>Ga0326727_10008156_pt1 | contig 26849 bp, 17 predicted proteins | sample MB2enrmetagenome_FD_207643 | JGI IMG/M metagenome (GOLD analysis project Ga0326727, IMG submission 207643) | Lab enriched peat soil microbial communities from McLean, Ithaca, NY, United States - MB29MY | ecosystem: Environmental > Terrestrial > Soil > Wetlands > Peat | place: USA: New York...
TGAGCGTCGTGGAACGCATTGCGCGGCACGTCCACCTTCCGGTGAGCGCCGACCTGGAAGCCGGCTACGGCGGGACGGACGAAGCCGTCATCGAGCTGGCTTACGCCCTGATTGCGGCGGGGGCCGTGGGCTTGAACTTTGAAGACGCCACCGGCGATGCCGGCAATCCGCTTTTCCCCATCGAGCAGCAGGTGGAGAGGATCCAGCGTCTGCGTGAAGTTTCCAGCGCCATCCACGTTCCCGTGGTGATCAATGCGCGCACCGATGTTTACCTGGCGCAGGTGGGAGAACCCGCAACGCGATTCGAGCACGCGGTGAGACGTGTGAACGCCTACCGCCAGGCGGGAGCCGATTGCCTGTTTGTTCCCGGGGTGCGCGACAGCGAGACCATCGCGCGGCTGGTGAAAGCTGTGGAGGGCCCGCTCAACATTCTTGCCGGACCGGATACGCCGCCGGTAACGGAGTTGGCTCGGCTGGGCGTGGCGCGCGTCAGCTTCGGGTCGGGACCCTTCCGCGCCGCGATGGGATGGTTTCGCAAGTTCTTGCACGAGGTGCGCGAGCCCGAAGCCTTGGCCGCGCTCACCGAAGACGCCATTCCCTCCGGCGAACTGAATAAGCTCCTGGAGGACTGAGCCGCGGCCGACGGCTCGTCACTCTTCACTCGTCACTGCTTCCTCAGTCCTTCACCGTGGGGAAGCCGGCTTCGGTCCAGGCGCGCCAGCCGCCGTCCATGGAGACGACGCTGGTGTAGCCCATCTTTTGCAAATTGTCGGCCGCCAGCGCCGAGCGGAACCCGCCCCCGCAATAGAGCACCAGGGGAGTCGCCTTGCCCGGCACGACATTCTCAATGTCGCGCTCGATGATGCCCTTGCACAGGTGAATGGCGCCGGGCAGATGGCCTTTGGCCCATTCGCTTTCCTCGCGCACATCAATGAGCGTAACGGGTTCCTTGGCGTCGAGGCGCTTTTTGACTTCCTGTGCGTTGGTCTCGCCAATGCGCGCCTTGGCATCGTCAACAAGCTTCAGGAATCCCGGTGCGTGCTTCATCATGAACCTCCGTGCCACATAAAATCTAGCCCTGTACGCAGAATACTATGGCGCAGGCGCACGGAGAGGGGATGGGGAGTATTTGCTGCCTCTATAGCCAGCGTAGCTCGGCCCTGCATGGCAATACCGTAAATTCTTGGTTTTGTTTAGCAAGAATTTCCGCGCTGGGCGTAGGGCCGAACAGCGTTCGGCCAAGGCCGAGCGCTGCTCGGCCCTACAGGTTTGGTTGCGGCTCCGCCGCGTTGCGCTGCCTCATGACACCGCGGCTTGGGTGTAGGCGCTGGCTTCATTCAACTGCTCGATGCAAGCGCCATCCAATTTGAGCTCGGTCGAGCCCACCAGATCGTTCAATTGTTCCAGGCTCGTAGCGCTGGCGATGGGGGCGGTGATGGACGGCCGTGCCGCGAGCCAAGCCAGCGCAACTTTGGCCGGAGTTGCATGGAGCTCCCGGGCCACTTCATCCAGAGCGCGCAGGATGCGAAATCCCCGGTCATTGAGATACTTCTTTACCATCGAACCCCGCTGGCTCGATGCCAAATCAGCTTCCGAGCGATACTTGCCCGTCAGGAACCCGCTGGCCAGAGAAAAGTAGGGGATCACGCCCAATCCATTCTCGCGGCAAACCGTCTCCAGTTTCGCTTCGTAGTCGGCGCGATCGTAGAGGTTGTAATTCGGCTGAAGGCTCTGGTAGCGGGGCAATCCGTGTTGTTGGCTCGCTTGCAAGGCTTCCCGCAGCCGCTCGGCCGAGTAATTGGAAGCGCCAATGGCCCGGACTTTCCCTTGCTTGATCAATTGTGCGTAGGCTTCCAGGGTTTCCGTCAAGGGAGTCTCCGCGTCATCCGTGTGCGACTGGTACAGGTCGATGGTGTCGGTCTGAAGACGTTTGAGCGACTCTTCCGCGGCGCGCAAGATGTAAGCCTTGGAAAGTCCCTTCTGGCCCGGACCCATTTCAATTCCCACTTTGGTGGCAATCACCACCTGGCGGCGCTTGCCGCTGCGCTTAAGCCAATTGCCTAAAATGGTCTCGGACTCGCCCCCCTTATGGCCCGGAACCCACCTGGAGTACACGTCGGCGGTATCAATAAAATTGCCTCCCGCCGCCACAAAAGCGTCAAGCAGGCGGAACGAGGTTGGCTCATCCACCGTCCATCCAAAAATATTCCCTCCGAAAACGAGTGGTGATACTTCCAGCCCGGAATTCCCCAGTTTGCGCAATTTCATGTTTGCCTCCTGCAACAATTATATCCCTTCGGTTTGAAAAAGAGATGCGGCGCCGTCGCCGGTCGTTCTCGGGGTCCTGTGGCGCCAACTGGAACTTGTCCCAATCTGGTCGGGAGGCCGGCACGTTTGGGGCCTTCTCATCATGCTGACCTGAAGGTCAGCGCTACCGTGGGGCCGAATCGCGGTCGGCCCCGACCAAGCGCCGCCGTTGCCGCCACCATTGACAGGGAATTTGGCAGCAAAGGAAATGGCCAAAAAGCGAAAGGCCCTGTGGCTACGCGTTGCCGGGGGGAATCCAGCGGTACGAAAGGGCAATTGCAATCCTCAACAGTTGGGCGTAGGGTGTCAGTAGATTCTGGGTTCAATATGAATTCCAGCCGGCAGCCATCGGCAAGGGGAGACGGAGGAGGACGCAAATGTCGGGAACCGAGGATGTAGCGGAGCCGCGGGCGTGGTCTTCAGTTTCAGCCGTTGTTCTTTTTCATAGTGGCGTCTGGTTATTCCTTTTCACCTTGGCAATCTGGCCTCCGGCAGCAAGAGGGGCGCAATCGGCAGATTCAGCCAGCCGTCCGGCGGCCGTTTCGGCAAGCAATCTTTCCATCAAGCCTGCCGCCGTCACGGTCGCCATGGGTGAGCCGCAACGTTTGCGTTTGGTCGACGCCAGCGGCAAGGAGATCCGCAACGGCACGTGGACCGTCAGCGACCCCGCAGTGGTTGAAATCTCGAATCACGGAGACGTGTTGGCCACCGGGCTAAAGCCGGGAAGAGTCAGGGTGGTTGCCTCATCGAACGGCCAGTCGGCGGAAGCGAGAATCACCGTGCTGGGCGACGACATGGGAGCACCCAAAGCCGCCCCCAACCCCGCTCCAGTGGAAGCGGGAACGGCTAACCGGGTGACAAACCCGGGGGAAGTTTCGCCCATCTATCTTACGCCCGACACACTAGGCATGGTGGTGGGGAATACGCATACGCTGATTCTGATCGGCGAGGATGGCCATCCGATCCGGGGAGCGACTTGGAGCGTTGATAATCCCATGACGGCAAAGGTCACGCCGGGCGATGAGGCCCTGGTGGAGGCGCTGGCCACCGGTGATTTCACCGTCACCGCCTCATGGAACGGCTATGAAGCGGAGGCGAAGGCGACGGTTTATCCCGGCAACGAAATTCCCCAGGGAAAGGCCCGGTGGTCGGTCCATGCGCGGCCCGGTTATAAGGAAACAGATATGAAGCCCGCCGTGCCCTCTGCCAGCGGTGTCGACCTTTTGGAGCTCGAACAGGACAAATGCGGCCGGTACCTGACCCGGGGTCTGGATTCCGAAGGCCACCAGGTGTGGATCGTCTTCTCCGACCCCGCCCATCATGATGCATCCGCAAGTGAGAATTGCACTGGAACTCCGGCCCCAGCCCAGTTGATCCCCACGTTTCGCTGACCGGGCAAGCACCGCCGTTGCCGCCACCATTGACCAGAGGTTTGGCATCAAGGGAAAAGCCCACGGACGGAAAGCGTTGCCGCAGTGACTCCGTGGCTTTCTGCTTCCAGTTTCAAACCCGTGGCAGCCAGGGGAAATTCATAGCGCTTGACCGACGCATTGGGACGATACATGATTGTACTCACGACGGAGTACGGCTGGGATTTCAGGCGCATATCCATGTCATCACCTGTGGCTGTTCTCAATAAAAGGACCAAAGGGCGGACGGCGGTGCAAGTGTCGGAGATCATGCGGCGCGTTCGCGGCTGGGATACGCAGCCGGAAATGGTCTTGGTTCGGGCTCTCCGAAAGGCCGGATTTCGATTTATGACGCCCAATGGTCTCCTTTACCAAACAGAACTATGAAGCAAATGCCCTTGCGGGAAAAAGCGATATTGGCCGGATTATATCTTTCGAAGTTTGACACTGGCGGATTGCGGCGGCTCGGTTTTGATAATTTCATTGAGGCATTCAATGTCATTGGATCCGCGTTGGGAGTTCGGCCGGCATCGGTAAAAAATTACAGAGACGAATTTGATCCTTTATTTCCGAATAGGAGAAAGGGATGGCATAAGAGACCGATACGAGATTATTGTAAAGCTATTTACGGCGCTTTCGGCAATCTGAGTCTGGAGAACTTTACAGACCTATTAAAGCAAATTATTTACCAGGAACATGATCTTGACGTGTTGATGGAAGAAGTTGAAAGGAAAGAGGGGGAAGATCGCTCTTTCGCGAAACGACTCATCACGGGGCAAGCGGCTGAACAATACTTCAAGGCAAAGTATAAAGAGATCAGCCTCTTTCAAAATCTTGAGTTCGAAGACACGACCCGGCTTGGTTGCGGTTTTGATTTCAGGCTCTTTTCACCGAACATTTTTTATGGAATAGAGGTAAAGGGCTTAAGTGAGGCGAGCGGCAGTATTGCCCTAACGAGCAAAGAATATTCTGTTGCGTCAATACTGAAAAGGAAATTCTTCCTCTTTGTGGTGAAAAACTTCAGGGAAAACCCATTTCATGAGCTGTATCAAGACCCACTGAATGGAAAACTTGTTTTTAGCAGGGTCGAACAGAAACTCGTCCAAGTATCTTGGGCAACAAGGGTGTGAACATCCCTTCGAATTCCTGTCGGGTCTAACGACGTGAAGCAAAGGAGGCGTGTGAATAGAACAAAGAAGAAGCCGCAAGGTGGCCCGGTAGTGGCTCGACTTTTGGAATTGAAGCGGAGAGCGCGCCAGGCTTTGGCCGGTGACTCGAACGACGCAGAACACGACGCGCTTTATGAGATCGAAGGGGCACTAGCAAGTCTAACGACGGACGTAAGTCGTCTGGTGAACGCATTGAAGCAAGCCTAGGGCGAACCCGTCTTGTACGTCCGGGGCCTTTCCCGTTGGCATGTGGGCTGAGTGGAATGTCGATCTAAAGGGCGGCGCTAGTCTTCAATAGCGAGACATCTATATTACCGCGAAACCAACATCCTTAAGATATTCAAACGTTGGATCATAGGATGCCGGGATGCGTGTCTTATCGTCCGGGTCACCGGGCGGCACCACAATTACCATCCCTTGCCGGGCGCGGGTGAGGAGAACCCTGTAGGCGTTCTTTAGATAAACTTGCCGCTCGGGCTTATGGATGTGATACCAGCGGTCCCCGCGGAAAGACCAATGTTCCCAGCCATTGTTTGAATACCGGAAGTCAGCGTCCCAAGTGACGCAGGCCCAATCCAGTTCGAGTCCTTGGACATGAAATTCGGTGGCAACATCTTCGAGGTAGTATGAGGATCGGACGTCCTCTTTTCCATCGAGAAACCAATGGATAGGATCGACCGGTGTTTTTACGTCGATAGCGTGGGGTTTTAGTCGTTCGGCCTGCGAAGAGACCACGATCCCATAGCGTTCCGAACCTCGCGCATGAGCCCTCAGCCATTGCTTGGCCTTACTCAGGTCACGAGTGAGGACGATTGGGTAGGTCGCCTTCACCTTCTCCAACGATCTACAGGCCTCATCGGCGTTGAGGTCTAGCAACTGTTTCACGAGGTAGGAGACGTTCTCGGCACGAAACGAACGCATCGACACGGCGAGATGGAGTTCATCTTTATATTGGACGTTTGGGCGTGACCTAAGCGTATTCAACACTTCTCCAGCGCCATACTCGCTGTCGGCAAGGCGAGAGGAAACGTAAATGTGCCAGTTCGGAAAGGAGCGGTTAAGCGACTCAATCCATTCGGTGATTCCAGCCTCTCCAGTATTGATCTCCTGACCGCCGCCTACCAGACAAACAATGACCGCCCAATCCGGATGGCGGTCGAGGCAAGAAATCAGGAATTCCGGCTCGGACTTGTTGAAGTTTGGGGTTCGTTTTTTCCGGAGCATGAAGTTTGTCGTCTGCTCCACGTTCCACGCTCGTTGCGCCTCGTCAAATAGGGCGACATGTTCGATGGGTAGGGCGTTGGGGTCGATAAGGCACTCATCCCGGAAATTGTGAACATTCTGAACGAACGCTTTGACCTCACTCATCGCCACGCCCTTGTGAATCTTTGTTCCACGCTCCTTCTCGCGCCGCACTTTGTCGCGTGCCAACGCTTCCCGCAGGATCGCCACGAGCGGGCCGTTGCCTGAAAGAAAAACACTGTAGAGGGCGCTTGCCTTATTAATGTGCGTAGTTGCGATATTGAGTCCGACCAACGTTTTGCCTGCGCCGGGGACACCCGTCACGAAGCAGATCGCTTTGTGGGACTTGTCTTTTGAAATGCGGATAATATCGGAAATCGAACCCGATGTTTCGCTCAGGTTGATTGCGCTTGCATCGCTGCGGGAGATTTCTGCAACTGAATGGTGATTGTAGAGCGCCAGCGCCGCTTGGATGATGGTCGGAGTAGGGCAGTACCGCCCGCTTTCCCAGTGCGCCCGGTCGATGTCCGGACCTTGGGCAAAGTGCAAAACCGTGTCGATCGCATTGCCAAGCATTTCAACGGTGCTCTTAATCGGGAGAAGCAGGCCGTCGCTTTGTGGGGTCACGGGAACAATTGGGTCGGCAGATTTAGCTTCCGTAGCAATCAATATCGGTGCGATGAATTTGTCGTGACTCGTTTCGTGGAAGTTCTTCAAATCGAGGGCGTAATCCCACACTTGATCGATGGCGTGCGCAGTGAACTCCTTCTCTCCGACTTTGAATTCCAGAACAAACACCACCGGCCCAATCAAAAGTACAACATCGATTCGCTGACCCATTCGAGGAATTGAATACTCAAAATAGATAGCTCCGTGGAAGGGATAGAGGACCGATTGAAGCATTTTGATTTGTTGTAGCCAGGCTTCTCGTTGGGTTTGTTGCAGGTCGAAATCGTTATTCTTCGTCAGTTGGATGAGAATCGTATCCGTGCTGGCGCTCAGGAAAGCGGCAATCGAGTCGGAATAGTATTCGCGCTTCATCTGATCTGGCGATGGCCTTTATTCGCTATGCGTGTGAGTATGCCGCATGACGGTTGACCCTCGCAAGGGACGATTGCACTTTTGGGAGTAAGAATCTCCCGGCAGAGCCGCCGATGCCTTGCCCAAAAGACCCCTCACCCACCGCCTTGCGGTCCCCCCTCTCCCCCGCGGAGAGGGAGAATGCAATTTTGCGCGCACGCCGGCGCGCCCCACGGTGATTTTTTGCCCTCTCCACCGGGGAGAGGGGGGACCGCAAGGCGGTGGGTGAGGGGTCTTTTCCCAACCTTCGACCTCCCTCAAGAATCTTGCTCCCCGAACTGTCATACATCTACTGCCACCCCGGCAAAGCCGGGGGAGCGGATTAGAGGGCCGATAGTTGGCCTCGGTCGCGCCACGTGGGGTGAGGCCGAGCGCCGCTCGGCCCTACGAATGGCGCGGAAATGTTCGCCCAAAGGGCGTGGAATTACAACGTGGCGTTGCAGTGTTATAACCGGGGACCCAGGTGATGTTGAGCGATTCTAGAGGGCATCACGATCGCATCGGAGCGTCTTCCTCGGTAGAAAAGATCAAGGCAATCGGTCCCCGGCCACCCCAGGAGCATCCGAGTTCGCGAACCATCAAGACAAATGGCATGGACCTACACCTAGCTCTGATTGTTCCAACTAACAGTACTATCGGCTGATCCGAGCTTCGGCATGAGGGATTGTTTGGGCAATTTTCAAGGCCGGGCGGGAGGCAAAAGGTGGTGGGCGGTAAGCGGTAGGCAGAAGGCAGCAAGCGGATTGCGAGTCCCGACGGGGTCGGGATGGGCAGAAGGCGGAAAGCAGAAGGCGGAAAGCGGAAGGCGGTAGGCAGGGCGTAGGCGGAAGACGGCGGACAGGAGCTTGGAGTCAGGAGTCAGTACGCAGAAAGCAGTGGGCAGTTGCTGACACAAGGCGGGGAGGGGCCAAACGATCCCCCTTTGCTGCTCATGGGTTATGGCCGATCCTGAGCGCCGTGATAAATCCGCAAAACTTCGACGCTCTGCTCCTTCACACGATAGACAGCGACATAGGGCAGGGGTGAGAATGATAGCTCGCGGGTTCCTTCTTCGCGTCCGACACGGCCACGATGCGGCCAGTCTTTCAGGGATTGGAGGGCAGAATACTATTTGCACAGGGTCGGCTGCCGGTAATGCGGATGGCGCTCTTTAAGGTAATCGTTAACGCGCTGAAGGTCGGCAGCGGCGGCGGGCGTCCAACGGATGCGCAGGGCTATGAGTGCAACATCTGTTCCAGGCGGGCGTCCATCTCTTCTTCTTCAATGAACTCACCCCGGTCGGCCTGGGCAACGCCCTCTCGCACGGCAGCACGAAATCGGGCGTCTTCCGCAAGCAGACGCAAGGCGGCATCCTTCACCAAGCGTTCGGCGATGGTGCCTTCCTTACTGGCGATTTGCGCAAGCTGCTCTTCCTGCTCGGGGGTGAAATGGACTTCCATCGTTTTCATGGTACCGAAAAGCCTCGCTTCAGGCAAGCGGGTAAACTCACGGCCTGCGCCCTCTTGTCCGTGGGCATTCTTCAAGGCCGGGCGGGAGGCAAAAGGCGGGAGGCAAAAGGCGGGAGGCGGTAAGCGGTAGGCAGAAGGCAGCGAGCGGATTGCGCGAGTCCCGACGGAGTCGGGATGGGCAGGAGGCGGGATTCCAGATTTAAGATTCAAGAATCAGGAGGCATCAGGCAGGAAGCACTTCTCCGATCCGCGAAAAAGTCCATTCAGATGCGGTTTTTCCAGTAGCCGGGGCGCCGATGGCCATGAGCTACGGCCAGGACTTGGATGGCAGACGGCAGCTCGCGGTAAATCACCGCAAAGGGAAATCGATGCAGAAGGAATTTGCGGGTGCCGTAGGGACCGGCGGGCCAGCGCTCGGGCGCTTCCGCAATCATGCTAATGGCTTGGGCAAGCTCGTCGGCAAAATTCGAGGCGCTCGACTCACTGCGGGTAAAGTACCAATCAAAAGCCGCTTCGTATTCCGCACTTGCTTCATCGAGAAACTTGACAGGTTTAGCGGCCATGAGTCAGTTTGGACGAAATCCGCCGACGGACCTCTTCCCAGGGAACGGCTTTTGCTTTGCCGGAATCGAGGTCTTCAATGCGGCGGGCGATTTCTTCGCTCCAGGCGGCTTCCACGGCGGCGGGGTCCTCCGCAGGGCCGCCCAGACTCTCCAGCAGAGAGCCCGCGAGTTCGGCGCGTTCATCCTCGCTTAGCGCGAGGGCGCGTTTCAACAGTTCCGTGGCGTCTTGCGTCATGAGATCATTATACGCCCGGAGCCAGGATGCGGGCCAGAGGTTATGGGACGGTAGCCGGTAGGCAGTCGGCGAAAGGCAGCGAGCGGATTGCGAGTCCCTACGGAGTCGGGATAGGCAGTGGGCAGACGGCAGCGCAAGGCGGCGCGCGCGGGTCGACCGCATAAGACCAACAGCGCCGGTCGCGTTTCACGCCTGGCTGGGGGAACGAAAGCCGATTTTGCGCCGGGGCTTTTCCGGCGGTCTCATGAGTTCCCGTATGGCGTCAAACACGATCTTGAACTGCCCTTCATATTTCCCTTCCATTTCATCCAGACGGCGGGCCAGATCGCGGTTCGAGGCCAGCATCTCCCTCAGCTTGACGAAGGCGCGCATGATGGCGATATTGACCTGCACGGCACGCGGGCTGTGGAGCACGCTGGAAAGCATGGCGACGCCCTGCTCGGTGAAGGCAAGGGGATTGTAGCGCCGTCCGCCCCTCCCACTGGAAGTCACTATTTGTGACTTCAAGTTTGAGGTGCCAAAATGGCACCTCAAACCTTCGAACTCGCCCGCCGTGAGCTCGAACATAAAATCAACAGTGAAGCGCTCGATATTGCGCCGTACAGCCCGGTTAAGGGCTTTTGTTTCCACCTCATACAGTTCCGCCAAGTCCGCATCCAATATGACCTTTTGCCCGCGAATCAGCAGGATTCGCCGTTCAATGCATTCCGGCGGGACCGCCAAACTTGAGGTGCCAATTTGTGACTTCAAGTTGCTCTTCCCTCGCCCCTGACAAGGTCATCCAGTTTGGTCGCCCGAGCAGTTACCACCAAGCTCATGGCCTTGCAAATTGCGATCTCATATTTGCGGCCCAAATCCCAAACTCCAAATTGCCAATCCAAAATCGGCAATCGAAAACCGCCATGCAAAGGCGAAAATGGAAAATTGAAACTGGAAACTGGAAATTCGAAAATCGGCAATCCGAAACGGGCGATTCAAAATTCAAGATTCAAGATTCAAAATCGCAATCGGCAATCGCAAATCGGCAATCGCAAATCGGCAATCGCAAATTGACAATCGGCAATCGAGAATCGGCTATCGGCAATCGAAAACCGGCAATCAGCGATCGGCAATCGCAAATCGGCAATCGAAAATCGGCAATCGTCAATCGCCAATCCTAAATCCAAAATCGCAAATCCAAAATCGACGTGCCCCGTGTCCCGTGCCCCGAATCCCGTGCCCCGAATCCCGTACCCCGAATCCCGTCTCCCGTGCCCCGTATCCCGTGACCCGTGTCCCGTATCCCGTGACCCGTGTCCCGTATCCCGGTCCTAATAGATTTCGAACCGTTCCTGGTGAACGTTGGGATCGCTTTTGACGATCACGTCCTTCTTGGTGAGCGATTCGAGTTCGGAGATGAGGTTGCCTTCGCGCGACTTCAGGGCTTTGGCCACTTCCGGGTGGACGCGCAACGTCATGACGTCGCCGTCGATTCCCTTGGCCATCTTGCGGGCTTCCGCCAGGATTTCGTTGCAAACGGTATTGACGGACTTCACCCAGCCGGAGCCGGTGCAATAGTCGCAGGGCTGGCAGAGGGTGCGCTCCAGCGACTGCTTGACGCGCTTGCGGGTGACGGCCACCAGTCCAAAATCGTTGAACGAAATGACCTTGGTGGGGGCGCGGTCAGAGCGCAGGGCTTCTTCAAGCGCCTGCACCACGCGGGCGCGATTCTTGCGCTCGTCCATATCGATGAAATCGATGACGATGATGCCGCCCAGATCGCGCAAGCGCACCTGGCGCACGATCTCGTTGACCGCATCGACGTTGGTCTTGACGATGGTATCCTCGAGGCGATTGGTCTTGCCCACATACTTGCCGGTGTTGACGTCAATGGCCACCAGCGCCTCGGTTTGATTGATGACGATGTAGCCGCCCGACTTCAGCCAGACTTTGGGCTTGAGCGCCTTATCCAGCTCCGTCTGAATGCCGAACTCTTCGTACAAGGGCGTGTCGCGGCTGTAAAGCTTCACCTTTCCCACCAGACCGGGCTGGCAGCGGGCCACAAAATCCAGCACCCGCTCGTAATCGATTTCACTGTCAACGCGCACGCACTTGAAATCGGGCGTCAGCAGGTCGCGCAACAGACGCTGCACGAGGTCGAGATCGCGATGCAGCAGAGCCGGCGCCTTCAGGCGGTCGTGCTTGGCGCGAATCTCCGCCCAGAGCGTGGAGAGAAACTTCAGGTCGGCTTTGAACTCTTCTTCCGGACGCCCCTGGCCCGCCGTGCGAACGATGAATCCGCCCGTCAGCGCGCCTTTGTTTTCCAGGATGATGTTGCGCAGGCGCAGACGCTCCTCTTCCGAAGCGATTTTGCGCGAAACGCCAATGTGTTCGATGGTCGGCATGTAGACCAGGTAGCGGCCGGGCAAGGCTACGTGCGAAGTGATGCGCGCGCCCTTGGTGCCGAGCGGCTCCTTGGCGATTTGCACCAGGATTTCCTGGCCCTCCTTCAACACCTCGGCAATCTGTACGGGATGATGATTGCCGCCCGGGCGGGGAGACTCGCGCGGCTTGTCGAAACGGCGCGGACCGCGATCGCCAGGGCCACGGCGTCCACGGCGGCGGCCACGCGGGGCAAATCGCGGGCGCTGATGAGGTTCGCGCAAAGTGTAAGTGCGGTCGCCCGGGGCGCCAGGCCCTCCAGGAGGGGCAACATCGCCAGGCGTGGCTTCCTGCGCTGCGTTTTGCTCATCGCCCTGAGCATCGTCAGCACCCTCAGCGGGGAGTTCACCCTCGTCGTCCAATTGACCCTCGGAGGCCTCTGCGAGCAGCTCAGCCTCTTCCAGACTCTCTTCTTCGCCCTCAACACCTTCTTCGGCAGCGTCGGCCTCCTCAGCGTCAGAGGCGGATTCCACTTCGGCGAATTCCGGCGGAACTATGGCTGATTCGTGCGCGCCGGCTGCTTCCGCGGCTTCCCTAGGCTCGGATTCCCCGGAAGAAGGCCCGGCAACTCCCTGCGCGGGATGAAAGGGAGCAGCTTCTGTATGAAAGGGAGCAGCTTCCGCCGCGAAAGACGAGACGGGGGCTTCCGCCACGGACGTAGGCTCGGCAATCTTCGCGGCGGGTTGCGGCTTGAGGGCAGGGGCGGCAGACGCGGGTGCGGTGGAATCGATCAAAACCGGCTCGGGCGTCGGTGCTTGCATAGGCACGCTCGCCGGCGCTGCGGCAACCTCGGCGGGAGCGCTTGCCGCCGCCGCAGAAGATAAGACGGAATGCATCGCGCTGGGAATAAATGCCAGCGTGGCATCGTCCACAACAGCACTGACTGCTGCCGGTGCCTCGGGCGGCGCCACAGGAAGGGCTTCGGCAACCACGGCTCCGGCAACCACCGCTTCGGCAACCACGGTGGGCTTGGGCGCGGCGGCCTCGGCAAGGGATTTGGCAACAATGACGGGCTCGACGGGAGCGGCCTCAGCAACGACTTCGGTGGGCAGCGCTTCTGCGGACATTCCGTCCGTTTTACCGGCAAGGACTTTGCCCTCGACGGACTCGTCGCCTTCAGACATTTTGTCGTGAGCTGCAACCCCCTCCCATTCCTCCCCTTTCCCCTGGGGACTAGCGGGGATTCCTGGAATAACCACTTCTGGGGTCCCAGCTTCCGCTTTTTCGATTTGCGCCGGCGTAGCATGGCTGTACTTTGCCAAAGACTCGCCCGGCAGGATTTCAAACGGGTGAGACTCAGTAGGCGGCTCCTCGGGACGATGCGGCGGAGGGAAGGGGCGGTCTCCGCGGCGACCCTCAGCGAAATCGGGCCGGCCGCGATGACGACGGCGGCGACCACGGCGCATGTCAAAGGGCCGGCGCTCGTGCGACTCCCTGGGACCTGAGGGGGGTGCAACCGTCGCGGCCGGCGGCTCCACTAGGGGAGGCGCAAGGGGCGGTGCAATCGGCAATACCGTTGGGGGCGGAGCGACTTCCGCAACCACGGCGGGGGCAGGCTCCGTGAATATGGGCGCGACGGAGGTTTCTGCCTGCTGCGCCGTGAACTTGGTCGCGCGGGTTTCCGCTTCTTCAAAGACCTTGTCGTATTCTTCCTGGTCCTCGTAGAAGAAGTCGGAAACGTAAAGGAAGGCGTCACGTTCGAGGCCGATATCCACGAAGGCCGACTGCATGCCAGGGAGCACGCGGCTAACGCGCCCTTTGTATATACCACCCACTAAACCGACGTCGGTGTCCCGTTCGAAATACACCTCAACCAGTTGGTCGTCTTCCAACACGGCGACCTTCGTCTCGTGCGGAGACGAGGAAATATACATCTCCTTAGACATGGAAACTCCTTTTTCCGAAACGTTGGGGAATCAATCCATCCATTGACGGAGATCTACCAACAACGTTCCTAACCGGCCGGGCGACGCGGCTCCTTGCAACGGAGGGCACTGGCCTCGACCGGAAAAGATCGGCGCCGGATGATTGCCGAAACGCGCTTTCAGGCGCGGATCGCGTGGACCTCACCCGGCTTGCGACCCGCGGCGGAAACTTGCCTGCGAATCGCTGGGTTACTGAACTGTTTGGCCGGAAGGCGCGAATCCCAACCCAGCGGCCAAAGGGCTGCCTTCAATTCACGTATCGCCTGGCCCTCACGCTCATCGCGAGGCCAAGGCCAAGGAACGTGAAGAGCAAGGAAGAGCCACCCTGGCTCATGAGCGGCAGAGGGATGCCGGTAATCGGGAGCACCCCAATCATCATCCCCGTATTGATTACAACTTGAAAGAACAATACCGCGGCCAAGCCGACCAAAAGGAAGACCCCGGCGCGGTCGGGAGCCATCTGCGCTCCATCGAGCAAACGCAGGAGCAGAGCAAAGTACAACAGCAGAACGAGCAGCGTTCCGACAAATCCCTGTTCTTCGGCGAAGGCGGCGAATATGGAATCAGCCTGGGATACAGGGATGAATCCCAGCCGACTCTGCGTGCCATTGCCCAATCCCTTTCCCCAAAAGCCGCCCGAGCCGATGGCAATCTTGGTTTGGGTAACCTGGTAGCTGGAGCTTTGAGTGTTCTGTGTAGGGTGCACGAAGGTCATCAACCTCTCGCGCTGGTAGGGTCTGAGGAAATGCCAGCCCACGGGCAACGCGAGGATTCCAATCAGGCATAATATGGCGATGTGGTGCACACGGATTCCCGCAAAGAGAACGCCAGCGGCCACAATTGGAATAAACGTCAATGATGTGCCCAAGTCGGGCTCCAAGGCCACCAGGGCCGCCGGTACCCCGGCCAATATCCCTAGCTTTACCAAGTCCCCCCAGGTGACCGCCTTGGTTCGCCGATTGGCGAAGTAGGCTGCCACAACGAGTATTATAATCAACTTGACGATTTCTGACACTTGGAAACTCATGGGTCCGAGTAGCAACCACCGGCGTGTGCCGGCAATAGAATGGCCCGCCACCAGAAGTGCCGCTAAAAGCAATACGGAAACACCGTAGAGCCAAGGGGTTTGCTCCAATATCATGTGGTAATCAATCCTGCTGACAACCAGGGCCAACACGCAACTCAGAATGATCCAATAGATCTGCTTCTTGTACTGGCCTGCCAGGGGCGAGTGCAGGGTCGTGCCATAGATTTCCACGACCCCGATGACAGCGATGGCCAGTGCCAGCCCCAACAGGAACCAATCAATGTCGCTCGTGCGGAAACGTCTACCCACTTTTGAATCCTTTACTGCTTCCTCGCAGCAGGTTTTGGTGGCTCCGGCAGGCTAGCCGGCCGCAATTGGCTCAGCACCCTCACCGAGGTTTCCAATTGATTATTAGGGGACTGGGGACCGAGCTTCTTGTCGAAATAAGCTCTGATAACCTCGCGCACGATGGGCACGGCCACGGTCGAGTGCTCACCTTGCATCACCAGCGCCGCCACGACGATTTGCGGCTTGTCCGAGGGAGCATACCCTACAAACCAAGCCGTGTTCTTGAATTCAGAACTCTTCGCTGACTGCTGCAATGTCTCGCTGACCACCTGGGCAGTGCCGGTCTTTCCGGAGATATCGATTCCCGGGCAGCGCGCGGCGCCGCCCGTACCTCCGCCCTCATTCACTACTGCCCACATGCCCGACTTCAACGCCGCGATGGTTTCTTCGCTCAGGGGGAAATCATGAGGGGAAGCGTCGGGAGAATCGACACTCAGGGCCCGCAACTGCTCCTGAAATGCCACGTGCGGCCGATGAAAGACTCCACCCATGGCGACGCCGCCAATCGTATGCGCCAACTGAAGAGGTGTGACCGCGTCGGCCCCTTGGCCAATAGCCACTGAAATCGTCTCGCCCGCGTACCATTTGCGCTTGAAAACGCGTTGCACCCACTCCGGAGAGGGGATCAAGCCCGCTGCCTCACCGGGCAAGTCGATGCCAGTGCGTGCCCCCAGCCCCAGGCGCTTGGCAAAGTAATCGATCTTCTCAATTCCCAGCATCTTTCCCATGGTGTAAAAGAACACGTCGCAAGATTCGCGAATGGCCTTATGAATGTCTACGGCGCCGTGGGATTTATGTTTTTCGAACACCCAGTCGTGATAGAGGTGTCCGTAAATCGTGACGGCGCCCGCGCAGTGCACGATGTAATCGGTTTTAACGGTGCCGGTTTCGAGGGCGGCGGCGGCGGTCACGATTTTGAACACTGAGCCGGGCGCAAGTTGCGCTTGAATGGACTTGTTCATGAGCGGCTTCAAGGGGTCGTTCATGAGTTGGTTCCATTCCTGGGGGTCGATGCGCTTGGCAAAATCGTTGGGGTCAAATGACGGATGGCTGACCATAACCAGAACTTCGCCGGTGCGTGGGTCGAGAGCCACTACCGCTCCCGCGCGATCGCCCAGAGAGGCTTCTGCCGCCATTTGCAGGTCCAAGTCGATGGTCAGGCGCAGGTCGTTTCCCGGATTAGGTTTGATATCCTTCAGCACATCCACTTCTTGCCCGCGGCTATTCACCACCACACGCCGCATGCCATCGCTGCCGGCGAGAATCTGGTTGTACTGGCCTTCCACGCCGAACTTCCCCACCACATCACCGGGCCGGTAGGTTGATCCGGCCTTGGCGATTAAGTCCTCGGAAATTTCCCCCACATAACCCAGCAGCGCCGCCGCCACTTGGTGCTTGGGATAGAGCCTCTGCTGCACTTGGATCAGGTCGAGTTGGGGGTACTCGACACGGTGGGATTCGACGAAGGCAATATCATCGAGCGTGGCGGCCTGCTTCAGCAACACGGGTTGGAAGCGCGGCAAGCTGGCGGTGCGGTCAAGGGTGTGCTGGAGTTCCTCGCGGTCCAATTGCAGCCCCCGCGCGATTCCTGCCACACGCTCGGGTGACAGGGCAGCAGCCGACTCGCGCATCAGCAGCACGCTGAACGCCGGGAAATTGTCGGCCAGCACGCGGCCCTCGCGGTCTAGTATTTTCCCGCGCGGCGCGATGACCGGAAGGTTGCGGATGCGGTTGCGTTCCGCCAGATCCATATACTGCCGGTGCTGGCCAATTTGCAGCCGCCAATATCCTGCCAGCAAGCCGAGGAAGGTTGCGGCAATCACATATTGAAGGAAAGCAATCTTCCAAGCAGGAGGGCGTTCATCACTGGGAAATCGGACTTCCATCCCTACTCATATCGCCGGGGCTGAACCTTCGTGCGGGACCTCAGCTTAACCACGGAGTTAACACGCGTGAGGCCGCGGTTCAATCGCCGGAACCGGCGTTCTCCTCACCTCTTGACCGTAGCACACCGCGCGGTCAATGACAAGATAAGAACGGGCTAGCGGTCAAAATAGAGAAGCGTTGCCGGCCCTTTGTTGAGCCCAGTTGCACACGCTACAGAGAAGCGCTTTCCATCCGTCTTCTTGAATCCCGTGCTCTCCTTCCGCGCCCAATCGATCTCATCGTGAGTTCGGTTGCTGTGATTCGGAGCGAAACCAGGAATCTCGTTCTGCCGTTCTGCATAAACTCCGGGAAGGATTTCATTTTTGATTTTTTGGATCGAATTCACAGAGCAGGCCTGGGATTCCACTATGGTTAAAGCGCGAATGCCCGCCACTCCCCGGTCTTTTCGCGAATTTCTCGTAACCCATTCGATCCAAATGACTTACATGCAATGATTCCACCCGGCGAAAGATCCGGCCCTGCATTTTCATATACATAGCGGGTTCTTCCGGCAAGGAATTCACCCTCAGGGAACCTCCCCGCAGGCTTCCGGACCTGCCTTGGGTCCACCAGCATGAGAGTCCCTTCGAGTTTTTCCGCCGCCTGCATAGCCCCCCTATTGGGTCCAAACCTAGTGCGGACATCTTCTCCATCACCCTTTAGTGTCAATGACAGTTTCGCTTTCGTCATATCTTGATTGCGGAATGAAACGCAGAGCGGCTTGGGTTGCCAGCCGGTTTCAGAACTCCCTTGGCGGCATGGCGGGGCGGGCGCCTTATCTCCCACGGCACATAGGTCGATAGAAACAGATGGAGGTGGAATGGGGGCACGTGGGTTCCTCCGACCGAGGGGGATTTCCGCTGTGAGTGTCTTCATAGCACCAAGATCGTTGCACGATCCCCGGTAAAGAGGCCGCATGGACATTCCGGAAAGCGCCACATTTGAACCCAGCAGCAGCGCGGAGCGGGCGCTGCGCGAGAGCGAAGATCGCTATCGCGACCTGGTGGAGAACAGCCTGGTCTTGATTGGCACTCACGACGCGAAGGGCAGAATCTTAAGCCTCAACCGTGCCGCTGCCAACCTCTTAGAGATACCCAACGCCGAGGACCTGGCAGGCCGCTCGCTTACCGAGTATGTCCCTCCCGACCTCATGCCTCAGTTCGACCAGTACCTCGAAACCATCCTGCGCGATGGTCACGCCGAGGGCTTGATGGTGATTGCAACCCCCAGCGGCAAGACTCGGATCGTCGGGTACCGAAACACTTTGCGCCGACAGGATAAGATTGAACCCATCGTCCGTTGGACCGGCCAGGAGGTGACGGAGAAAATCCAGGCGGAAAAGGCGCAGGCGTTTCTGGCCTCGCTGGTGGAATCCTCCCAGGACGCCATAATCGGGAAAACTTTAGAGGGGATTATCGTCAGTTGGAACCACGGCGCGGAGGAATTGTACGGTTATCGGGCCCAGGAAGTGGTGGGCAAATCCATCTCCATCCTGGCGCCTCCGGACCGGGCGGCGGAATTGGCGCCACTTCTGGAAAAGGTCCGCGGCGGGGAGCAGATCTCTGTCCACGAAACGGTGCGAGTGCGTAAGGATGGGCGTTTGGTGGACGTGTCGCTGACCATTTCACCCGTTCGTGATGCCACCGGAGAAATCACCGGCGTTGTTACCATCGCCCGGGACATCACCGAACGCAAAAGAGCGGAAGACCGAACTCGCCTGCAGACGGCAGCTCTGGAGTCTGCCGCCAACGGCATCATCATTGCTGACCGCGCCGGCCGGATCATCTGGGTGAACCCCGCCTTCACGCGCTTGAGCGGATATACGGCCGCAGAAGTGATCGGCCAAAACCCGCGGGTTTTGAAATCGGGGGCACACGACGCAGTCTTCTATCAGAAGCTTTGGAACACCGTTCTTTCGGGGGAAGTGTGGCAGGGAGAAATCCTTAACCGGCGCAAAGACGGCGCCCTCTATACCGAGGAGATGACCATCACTCCCGTGCGCGACGACAGCGGGATTATTACCCATTTCATCGCCATCAAGCGGGACATCACCGAGCGCAAACGGGTGGGGGAGGCCCTGCGCGACAACGCGGAGAAGCATCGAGTTCTTTATGAGTCATCGCGCGACGCCATCATGATGCTCGCCCCTCCCAAGTGGGAGTTTACTGCCGGGAATCCAGCGGCCATCGCGCTCTTCGGGGCGAGCGATGAGCAAGAGTTTGTGGCCGCGGCCCCATGGATGTTATCCCCGGAATATCAGCCGGATGGTGAGCTTTCCTCGGTCAAGGCGCCCCGGATGATCGCCGCCGCCATGGAGAGGGGATCACAGTTTTTCGAGTGGACCCACAAGAAGTTCAGCGGGGAGGAGTTCTTTGCCACCGTCACTCTGACCAGAATGGTCTACCGGGGACAACCCCTTCTACAGGCCACCGTCAGCGATATTACCGAGCGCAAGCGTGCGGAAGCGACGATGGCCGAACGTCATCGATTGGCGACGCTGGTAGCGGAGGTGGGGGTGGCGCTCACCGGGGCCGAGAATACGCGGCAAGGCTTGCAGCGCTGCGCGGAGATCCTGGTACGCAACATCGATGCCGCCTTCGCCCGGGTCTGGACCGTGAACGAGGATGAGAAAGTCCTCGAGCTCCAAGCCAGCGCCGGAATGTATACCCACATTGACGGCGGCCACGCCCGCGTACCCATCGGGAAGTTCAAAATCGGGCGCATCGCCGAGAGCGGTGAGCCCCACTTAACCAACTCCGTGCAGAACGATTCATGGGTGGGAGACCCGGAATGGGCGCGGCGGGAAGGCATGGTAGCGTTTGCGGGCTATCCCTTAAAGGTTGAGGAGCGGGTGTTGGGGGTGGCGGCGGCATTTGCACGCAAGCCCCTGACAGAAGCCACGCTTCAGGCCTTTGCCTCCGTGGCCGACAATATCGCGCAATTCATAGAACGTAAACGCGCCGAGGACGCCTTGCGTGATTCCGAGGAACGTTACCGGACGCTCTTTGAACGCAACCTGGCCGGGGTCTTTCGCGGCACGCTCCCCAGCCGAAAGCTCATCGACTGCAATGACGCCTACGCGCGCATCCTCGGATATGAATCACGGCAGGAAGTTCTGGACTACGGAAAACTGCACGCCTTTTACGATGCCGCGGAATATAAGAGTGCTGAAGCCCGTCTTCTCAACGAAAGGGTCTTGACCAACTATCAGATCCGGTTTTGCCGTAAAGACCAAACCCCCGTCTGGGTTCTCGCCAACGTCAGCCTGGTCATGCGCGAAGATGGTGAGGACCTGCTCATTGAGGGAACGCTTATTGACATCACCGCGCGCAAGCGCGCCGAAGATGAATTGCAGCAGTCACGCCAGATGCTTCAGTCTATTCTGGATACCATTCCCCAACGAGTCTTCTGGAAGGATCGGAATCTCACCTACCTGGGCTGTAACCGGACCCTGGCGCTTGACGCGGGGGTGCAAGATCCGTCCGAGATCATCGGCAAGACGGATTTTGACCTTTCCTGGGCAAAGACGGCCGAGATCTACCGTGCCGATGACAAGTTGGTGGTGGATCAGGGATCAGCCAAGCTCAACTTCGAGGAAATACTAAGCCGGCCGGACGGAAGCCTGATGTGGCTCCGCACCAGCAAATTGCCTCTTCGGGACCACGAAGGCAGGGTGATCGGGGTCATAGGAACCTACGAAGACATCACCGAGCACAAGCAGGCGGAGGAGGAGCTTCGCGAGAGCAACGAAATGGTAAGACTCCTCTTGGATTCCATCCCCGAGGCAGTCTACGGCATCGATATGCAGGGTAACTGCACATTCTGCAATCCCTCCTGCCTCCGGCTGCTAGGTTATCCCGAGGCTGCGGACCTGCACGGCAAGAACATGCACGACCTGACACACCATACACGGCAGGATGGGACACCTAACCCTGTGGAGGAGTGCCATATCTACGAAGCTTTTCGGCGCGGACAGGGCACCCACATCGATGATGAAGTCCTGTGGCGCCGCGATGGCAGCAGCTTTCCCGCCGAATACTGGTCTCGTCCCATGCACCGATACGCCGAAGTAATCGGCACGGTGGTGACTTTCGTGGATGTCACCGAGCGTAAGCAGGCGGAAAGAGCCCTGGAAGAGCGCACCGTTTACCTCAACACTCTGTTTGAAATCAGCCCCATGGGCATCGTGGTCCTTGACACCGAAGGTTGCATCCAGATGTCCAACTCCGCGTTTGAAAGGGTCTTTCTCTATTCGCACCAGGAGATCATGGGCGTCAATTTGGATAACTTCATTGTTCCCGAGGGCCTGTCTGCGGAAGCGAAAAGCATGAACAGCTTATGCCTGAGCGGGTCCGGGGCGCAGGCCACCAGTCGGCGGCGGCGCAAAGATGGCACCATGGTGGACGTGGACATTTACGGAGTTCCTCTGGTGATCGAGGGCAAACTACAGGGGCTCCTGGGCCTGTACCACGACATCACCGAGCGCCGGCGGGCGGAAGAGAGCCTGGTCAAGTATGCGGAAGACCTGGAAATCTCGCAAGCCGCTCAGCAAGCGCACGCGGAGCAACTGGCGCGTCTGGTTCAGGAATTGGCCCAGGAGCGCGAGCTGCTGCGCGCCCTCATGGATAACGTTCCGAACTACATCTATTTCAAGGATCTTCAAAGCCGCATTATTCGCACTAATATAGCGCACGCCAAAGCGTTTGGGTTAAGCGACCCTGCCCAGGCCGTAGGCAAGACGGATTCCGACTTCTTCACCGCGGAACACGCCCAGCAGGCTTACAACGATGAGCAGGAAGTGATCCATACCGGCAAGCCGCTGATGGCCCAAGAGGAGAAGGAGACTTGGCCCAACGGGCGTGAGACCTGGGTCTCCACTACCAAAATGCCCCTCCGAGACGCTAACGGAGCCATTATCGGAACGTTTGGCGTATCTCACGACATCACCGAGGGCAAACTCGCCGAGATAGCGCTACGAGCTTCGGAAGAGCGCTACCGCGAACTTTTCGAGAATGCCAGCGACATCGTGTATACCACCGGCATGGATACACGCTTGACTTCCCTTAACCGCGTGGGGCAGAAAACCCTTGGGTACTCGGCGGAGGAAGCTACCCAGTTGACCCTCGAACAGTTGGTTTCCCCCAAGCATTGGGAACAGATCAACCGTAGCCGTGAGCGGCTAATGGCAGGCGCTTCCGATATAACGATGGAGGTGGAAGTCACCACCAAGGACGGCCGCCAGATGATGCTGGAAGTAAAGCCCCGCCTGATCTATCGAGGCGGGAAGCCGGTGGGAGTGCAAGGCATTGGCCGCGACATCACTGGCCGGGACGCGGCGGAAGTGGAGTTGCGCCACGCGCAGAAGCTGGAATCCGTGGGCCGCCTGGCATCGGGCATCGCCCACGAAATCAATACCCCCATCCAGTTCGTGGGCGACAACACGCGCTTCCTCCAGGATTCTTTCGGTGATTTGCAGACCCTCCTGGCCAAGTACCAGGAACTCCGTGACGCCGCGAATTCCGGCCCCGTCCGCCCCGAGTTGCTGGCGGAGGTACACCACGTCGAGGAGACAGCGGACTGCGCTTACCTGTTGGAGGAGATTCCCAAGGCCCTCACCCAAACCCTCGACGGCGTGACGCGGGTGGCAACCATTGTGCGCGCCATGAAGGAATTCGCTCACCCGGAAGGCAAGGAAATGGCCGCTGCCGACCTTAACCGGGCGCTGCTCAGCACTCTCACCGTGGCGCGCAACGAGCTGAAGTATGTGGCCGACGTCGACACCGAATTCGGCGACTTGCCGCTGGTAGTCTGCAATATCGGCGATTTGAACCAGGTTTTCCTGAACCTTCTGGTGAACGCCGCCCACGCCATCGGCGAGAGCGTGAAGGGGACCGGGCAGAAAGGCAAAATCCGGGTTTGTACGGCGCCCGAGGGCGACGCCGTTTTGGTCACCATTTCCGACACCGGTTGCGGAATTCCGGAGGCCAACCGCAGCAAGGTTTTCGATCCCTTTTTCACCACCAAAGAAGTTGGGCGAGGAACGGGACAGGGGTTGGCCATTGCGCGCTCGGTGGTGGTGGAACGGCACAAAGGGGCACTGACCTTTTCGAGCGAGGTGGGAAAGGGAACGACCTTCTCTATCCGTTTGCCCATCGATCCCGGGGAAGGTTCCAAGGAGAGATCAGGGTCATGAGGAAAGTACTTTTTGTCGACGACGAACCCAGAATCCTGGAGGGGCTGCGGCGCATGTTGCGTCCCCAACGCCATGAGTGGGAGATGGCCTTCGCCCCCGGGGGTGAGGCGGCGCTGGCGTTGATGGAGGCCTCCCCCTTTGATGTCATTGTCTCCGACATGCGCATGCCGGGCATCGACGGCGCCGCCCTGCTCTGCCGCGTGCACGAACAGTACCCCCAGATGGTGCGCATCGTGCTATCGGGCCACACGGAACTTTCCACGGCGCTGCGGGTGGTTCCTGTCGCCCATCAGTTTCTGGCCAAGCCCTGCGATGCCGAAATGTTGCGCGTCGCCGTCGAGCGTGCCTGCCATCTCAAGGCGCTTCTAAGCGATGAAACGATCCGCCGAACGGTGGCCGGCTTGGGCGATCTGCCGTCGCTCCCACGCACGTATGAAGCGCTGATGCAGGCGGTGGCGGACCCTGACGTGTCGCTCCATGAAATCTCCAGAATCGTCGAGCAGGATGTGGGGGTCTCCGCCAAAGTCCTGCAATTGGTGAATTCCGCCTTCTTTGGCATTGCCCACTCCATGACCAACATCCAGGGCGCGGTCAGCTACCTTGGCATCAACACCCTCAAGAACCTGGTACTGTCCGTCGAGATCTTTCGCGCCTTTAAACCCCAAAAAGAGCTGCCCGGGTTTTCCCTGGAAAAGCTCCAGCACCATGCTCAAATTACCGCGCTCATAGCCGGCCGCCTGCCCGTGCCCAAGCACCTTACGGACATTGCCGTGGTGGCAGGCATGCTCCACGACGTGGGCAAGCTGATCCTGGCCTGGAAGCTCTCCGAGCAATTCGGAAAAATGCTGGTGGAAGCAGCGGGGGCGCGCTGCCCGGTCAATATCGTGGAGGAACGCCATCACGGATTCAGTCACGCCGAAATCGGCGCCTATCTCCTGGGGTTGTGGGGATTGCCTTACACGGTGGTGGAGGCTGTCGCCCTCCACCACGGCCCCAATCGCGTGCCCCATCAGAATTTTGACGCCATCTCGGCCGTCTATGCCGCCAATCTCCTGGCCCATGAACTGGAGGAGTCCGCCAGCGGGTCGCCGCCCATCTATAACCTGGAGAACTACCAGGAGGAGTTAGCCACCATGGGGGTCGCGGAGATGTTCCCCGAATGGCGAGCTTTGGCGAAGGGAATACCGGCGCTGCTAGCGGAGGCTTGACCCGGATTTCCAACCACCCCTGGAGTACTCGTTTCTGTCATCACCAATCGCTCCTGTCAGCTATCCCTGCTCAGGGATGTTGGGGCTTGCGCAGGAAGGGCGCGCCTTTCGGCTCTACTCTGTCGAGATTGTCTGGTGCGGGGGGGTAAGCTGGCGTAGCGTGAGGGACCATTCGGCACGCTTTTCCAAGCGGATTGCCGTGCAGAAAGAGGGTAAGGAGGGGCCATTCCTTTAGAGGAAACGGCCCCGCTACCGGATTCAAGGGCGTTGCGTGCGTGCCGGCGAACTACGCTTCCTGCTCGCTGTGCACGGAGCGCAGGCGCGCCGCCTTTCCACGCAGCTTGCGCAGGTAATAGAGCTTGGCGCGGCGCACGCGGCCGGAACGCACCACCTCTACCTTGTCGATGATGGGCGAGTGCAAGGGGAAGATGCGCTCCACTCCCTGTCCGAAGGAAATCTTGCGGACCGTAAACGAGGAGTGGTTGCGCGCGCGGCGCAGGCCGATCACGGTGCCTTCGAAGACCTGAATTCTTTCCTTTTCGCCTTCCTTGATCTTGACGTGTACCTTCACGGTATCGCCGGGGTTAAACGCCGGGACTTCCTTCTTCATCTGCGATTGTTCAACTTTTTCGAGCGCATTCATGTTTCTATTCTCCCAGACTTTTCGAGAGCCCTTGACCCGGACTGGATTATAGCCGTTTCGCTCCGGCCTCGAAATAAAGATTCTAAATCGGTGTCGCGAAATGTAACGGCGGGTTTACCCCGCCACATGAAATTGTGGGGGCGGTTCGCGAACCGCCCCTACGTCCCTTTGAGCGACTCCAGCCACTCGCGGTCTTCCTCGCTCAAGGGGACCTGGGCGAGCAAGTCGGGCCGGCGCCTCCAGGTTTTTTCCAGCGCTCGCCGGCGCCGCCACTGGCGAATCTGCTCGTGGTTGCCGGAAAGCAGAACTTCGGGCACTTTCCAACCGCGAAACTCCGGCGGGCGCGTGTAATGCGGGCAATCGAGCAGCCCGTGTCCGTCGGCTGCCGGATGTCCGGGCGGGACGGCGAAGGAATCCTGCTGGCTCGACTCTTCGTTGCCCAGCACCCCCGGCAGCAGGCGAATGGTGGCTTCCATCACCACTGCCGCGGGCAACTCTCCACCGCTCAGAACGAAGTCCCCGATGGAAATCTCATCGGTGGCAAGATTCTCCGCCACGCGTTCGTCCACGCCTTCATAGCGGCCGCAGAGCAAAACCAGGCGCTCGACCTGCGAAAGTTCTTTCGCCACGGTCTGGGTCAGCAAGCGTCCCTGCGGCGAAAGCAAAATCACCGGCAGGGTTTGCTCCGGCGCCTCGCTGCGGAGCGCTTCCACCGCCCGGAAAATCGGCTCCGGTTTGAAAACCATTCCCGGCCCGCCGCCGAAGGGCCGATCGTCCACGGTGCGGTGCCGGTCGTCCGTATAATCCCGCAAGTCGTGCAGCCGGATGGTGGCGTGGCCCGATGCCATGGCCCTCTTCAGCAGCCCATGCTCCAGGATGCCGCGGAAGAAATCGGGGAAAATAGTGACCACGTCGAAGGTCATGACAATCGGGGCTAGAGCAAAACTAAAGTGTAACGGAAGTACGTGTTTTAGGCAAGGCGGCGCCCATTCACGGCAGGGTTCCGTCAAAGTCGATTGGGTTGAAAGGGACCCCTCCGCTTTAAGGAGTGCGCATACAGTGGGCGAGGCTGGGAGCAATGGCTTGGAAATGCTTAAGGTTCAGGGTGTAAATGTGGCGGGCGCCGCAGTTTGCCGCGCAGCGCAGCAGCAGCGCGTCGTAAATGCGGCCGCCGGCCGAGCCTTGTTCGGAAGCTTGGCGAAGGGTGGCGAGATACTCCCGTTCGCCAAGGGAGACAAGCGTCAACCGTTGGCGGACCTCTTCGACAAACAGGGCCGCCTGTTCGGGAGGAATCAGGGGCTTTACCGGTAAAGCGCTCATCGAGGCGTAGACTTCCGCCAAGGTGTGAATCCCGCAGGCGGACTGCTCCTTGCCGGCCGCAGCGAAGAGCCGGAGGCTCGATTCGTGATGCGCATGACCGCGCCAGAAGGCGGCAATGAGAACGGAGGTATCGAAGAAGTCTCTCATCGTGAGAGAGTTGCGCCCAGGCGCTTGGCGCGTTCAAGGTCAATCAGATCGGGAATGGAAGCGTTGCTCGGCTCGCCTTGATACACCCAGACGCCTCTTTCCTTTTGCAGAAGAGCCTGCGGACGAACCGGGCGCAAGGTAATGCGCTCGCCTTCACTTTCCAGCACGAGGGTGTCGCCGGCTCCGAGCCGCATCTCTTCGCGCAGAGTTTTGGGGAGAACCAGCCGCCCGGCTTTGT
>Ga0326727_10008160_pt1 | contig 26833 bp, 16 predicted proteins | sample MB2enrmetagenome_FD_207643 | JGI IMG/M metagenome (GOLD analysis project Ga0326727, IMG submission 207643) | Lab enriched peat soil microbial communities from McLean, Ithaca, NY, United States - MB29MY | ecosystem: Environmental > Terrestrial > Soil > Wetlands > Peat | place: USA: New York...
AGGCCGGTGCCGAGGGCGACGAGCGGAATGTTATGCGGGCCACGATCCGCAACGCGGCGCTTGCCCACATAAATGACGGAAGCCAGAGCCGCGACACCAGCAATATTATGAACTACGATGCCACCGGCGAAGTCCTTCACGCCCCATTGCTGCAGGAAGCCGCCTCCCCACACCATGTGAACGAAGGGGAAGTAAACGAACGTCAGCCACGCCGTAAGGAAAAACATGTAGGCCTTGAAGGTGACGCGGTTGGTGAAGGCTCCGGAGATGAGGGCCGGGGTGATGATGGCGAACATCATCTGGTAGGCGATAAAGACGAAGGCGGGAATGGTGTCGTTGGGCGAGGGGGTGGAGAGATTGACGCCGCGGAGGCAGGCAAGGTGGAGATTTCCAATGATGCCATGCCAGTCGCCGCTGAAACACAACGAGTAGCCGTAGAAATACCAAATAACGGTGGTCCAGCCCATGGAGACAAAACTCTGAATCATGATAGCCAGGACGTTTTTGCGGCCGACGAGGCCACCGTAAAAGAAGGCGAGGCCAGGCGTCATGAGCATGACCAAGCTGGTGCACAAGATCATAAAACCGGTGTTACCGGTATCGAGGTGAAGCATGCGATCCTCCGACCGAATTGTTGAAATGTTGCTCGCGGATAGCGAGCGGGGGGTCCGAACCGAAACGGCTCGCGCGCAGGTGGAGGGCCCGCAGACCCATCTGCGTGAAAAGCAGTATTACAGAAAAAGGTTGAACCTGTTACGGGGCAAACTCAGTGCCGTATGTCACAGGCGGGGGTGATGTGAAGCAGGTGTCAGGTGTCAGGTGTCAGGAGAGGATTGGCGGCGGGCGGGGATGCCCGCCGCTATGTCATCTTACGGCGTCATCCCTAACTGCCAGAAGAGAAAGGAGTAGACGTCGGTGCTTTCCTCGACCACCTTGTTGACCGGCTTGCCCATGCCGTGGCCGGCTTTGTTGTCGATGCGGAGCAGGATGGGGCGCTCGCGGCTGGCGCCGTTTTTGGCTTCGGCTTGCATGAGGGCGGCCATTTTCTTGGCGTGCGAGGGGTCGACGCGGCTATCGCTGTCGGCGGTCATAAAGAGGATGGCGGGATACTCGACGCCGGGCTTGACGTGATGGTAGGGCGAGTAGGCATAGAGCCAGTCGAATTGCCTGGGATCGTTGGCGGAGCCGTACTCGGGGACCCAGAGCTTGGCGATTTTGAAGTTCTGGTAGCGCAGCATATCGAGCAGGGGGACCTGGCAGACGACGGCGCGGAACAGATCGGGGCGCTGGGTGATCATGGCGCCCATGAGCAGGCCGCCGTTGGAGCCGCCGATGATGGCGAGGTGCTCGGGGCTGGTGTATTTTTCGGCGATCAGATACTGGGCGGCGGCGATGAAGTCGTCGAATACATTTTGTTTTTTGTCGAGCATGCCGGCGCGGTGCCAGTCTTCGCCGAATTCGGCGCCGCCGCGAATGTTGGCGACGGCATAGACGCCGCCGTGTTCCATCCAGAGATAGGCGCTACGGGCGAAGGCTGGACTATTAGAGACATCGAAGCCGCCATAGCCGGTGAGGAGGGTGGGGTTCTTGCCATCACGCACGAGGCCTTTTTTGGCGACGATGAACATGGGGACTTTGGTGCCGTCCTTGGAGCGATACCACTCCTGGCGGACGTCGTAGGCGGACGGATCGATGGAAGGCGCGTCGACGCGCGCCCAAAGAGTGGAGGAGCCGGACTCAAGATCGTAGCGGTAGATGGAGGGCGGAACGGTGAAGGACTGGAAACCAAAGAAGAGTTCGTTGCGGTCGTACCGGTTGCTGACCTCATACACGTTGCCGAGGGCGGGCTGTGGGATTTCGGCTAGCTTCTTGCCATCGAGGGAGAAAACCTTCAGTTCGGAGGCGACGTTGTGCTCGTACTGGACGAGGAGTTTGCCGCCGGCGACGCTTGCGCCCTGCATGACGGCGTCGGATTCGGGAATGAGTTCCTTCCAGTGTTCGCGCTTGGGATTGGCGGCATCGGCAACGAAAACGCGGAAGTGAGGCGCGCCTTCATTGGACATGATGTAGAGCTTGTTGCGGAAGACCTCAGCACCGTAGAGGGAGTCCTTGCCGGTGGTGATTTCGACGGGAGCGTTCTTCGACTGGCGGTCGAGGAGAAAGAGGTTGACTTTGGTGATGCCGTCGCCGGCGGCTATCACCAACCAGCGGTCATCGTCGGAGAGCGAGATGTCGGGCCACTCTTCGATTTTGCGCCCCTCACCGAAAATCAGCGGATCTTTGGCCGGGTCGGTGCCGAGGGCGTGGAAGAAGACACGGCGATGATAGACCTCCTGGCCTTCGGGGACTTCGCCTTTCTTGGGATAGCGCGTGTAGTAGAAGCCGGAGTCGTCGAGTAACCAGGCGAGGCTTGCGGCGTTGGTGCGCTCGATGGTGTCGGGCAGGGTTTTGCCGGTAGCCGGCTCGATGATGCGGAGAGTGCTTTCCTCGCTGCCGTTGGGCGACGTGCCGTAGGCGAGGTATTTGCCGTCTTCGGTGATGTACCACCAATCAAGCGCAACGGTGCCGTCGGCGGAAAGCTTGTTGATGTCGAGGAGAACGCGGTCCTCGCCGTTGAGGCCTTCGCGAACATAAAGGATGGGCTGGTTCTGGCCGGCGTCGCGGCGGGTGTGAAAATAATATTTGCCGCCGGCCTGCGGGATGCCGATTGAGCCTATGGAAAGAAGCTGGGTGAGGCGGGCGTTGATCTTTTCGCGGCCGGGGAGCGGGTCGAGGAGGGAGCGGGTGTAGGCGAGTTCGTGGTCGACCCAGAGAGTGGTCGCGGGATCGTCCGCGTTTTCCAGATAACGGTAGGGATCGACGATCTTGTGGCCTTGAACAGTCTCCTCGACGGGATCGACCTTGGCCATTGGCGGAGCGGAGGGCGAGTGGGCATCTTCGGCTGTGAGCAGGGCGCAAAGGACGATGGAAACAACAAAGAAGACGATGAGCAAACGGAGACCTCCGAACATGAGCACCTCTATATGGTGATGGACGCGACTTGTGATGTGGACGAGCGGCCGTCAGATAGGTTAGCAGAACGGCAGGACCGAAGGGAGCCGGAGGGAGCGCTGCGAGTCCGCAAATTCGTGGGTGATTGGGATGCTGGTAGCGGATGGGGACTGGGTTGTCCTGGTGGAGACGAATTACAACAGCATAGGAATTATTTTGTGGTTTGGGCCGAGGTCGTGTTTGAAGCGGAGCAGCGCAGCTGGTTTCCAATCGGGTGCGCGTTTGATATGATTCAAGTGACAATTCGAGTGCGCGAAGTGCGCATTGACACTCCTCAGTAGCTCAATGGCAGAGCATCCGGCTGTTAACCGGAGGGTTGTAGGTTCGAGTCCTACCTGAGGAGCCATTCTTTTTGTAGGTTACCCGCCGCCCCGTGCCGCTTCCCGTGCCGTTTACTCCGGTCGCAACGCCATTTGCACAATCTTGCTGTGCGCCTCACGCATGTCGGCTGACGCCGCATCACCATAAATGTTCATCGTGGTGCGAATGTCAGCGTGCCGCATGAGTTTCTGCTGCACTCCGATTGGCGTTCCTACCGCGTCAATCCACATCCGGTAGGAGTGCCTGAAGGTGTGAGTGCCGACGTGACCGATGCCGCATTCCTTCCCTGCTCTATCCAGCTCACGCCAGAATCCGGTGTAGGAATATGGCAGCCTACCTAGCTTCAGAGGGCTGGCGAAAATCCAATCGCTGTTCTCTGAAAACTCGGTAGCTTGCTTCCACACTTTCAACCGTTCTAGCAGCTCGTTGGCAACCACCAGAGACTTGCGAGACTCATCGGTCTTCACACCGTCAACGTTTTGCTCCACGATGCTCAACACGGAGCAATCCATTGAGCCAATCTACGTCATCCCATTTCAAGGCCAAGCATTCCGATATGCGAAGGCCAAAGCAGACACAAACCAAGGCCATCGTTCCGAAAGGTTCCTTGAGTTGGGACAACAATAAGCGGAATTGCTCAACCGTGAGACTGCGCGGTTGCCGCAACCGCTTCGACGCATCTTTAACTGTCACCAAACTCATGGGGTTGATCTGCAGCGCTACATCCTGTTTCCACATTGCGAACTTCCAAAGCGAACTTAGAAACCCACGAATGTTCTTTGGCTACATTGACCCGCACTTTGTCCCTGATTGCCGGGCCGGGGAAATAGCGGTCGGTGAACTCGTCGAAGAGGGTTTTCCGAATGCCAAATGTGTCGGCCGCGCGGCCGGCGCTGTTCAGGGAGGCATGCAGCCTTGATGGTCGGGCAATATGATGGTTCGCGCCGCGAAGAGACATTTCGAGGATGATCCCAAGCCACGAAGCGATTCCCGCACACTGTGATACGACGGCGATATGAGCGCAATGATAGGCGAATGCAGTCGAGCCTGTGCGCGGCAGAGATTGATGGCGGCCTGCTATCTCACCTGGGCGCCATATTTCGTCAGTTCGCACATGGAGAAGTGGATTTTCATCGCCCACTTGCTGAGCGTCATAATCCTTCCTCCCGCCGCACTGGTCACGCTGTGGAATGTTTGGGTGACGTTCCGTACGCAAACCGGATGGCGCGCCTCGCCTTCGAGATTCTGGAGCATTGCGGTCTGCGCAAGCTCGCTGACGATTTTCTATGTCGCTGTGATGTTCCACCTCGCCGGGGTCAGCGTGGCGTTTTAGTGGCGGAGAAGACGACTATTCCTCAGAATTCGATTTTGTGCCTGGCTGCCCGCGCGGCGAACAGGAACGTCGTTCGTTTGGGATTGTTTGCGGACTTCGATTCTCTACCGTTGGCCGGAATTCACGACTTCTCCCGTTGCTACCTCGCTCCAAAACCACAACGGCGGAAGAGGACGCCGCCGTGGCCAGACCTCGTCGAGCGTGTCGGAGTTATAAAGCCTTCCGTTCTTCATGACTTGCCGGATTGAAAGCGTGTTCTTAATGTTTTCGAGCGGGTTCCTGTCGAGCACGAGGATATCCGCGAACTTGCCCGGCTCCAGACTGCCCAGCTCGGTACTGCGGCCGATAACCTCGCTCGACCCAAGCGTGGCCGCGCGTAAAACCTCGTGGGGGGAGAGCCCGCCGGTCGCGAGGGCCTGCAGTTCCCAGTTGTAGGCCAAGCCATCGATTTCACCATGGCTGCCCAACCCGACAAGACCGCCGGCGCGGATGATTTTCGCCGCTCCCTCGGCAACGCGCGGGAAAAGATATTCATTCTTCCAGTACCACTTGACGCGCTCGGTTTTCCCGGCAATGACGAAATGGGGAACAAATCTGGTTAGTTTTGCGTCGTTGTGCGGGGAGGCCGAGGTCAGGAAATAGTTCTCGCCCGGAGGTCCACCGTTGGAGATTTCCAACGTCGGCGTGTAGCTGTCGCGGGTACGAACAAAGAGCTGGACGACGTCGTCGAATATCGGGACCGCAGTGAGAGCGTGCTCACTGCCGGCGAAGCCATCCAGCACCTGGGTGAGATCGAGCTTCATATCGAGCGCACCCTCGGTGGTCGGCATAATGCCGAGATCGTGGGCAACTTCGGCCACCCATTCCCGCTGGCGGCGATTTCCGGTTCTGTATTGCTTGAGGTTGCGAGTTCGGTAATGCTCGGGATACCGGCCCAGGACGTCGGCGACCTCCTTCTCGGAGGAGAAGTTGTTAAACGAGAAAACCGCCGGTCCGGTGGAGTAGACACGAGGGCCAATCATCAAGCCCGCATCAAGCAAATCCTGGTAGGCGAGCATGTCGATGCTAAGCGGAGAGGGGTCCAGACCCGTCGTGACGCCATAGGCGAGGCTGGCGAGGAAACCCCAGTTCTCGAGATCGAGCACGCCGCGGCGCACCTCACCCCAATGCACGTGGGTATCGACAAATCCAGGAAGGATGAATTTGCCGCTGACATCGCGGATTTCCGCGCCCGGCGGGAGAGCAAGTTCTCCGCTCTTGCCGATAGCAGCGATTCGGTTGTCAACGACGACGATGTCGGAATTGTCGATGACCTCAGATCCCCTCATGGTGATGGCAGTTCCGCCGCGCAGGACGATCGTGCCTTTTGGCACGTCGCGCGGAAGTTCGACAACGGCATCGAATGCCTCTGTCCCCTCCTGATTCTGGGGTCCGCCGAGTTGAGGCGGCTGATTGATCGCGACACGAGCGAGTGGGCGCCGATAAAAGCTCGATCCCAAAGCCCAAGTGATGGTCTTTCCCTCATCCGCCCAGGCGAAGAAGTCTGCACCTACCGTTGTCAATTTCACGTGATCTCGGGTGCTCGTGCCCAGTTCCACGGTGCGGTCGTTCTTCTCCGGATCCGGAACCGCGACCAGATGTAACTGCTGCACGATTTGGGCGAGCGCCCACTTTCCGTCGGGGCTAATCTTCAGATCGTCGACCGGGAAAGTCCCCTCTTGGAAGTATAAGCCGGGACCTTTTACCTGAACAACACGGCGGCGTCCGCGGCCGGCCAGGTCTACAGAATAGAGACCATCATGAAAGTTGAGATAGACGGTCCCGCGCTCATGGGTAAACTGCGGCATTCCACCGAGTACGCCGGAAGCAAAAACAACGGGCGTTCCCCCAGTTGCCGGCAGGCGAATCGCCTCGGCCTGACGGACCGAGCCGTACTCGAGGTGCCGGTGCATCCTTTCATAGTTGCTCGAGCGCACGGCAATGATTTCGTTGCCATCGGGAGTGAAGACGGGATTCGTGTAAAAGGCGGAGTCGGTCGTGAGTTGGGTGGGCCGTGCATCGCCGGTGGAACTGGCGCGCCAAATCTGGCCGCCTTGTGCCGTCCAGGTAACGAAGACGACAGATTTTCCATCCTTCGACCAGGAAGGCTGAAATTCCGGCTCCTCCAGCGCGGTTAAGCGTTGAGTACGGCCTCCTCCTAGATTCATTACATAGATGTGGCCAAGCGCAGAAAACAGTAAGCGTTTTCCATCCGGCGATTGCGTGGGCCATTGGATGAGGCGGGTATGCACCGGACCGGTCTCTTCCTTCAGAGGTAGCCGCAGGTTCGGCCCCACTTCAAGCGCAACATGTGCGGTGAAGGGAATGATCTGCGTTGCCGAAGTGGCGAGATCGACACGGCGAATTTTTCCACCGTAGCTAATAACCAGGGATTTGCCATCGGGCATGAAGGCATATCGGGGCAAGAGGTCGCGGGATGCGCTCGCTTCCTGCTCGTCGTGTTGAACGGGATAAAGCAACGAGCGATCGGCGCCTGTCGCAAGGTCCCGCAGACGAAGCTCGGTGTCTCCATTCAAGCGGGTGCCATAAACCAAATAGTGTCCGTCCGGAGAAAGGACCGGACGCATCGCACTGCCCTGGGCGTTGACGATGGTCTCCTCGTCGCCGGCAGAAAGGTCGCGGCAGACGATATGCCAGAGCGGAAGGCTGATCTCGTCGGCAAAGCCGAGGCCCGTTTTCGCCTCGTAATAAAGATAACGGCCGTTGGGTGACGCCACCGGGCCGAGCGCGTTGTAGCGAAATTCCTTGGGCTGGTCGGGCGAGGACTTGGCATGGGTAACTTGCTTCTCGACGCCGCTTGCGACGTCGTACTGCCAGATTTCAAAGGCGTTCAAGTCGGGCTTGAATCGCGAAACGAAAATCGATTTGCCGTCGGCCGACCATGCTGGCGAGACGAAGACGGTGTTGTCGTCGAGTTTTGAAATCTGTGCCGGTCGAGAACCGTCGGCCTGAGCGATCCAGAGATTTTCATTGCCCGAACGATCACTGAGAAAAGCGAGCCGCGATCCGTCTGGGGAAAAGACCGGTTGCGAGTCGAACGGCAACCCTCCGGAGATGAGACGGGCTGCGCCTCCCGCGGAATCGATTTCATAGAGGTCGCCGAGCAATTCGAAGACGATGGTTTTGCCGTCGGGGGAAACATCGAGGGAGAGCCAGGTTCCCTCGTCCACCTCAAAGGCGATGTTGCGGGTGGGTTTGAGCGGCAAGCTGCCTGGCGAGTTCTGCGCCGAAACGGTGGCTAGCGTGAAAACGAACGCCGCGCCAACCAGGAAAAACCGGAGAGTTCTGATCATGGTTGAATACCTTTTTAGCCGAATCGCCGCTCGTCATTCGTGGGGCAATCTGTATTGAGGAGGCCACGGATTGTCCTTTTGCTTGGGTGAGTAACGCTCCTGTAATTCGCTCTGCCGCGTTCTGAGCGAGACCAGCTTGCCTCGAATGAGAACCATCTCGGGCGCGTTGATGGGTTCGAGGGGATCCCCATCCCAGATTACGAGATCGGCATCTTTGCCGGGCTCCAAAGTACCGTAATGGTCATCAATACCCCAGGTTTCAGATGCGTTGACGGTGAGAGCTCGTAGGGCCTGATCCCACGTCAATCCGTTGGCCACGGCGACGCCCGCGACTTCACGGATCACCGACCCGGCATTGTGGCTGAGATGCACGCCGGGAACAGAAAAGGAGATCTTCACTCCGGCCCGTTGCAGAATGGCGGCATTGTCGAGCCGCGCTCCGATTTGATCAAAGGTCGAAGGCGTGTCGTCGAAGGGGTTGAGAACCACGGGTATCTTTTGCCCGGCGAGAGCTGGCGCAACACGCCATGCCTCATCGCCGCCGCAGATAACGATCTTCAGCTTGAAGTCTCTAGCCAGGTTGATCGCCTGACGAATGTCCGACTCGCGATGGACACCGAGGGCGAGCGGAATCTTGCCTTGAATGACAGGCACGAGTGCGAGCAGGTTCACGCGATTGAGGGAATAGTTACGCTCGGAGAGGGTCGCGCGTTCGTCCTTGGCAATTGTCGCGAACCGCTGCGCTTCGTCAAGGACCTCTCGGAGCAGGAGCCATTGGGCGCTTCTTGAACCTCCTGCCCGGGATGTGGAGAAACCCCCAATGGTCGCGAACATCGCCGCTTGGGAGCGATCCAGGATGTCTTCTGCCTCGCTCAATCGGAGGACTGCGCCCAGGCCGCTAAAGGGCGGAATCGCGGTGGAACTGGGAAAGGTGATTGCCCGGGTGAGCCCGTCGGCACGCGCGAGCGGAATGAGGGTGGAGTTGGGATTCAGGGCGTATTGCACATCGAAAGCAGGCCCCAGCGAGCCTGTGGTTACGGCGTGATCGGTGGTGTCTTCCGAGCCGGACTCCACAAGACCCAGTTCCGTACCTGAGCTCATCAACCCCGGCGTGACAATCTTGCCGTGGGCATCAATGACGCGGACATTTGCGGGGAGATCGATACCAGGGCCAATTGAGGCAATACGGCCATCCTTAATAAGAACTGTTGCGTCTTCCATCGCGGGCAATCCCGGAACCACGTACGCCTTGGCGTGGATGACCGCGATGGTTTGAGCGTTTGAAAGGGACGCAATGAACCCGAGCGCAAGGAGCGCAAGCGCATGGACCGTGCTTTTCACGGCTGCACCTCGGAAGCGGGCTGCCCAAGCTCGAAGTCGGAAAGCGGCTGGTGCTTCGGATCGTGGCGATCGTAGACAAGGGCGCCATCGATAAAGACTAGGTCGGTCTTAGAGTAGACGCTGAAGGGATCACCGGACCAGACGACTACATCGGCATTCTTGCCGGTTTCAAGCGAACCAATCCGATCCGCGAGCCCCAATGCCTTGGCCGGGTTCCAGGTCAGCCATTGGATCGCCCGTTCCTCACTGATGTTCAAGCCGGCGCGACGCCCGGCTCCCATGGCGATCGCCGCATCGAGTGGAAATCTCTCGGCGTCGACCGGTGTGTCGGAGTGAAGCATCACACAGGCGCCGGCAGCATCGAGGTCCGCTGCGTTGGCGCGGTTGCCGTCGTAGGCCTCCATCTTGTATCCCCACCAGTCGGGCCAGACCGCGGCGCAGACACCGCGCTCCCCGAGTAGGCCCGCGATCTTATAGGCTTCGACCGCGTGATGAAAGGCCGCAATCTTGAATCCAAACTCATCGGCGAGGTCGAGCATGACCGCCATGTCGTCCGCCCGATAACAGTGGATGTGTACGAGGATTTCGCCGTGCAGCACGGCAGCGAGTGTTTCCAATTTCAGATCGCGAGCGGGAGGCTCGGCATCGGCCTCATGCTTGCGGTTGTACTGATCCCACTTGCGCCGATATTCCTGAGCTTTGATCAGCGCCTCACGGTATCCCGCGACATTACCCATGCGGCTCGCGGGCGAGCGGCCTTTCTCGCCATAGTTGGATTTGGGATTTTCGCCGCATGCCATCTTCAGAGAGGGGAGCGCGTCCGGAAATTCCATCTCCTGAACGGTCGTCGCCGGAATGTTCTTGACCACCACGCCTCTTCCGCCAAAAAGATTGGTTGAGCCGGGCAATATCTGGAGGGTGGTGACGCCCCCGCTTCGCACGCGCGCAAACTGTGGGTCCTGAACATTGATGGAATGAAGCGCCCAGACCTGTGCCGTGTTTGGATCGGTCGTTTCGTTGACATCGGAGGTTCTCAGGTCGGCGGGAGTGAAAGGGGCTGCAAAATCGCCCAGATGCGAATGCACGTCAACCAGTCCCGGGGTTACCCAACGCGAGCGGCCGTCAATCACGACAGCATTGGCGGAGGCCTTAATATCAGCACCGATTGCAGCGATCTTGCCATCGCGGAGGAGAATACATGCATTCTCGAGGCGATTACCGCGGCCATCCAAAATCGTGGCGTTGGTGATTAGAGTATCGGCGCGCGGAAGAGGCTTGTAGGTGGTCGGATAGGGGGCACCAGTCGTTTTGTTGCCTTGACCCGCGGCAGGGACAATGCAGATGAGCGCGATAACTGCCCGGACCAAACGAGCACGCGTGCTTCCTGGAGCCTTCATGACTCAGCTGTCCTTCTTCGTCGCCAACGTTGCTGCTTCGATCTCAATATAGCTCCGAAGACGAGTTTCTCAATGCGACAAACCGAGCTGCCATGTAAGAAACGCCAACTCCGCGGTAGTCTGTTCCACCTCGGCAGCGGTAGACAGGCTCCCGGAGTGACCGGACTTGGTGTCGTACAAGACCATGATCGGCCGCCCCGAACTTGTGGCGCTCTGCAGCATGGCCGTCATTTTCCGGGCGTGCGCCGGATCAACACGCGTATCTCCGTCGCCTGTAATCAGAAGAACCGCCGGGTACTTCACGCCCTTCTGCACGTGATGATAGGGAGAATAGGAGTAAAGATTCTTGAACTGTGCTGCGTCACTGGCAGAACCGTACTCAGGAACCCACCAGCGCGCGATCGAGAAGCGCTCGTAGCGCACCATGTCGATCAGCGGATAACGGCCGATGGCGGCTGCGAACAGGTCAGGTTGCTGGGTGATCGCCGCGGTCACAAGCAGGCCGCCATTGCTCAGACCCTGAATCGCGAGCCGGCTGGAATTCGTGTAACCGCTGTCAATCAGCCAACGTGCGGCGGCGATGAAGTCATCGAAGCTGTTCTGTTTGTGCTCGAGCTTGCCCGCGTCGTGCCACTCCTCGCCAAATTCGTTTCCGCCGCGGATGTTCGCGACCGCATAGATACCACCGCGTTCAAGCCAAACGGCCACTTCGGGCGAAAAAGTCGGCAATTGTGCCCAGTTGAAGCCGCCATACCCGTAGAGGAGAACCGGAGTGGCTCCGTCTTTCTTGACGCCCTTTTTACGAGCAATGAACATCGGCACGCGCGTGCCGTCCTTCGACGCGTACCAGATCTGTTCCACTTCGACATCCGCGAGTTCGTCGGGTACTTTCGGGGCTGACACGGCCAATTGCTTGCGCGTCTCGATGGAATAAGCAAAGAAGGTCTTTGGCGTCTGAAATGACGTATAGGAGAAGCAGACAATCGGGGAAGTCCACTGGCCATCGATGACGGTTACGGAACCGAAGCCCGGGAGCTTGATCGTGCCCTCATCCTTGCCGGTTCTATCGAAGATGTGCAACTCGGAATGCGCATCTTCCATGTAGTTCACGAGCAGCTTGCCTCCCACCGCCTGAAAGCTCTCGATTGCATTTTTGCTCTCGGGTATAAGAGTGCGCCAGTGGTCGACTTCCGCCCGTTCCAGGTCGGCCACCATGATGCGCCCGTGCGGCGCTTTCCAGTTTGTTTGTATGTAGAGGTGGCCGCCTTCAGCTTGCGCGGAGAAGATTGCCGCCATTCCCTGAACCGCCGGCTTTGCCGGAGTGCCGTCGCGCATATTTTTCAAATAAACGTCGACGGCTCCCGACGCGCCATGCAACGCGTGAATGACGAGCGTTCCACCGTCTTCCGAGAGCCCCGCCAGCATGATCATCTCCGGGCCCAGTTCGGAGCCGAACAACATCTTGTCGTTCTCGGCCTTCGTGCCGAATTTGTGCTGATACAGGCGCGGGCCAGCGTCTTCGATCTTGACGTAAAGCAGTCCGGAAGAATCCGGCAGAAGAGGAACCGTTGGCCAGTCAATGTACCGCGCTTCGGGTAGAACATCCTGCAGATCGTGCTTTGCGCCTAAGTCGTAACAGTGAATGCTGACCTGGTCGCGGCCACCGTGGCGAACGGCATAGACGACGAGCTTTCCATCGGGAGAAACGTTAAGCAGTTCGATAGTATCGGAGTGATCGGAGCTCCACTTGTCGGGATCAATCAGCAATTCGTCTTTCCCGTTTTCGCCCGCGCGCATGTAAAGAGCTGCGATTTCGCGGCCAGGAACTTTCTTGAGGATGAAATAGCGCCCGGCACGCAGCAGTATCCGCTCCGCTTCTTCAATGTCTGAAACTTCCAGGACGTCTTTGCGCAGAGGGCCAATGTCGGAGCGGCGGTCGAGAAGGGACGACGTGTACTTCTGCTGTGCGCCGATCCAGGCTCGCGTCTGTGCGCTCGCCGAATCTTCCAGCCATTGATAGGGATCGGAGACTACGACGCCATGAATGGTTTCCTTCGTGTCCCCGGCAACAGCAGCGGGCGGCGCCGGAGCCGAGAAGCTCTGGGCCCAGGAATTAGCCCAGGGAGAACAGGACAAGGCCAGAAGGCCCAATTTGCAGAGGCGGGATAAGAGTTTCATCGCGTCGACCCCAATGAGCAAGAACAGTTGTGAAAAAATGCGGGAGCGCAAGCCACAACTGCCATGCACTCCCGCGATTGGGGGAGGGAGAGCCACTAGAACTGAAGCTTTAATGCCATTTGCAACGACCGCGGTGCACCCATCTGATAGAGGCTGCTGAATCCGCCATCGGCGCCACCGGTTCCCAGACTGTTTGAGAGAACCTGCGTGGAAAGGCCGAAGTTGGGGTTGAGATTGCAAACGTTGGCGGTGAAACCAGTGCAAAGATGGTTCGTGCCGTCCGATTGCGACCCCGGGTCGCCAAATTCGCTGTGGTTAAAGACGTTGAAAGCTTCTGCGCGGAACAGGAGTGATACCCGCTCCGTAAGTTTGAAGGTGCGTCGAATCGCTATATCTTCCTGCCAGGCTCCAAAGCCCCGCATCATGTTACGAGGCAGATTCCCCTGAACAAAGTCGTCAGGCGCAACAAAAGCAGCGGGGTTGAGGCGCTTGCCGCCGGGATATTGCGATCCATGAAGGTACAGCGGTTCGCCCGGAACGATGTTCGGCCGCTGGTTAGCTGCGTCACTATTCCACCAGAGGCCGAATGTGGGTACTCTGCCTGTGGTGACGTTCACGGGATCGCTTGATTGCACGCGGAACAGGCTGTCCAGCGCCCATCCACTTGTCAGGCCGTCGGCCAATCTGCCTTTTCCTCTTACGCCGAGAACATCGTAGGTTACCGCAGCGGAGAAGCTATGCCGGATGTCGAAGTCGGAATTTCCCTTATCCCAACTGGGGTTGTAGACGTTGCTATAGGGATTGGGCAGATTGACATTTGACCCATTGTCAATCGCGTGTGCCCATGTATAAGACGCGATGAATTGCAGGCCGTGCCAGGGATGCTGTTTGAATTGTGCTTGCAGCGCGTTGTAGTTGGACCATGAGTCATTCTTAACAACATCAAGATAGGTGAAGTTAGCGTTCCCGCCCATGGCCGGAGTCAGCATCTCGCGCCGGAGAAGCTTGTCCCCTTGGTTGCCCAGATAGGTGGCCGTCAACGATCGGGATGTACCCAGTGACTGCTCAACGGTTACGTTCCACTGGTAAACAAGAGGATCCTTTAAGTGCGGGTCGAAGGCGAAGAGGAAGGTGTAAGGTGGATTCAAGGAAAACGGGATGGGAGCGCCATCCGCAGGACTGATGGGATAGGTGTAAGTTCCACCGCCCGCAGTTCCATAGAGATACTTCGTACGGCCGTAGGGGAAGCCCAAGGTGCCTTGAGCTCCCTGCTGGTTGCCGAGACCATAGAACATTCCCCACCCACCCCTGACGACGAGTTCCCTTCCGACCGTATTCCGCACGGTGTAAGCAACACCAAGCCGCGGACCGAAGTTGTGCTTATTGGCCTGCCAGAGCGGAGTTCCGGTTGGCGCCAATTGAACATTGGCTGGATCGTTCAGATTAGTCGCGGTATAGAAAGGATGACCGCTATTTTCGCCCGGAGGAGGATCGTAATCCCAGCGTAGCCCGTAAGTAAGCGTCAAGTTGGGTCGAATCCGCCATCCATCTTGCGCATACAAAGATACGTTAGTGAATACCGGCCGGATAAGCGAGGTATCGTAGGAATCGACATTTGCGTAGTAGAAATTACCGGCAGCGATCTCCGTGAAGCTGTCGCTAGTGTAGCCGATGTCCCATGGACGATAGCCGTTGGTCGGTGTCAAGCGGCGGTAATCCACTCCGAACTTCATCTGATGGGTGCCTTTCAACCAGCTCACGGAATCGATCAGGTTGAATTGATGCTGGTGGTTGGTGGCGTCATTGCCCACGTAATAACTCGAGCTGCCGTCGAGCATGTACAGGTCAAACACCGAGTTTGCGACTGAATAGCTGGGGTTGGTCTGGAAGAGATAGCTGCTCGACGGCGCCACCGCGCCTCCGAAATCCGTGGGAATAACCGTCGTCGCGCCCTTGGTTTGGCTGGTGTTCACGCGGAAATCATTCACCAGGTTGCTGGAGATGGTATAGATCGCGCCGCCCGTAATCGTGCCAACGTTCGAATCCGTCGTGCTAAGCGTCGATCGGGAATAGTAGTCAAACGCCCCATGTTGCTGGCCGTTTGACGGGCCGTAGTTGCCGCGGACGAACAAGCTGAGTTTGGAATTTACCGTGTAGTCCAGCTTCAGGCTGGTCGCATTGAGGGTAGAGGGATTGGAGAATGTGAGTACCGCCGGGGCATAATCCAGGCCTGCATAAGTGGGTCCGGTGGGAATCGGGTAGGCATTCAACAAAGGCGCGACTGCGGGAATTGCCGCCGCGCGCACTTCAAGCCCAGGGACGTACTCGGTGCGAGTAAAGGGGACCCGAAGCCGCAGGCCCTCATAAGAGAAGAAGAAGAACAGCTTATTTCGCAGAATCGGCCCACCGAGTGTGCCGCCAAAGTCGTTTTGCCTCTCAGCGGGCTTAGGAAGGTCTCCCACCCTGGCAAAATAGTCACGGGAGTCGAACACGTCGTTCCGCAAGTATTCGAACAGAACCCCGTGCAGGCTATTCGTCCCGGATTTTGTCGCAATTGAAAGCTGCGCCCCTGGGGTCCGTCCAAATTCCGCAGCAAACGTAGATGTCTGGATCTTGTACTCTTGCAGGGAATCCACCGATACCATATTGTTGTAGCCGCCATTGTTGCTGGTCGCCTGCGCTGCCCCTGCTCCGGCGGCTGCAAGGTAGACGTTGCTTCCCTGCGTAATACCGACATTGGCGCTTACGCCATCGATCGAAAAGTAGTTTGTATCTGTGCGTTGACCGTTGACGCTGAACTGGCCGATTCCGCTGTAGTAAGTATGTGCCGTCACATTGCCCGGAGTGAGATCGATCAAGCTCTGGAAGCTGCGCCCGTTTAGTGGCATGTTTTCAACGAAGGCGCTTTCCACTTCCGTTGCGGTCGCCGCGGACGTGTCAACCTCCCCAGCCGTCGCCGTGACGTTCACGGTTTCGCTTGTTGAACCCATCGAGAGAGAGATGGTTTCGGCGAGACGATCCTGAACGTGAAGTTCCACTTCCAGCACCGCCTCCTTGAACCCAGCCGCCTTCACTGCAATCTTGTATCGGCTTGGACGTAAGCCTGGAAAATAAAACGTTCCGGTGTCGTTGGTCTTGGCTTCGACCGGAATGCCCGTTCCAATATTCGTAGCCGTGACCTCGGCTCCTACGACTGCGGCCCCGTGGGGGTCGCTTACCTGTCCCGTGATGCTCCCATATTCGCTCTGGCCGAACATCAGTGAACATGCACACAAACACATCCACAGCACTTCAAAGAGACGTTGAATGCGTCCGTTCATTTCTCCTCCTGTGCGCCAATAAAATCGCTTGCGATCGGTCTCGGACCTATGCGCGCCACTTGTGGAAAGGGGTCCACCGGGGCCGTTGAGAAATCGGCACGGGTTCCGTTCCCAAATTGGCCACGACCGGAAATCAGAACGCCGGTCATCCACCTGCACTCTGAGAGTGGCAAAGAGGCGCCTTCTATGTGAATCGCCGATAATCGTACACTGAGGTTGGACTTGGTAAAGAGCCAGAAGTTAACCTTGTTGTAGGTCCAGACCTTCTCGGTCCCTTTCGCCATCCCGGTTGACTGCGCGGAACAAAAGATAAAGTGGGATACCGAGTGCCATCAATCCCAGCCCCATGAGCGCATGCTTGAAATCGGCAACGATCGTGTTGAGCACGATCCACAAGGTGGCCAGCACAAAAAGCAACGGCGGAATCGGGTAAAAGGGGCAAACGTAGGGCCGCTTCAGTTCGGGTTCCTTGATGCGGAGCACGATCACGCCGAGCACAGACAGGCCGTAGAAAATCCACGCCGTGAAAATGACCGCCGTGAACAGTTCCTGAAAGGTCCCTAGCAGTGTGAGAGAAGCCGCCCAGATTCCATGTGCGATGAGCGCTACTACCGGCGTGTGGTATTTCGGACTGACGCGGGCGAAGGATCGAAAGAAAAGGCCGTCTTGCGCCATGGCGAGAGTCGCCCGTGGGGTACCAAATATGGACCCGTTGACCGCCCCCAGGATTGAAAGGGCAATGAAGACAGTGAGCACCATGGCAGCGCGGTTGCCAAGCGCGGACGAGACAGCGACCGCAGCTACGCGATCGCTCGCCTGAACCATCGTGGGATCAAGCACGGAATAGTAGGCAATATTCGCCAGGGTGTAAGCGATCACGCACGCCAGCGTCCCCAGAATCAGACTCGCGGGAATGTTGCGGGTCGGATTCTTAACTTCTCCGGCGGCAAACGACAGGATGTGCCATCCGTCATAGGCCCAGAGCACGCCGATCAGCGCGATGCCGAAGGGTGCGAAAGAAAAATGGAATGAGGCGGGCCAGAAGTTCGCTGCCAATCGTGCCCCGTCTCCGTGGCTCAGCAGGAAGACGATCATCAGGAAAAGTCCGCCCAGTTTCGTGATGGAAAGGGCGTTCTGCACCCATTTGCCGAGGGTCACGCCAAAACAGTTGATGGTGGTGAATAATGCGATCACGCCAACTTGAAACAGTTTCTGCTGGGCAAGGGAGAAATGGGCGATGGGCGCTATGTACGATCCGGCGCCGACTGCCATGGTTGCGGCGCTGCCGCTGTTGATGATTGCAAGCCCCATCCAGCCATAAATGAATCCGGCAAAGCGGCCATAGGCACGTTCAATGTATACAAAAAGCCCACCCGCGTGCGGCAGGCTGGAACCTAATTCTGCCAACGCCAGGCCGCCGAATATGCTGAGGATTCCCCCGGTGACCCAGACGCCGACGACAGCAAAGAGAGAATGGACCTGCCGGGCAACGCTGCCCGGCACAAGGAAGATGCCCGAGCCAATGATTACGCCAACAACCAGTGCGCTGGAGTCGAGCAGTCCAAGTTGTCGAATCAGAGTTGCCCGCGGCGGTTGAGTCACGGCTACGGTCTGCATGCGCACCATCGCGTTTCTTCTATTCCCAGGCCGCCTGTATCCAACAGCCTGACCGCCGATTTTCAATCTACGCTTAGAGACCGGAGGAATCCCCTTGGTGAACGATTTCGCCGTCCACTATCGTGAGTTCCACCTTGGTATCGCGAATCTCTACCGGGTCAATTTCAAAGATGTCGCGTGAGAGAACCACCAGATCTGCCAACTTCCCGGGCCGGATGGATCCTGTGATGAGATCCCTGAACGATGCGTATGCAGGTCCGAAGGTGTAGGCATGTACTGCCTCACGCACCGAGATCTTCTGTTCCGGGATCCAGCCTTCTGGACAGCTGCCGTCAATAGGACGACGAGTGACGGCCGCGTAGATTCCGGCCAAGGGATCGATCGGTGCCACCCACCAGTCCGAGCCGAAAACCAAGGTGGCGCCTGCATCCAGAAGAGATCGGAAAGCCCATGCTCGCTTGGCGCGATCATTTCCGATTCGACCGCAGGCCCAACGCCCATCATCGATGCAATGATAGGGCTGCATCGAGGCGATTACGTCCATCCGCGGTAGACGGGCAATGTCGGACGGTTGAAGATGCTGCGCATGCTCAATCCGTAGCCGGCGGTCGCGCGGCCCGTTAGACTGTATGATTTCCTCAAAGAAATCAAGAACCATCTGGTTTGCGCGGTCGCCGATGGCATGAATGGCTAGCTGCAAACCTGCAGCATCACCTCGGTGCAGATTGCTTCGCATCTGCGGTGGGTCGCTGAGTTCGTCACTCGGGCCTCCACAATTGGTCGGATCATCCGTGTATGGTTGCAAGAACCAGGCCGTGCTTGAGCCAAGCGAGCCATCGGAAAAGCCTTTTAGCCCGCCAATCTGCATGGTGTCGTTGCCAAAGCACCCCAGCACCCCCAGATCTGCCAGTTTTTTCCATTGGGGAAGCGGGGTATAGAGTGAAGTCCGAATCTTGAGCTTGCCTGCCGCTTGCAGCAATTGATACGCGCGGAATAGGTTGGCCGAACTCTCAATCGCCCTTGATCCCACGAATCCCATGTCGTGCACAGCCGTCACACCGAAGCTGAACGCATGCTTTTGCGCCGCCAGCAGACAGTCGGCCAGTTGCGGAACGGTCGGTGCAGGTATGACCCGTTCGATTAGGCTCTTGGACGCGTCAATGAAAATTCCCGTGGGATTGCCCGTGCTGTCCCGTCCAATGACGCCACCGGCCACATCGGAAGTGTGGCGATCCACTCCGGCCAATTTCATGGCCAGTGAATTTGCGAGCATGGTGTGCGCGTCTACGCGGTTGACAAAGACGGGATGGTCCGAGGTGACGTCGTCGATGAGTTCGTGGGTCGGGAGGGCCGCCGAATCCCATGCCTGCGGGTCCCATTCTCCCAATAGAATCCATTCGCCCTTTGGCCGGGAGCGGGCGAACTTCGCGATGCGATCACGCATCTCCTCTCTGCTTTTGGCACTCCTCAACTGCACGCTGGCTAGAGAAGCGCCGCCATAATAGAAATGGACATGAGCGTCTCCGAAGCCAGGCAACACCCTGCGTCCGCGTAAATCGATGACTCTTGTCTCTGTATCCTTGAAGGACAAGATCTCCCGTGAAGAACCCACGCGCACTATCTGCCGATTTGAGATCGCGACCGCTTCCGCTTCAGGTTGAGTGGGATTCTCGGTCCAGATTCTTCCGCCAGTAAGGATGAGATCAATGCTTGTTGTATCTACGCCCATTTGACTTTCCTTTTTTAGTCTGTGAGGCCCCAGTATGAATTGGCATGAACTACATCGTGGACCGATCTGTGTCTTTCGCCACCAAGATACCATCCTGGCGCGCAGCCGAATGCTTGGCCGAAACGCCGCGCTCATAGTTGCCTGCTTGCTGGGTCAGGTAAAGAGCCAGAAACTGGTGATAGGATGAGTCCAGAAAGAGGAGAAGCGAATGCGCATTCTGGAGAGCATCTGGCTCGACCGCGACAGCCGTTTCACCTTGCAGGAACAGCTCGTCCGCCAGATTAAAGAGTACGTACAACAGGAGAGATTGAAGCGGGGCGACCCGATGCCTTCCACCCGCGAACTGGCCAGCGAACTGAAACTTTCGCGCAATACAGTGGTCTATGCTTACGATCGCCTCGAAAGCGAAGGCTACCTGGAATCGCATCCACGCTCCGGGGTTGTCGTCAGCTCTTCGATTTTTCTGTCGCCGCACTCAAAATGGCCGGTCGAGGCCGGCCCGGCTAATGGAAAATCCGGCCCCGCGGCAGCGCCTCGAACTCCGCTGCGGTCCCCAGCTCCATTCCGGCCCTGTCAGCCCGACGTGAATCTGTTTCCTCTTCCCATCTGGAATCGCTTCCGGGGGCGAGTCCTGCGCCATGAAGGCAGAGGCCTGCTGCAATATCAGGCCAGCTGCAACTCCGGTGTTCCGGAATTGCGCCAGAATCTTGCCGGTTATTTGCAGGACAGCCGTGGCGTCAAGTGCGACTGGCGGCAAGTGATAATCACCGCTGGATCTCAGCAAGGCCTCTTCATTCTTGCCAATCTCCTCCTGAGGTCGGGGGACCGGGTTTACATCGAGGATCCCGGCTATGTGGAAGCGCGGCTCTCGTGGCAGAGCGCCCGCGCCAAAATCGAATGTGGTTCGATCGATGAACAGGGGCTGAGCCTGCCGCGAGATTTGCACCGCCGTTACTCTCTTATCTACACCACGCCCTCTAGGCAATTTCCGACCGGCGTTTCCATGTCGCTGCCGCGCCGCCTGGCGTGGATTGATTTCGCCTCGCGCAGTCGCACCTGGATTGTCGAGGACGATTATGATTCAGAGTTGCGCTACTCGGCGCCGCCACTGCCCAGCTTGCAGAGCCTGGACCGCAACCAGCGCGTGATTTACGTAGGAACCTTCAGCAAGCTGCTCTTTCCCTCGCTTCGTCTTGGCTATGTGGTCGTTCCGGAGAGTCTGCTCGACGGATTCGAAAAATCAAAGCACCTGATCGACGATCATCTCCCCTTGATCGACCAGGCCACACTGGCTGCCTTTCTCGAAAGCGGCGCTTTCTTCTCCCACATCCGCCGCTGCCGAAAAGCGTACGCCGAGCGTCACGCTCTGATTCTCGACCTGTTCCAGAAATCGGATCTGCCGCTCGAATTCCGCTATACCGATGGGGGAATGAATCTCACAGGATTTCTGCCGCCCGGAACCGACGATGTAAAATGGTCGGAGAAATTGAGCGCGGCCAAATTCGATGTGCCGCCGCTCTCCCGTTATTCCGTCAGAAGCCGCGCCTCTGGCTTGGTCTTCGGGTTTACCGCATTCAACCCGAATATCCTTCGGGCTTCCTTCGACCGCGCAAGCAAGGTTCTGAGCGACTGCGCTCGAGCCTGACCCTGGCACAAACTAAGTTTTGCGGCCTTCGTTGTAGCGGCAGACCATTTCGGACAGAATGCGGTGCGAAGGATCCTCGGCGTTCGCCAGTTTGTCGGCCACCGACATGGCGTCTTTTCGCGGCTCATCCTGACCCAGCTTGAATTTGCCCTCGAGGCGCTCAATCTCAATTTCGAATCCGAAAATGTGATTCAGCCGCCGCGTAACTCCCGATTGATCGATGTCGGTCATCTTCCACCCGTTTGGGAATGGCTGCTCCATGCGGTTGGTAAGCACTTCGAGCCAGTGCTCCAATTCTTGATTGCTCTGCAGCCGAACCTTCCCATAACAATGGACCGCCGTGTAATAGACCGTTGGCGGCATGTCTCGATTCGGGTACCACGAACCGGTCACGTAACTATAAGGCCCATGGAAGATGACCAACGTCGGAGAGTCGCTGCTCTTCAGAACTTCACCGTGATCGTTAGCCCTCGCAATGTGACCTACGAGCGTGCCATGTTCACCGCGAGTGCGGTCGAGGAGTACCGGCATGTTTGTCGCGCAGGGTCCATTGCCCCCGTTGTTGATCACCAACGCCCACGGATAGCGATCGATCAAATCGAGTATTTCTTCTTTGTGTGGCTTCCAACACGGTCGAACGAACATTGAGCCTTTCACCTTGATTCGGTCTTCGTAAGTGAAGAATTGTCGGGCATTCGAATGGATTGATGATGCCGCAATTAGACCTATTTAAGTAAGAGCCAGAAACATCCTCGTTGATAGGGCCAACCGGACAATCTGTCACCTGCCAGCGGACACCGTGGCTTCGATTTAGGGGTTGACTGTCGTACGTCCTTTATCGGTCGCTTGCGCGACATCCGATCGCGCAGCCTCGAGCACTTCCATCAACTCGTCGACGTCTTTCTTCTGAGTTGAGAAGTGTGTAATGCAAGCGCGAATTGCATTCTCGCGCCCAGCCAGCTTCGCGAGCGAAATCCATACCCGTCCCGAGGCGAGTGCGTGGCGGACAATGCCTCCGAGAAATTCCTGTGTCTGCCCCTCCGGGTTCGTTGCATCCTGAAAGCAAACTACCGGTAATGGAGTATCGTTTACAATCTTCCAACTGCCTCGCCGCAACTTATCGCGCAGGTAGTTTCCCATCTCTATTTGCCTACGGAGCGTTTGTTCATACCCTTGCCATCCGCCCACAGCCAGCGATAAGAGAACCTTCAGTCCGCGGCAGGGGCGAGACCACTGCATAGAATGTCTGAACGGATCGATTGCGGCATCCTTGCCAACCGCGGGCATGTAGGGCCCCGATACATTAAACGTTTTCTCCAGTACGTCGCGATGCCGGGTCAAGAATATGCCCGCCGTCATCGGTACGGACATCCATTTGTGAACGTCGAACGTGATCGAATCCGCTGCCGAGATACCATGCAAAAGGTCGTGTAGTTCCGGAACAAGGACCGCGGCGCCTCCCCATGCGGCATCGGCGTGGAACCATACGGAATTCCGCCTGGCGATCTCCGCTATGCGGTCCAACGGATCAATGGCTCCTGCATTCGTCGTGCCGGCAGTCGCGACCACCATGCAAGGACATTTCCCGGCCGCCCGGTCGTTGCTGATCGCCGCTTCTAACAAGTCGGGAATCATCTCAAACTTATGGTTCACCTCAATCTCACGAACAGCGCTCTTGCCGAGCCCGCAGAGCATAGCTACTTTGAGAATCGAGTGGTGGGTCTCCTTCGACGTGTAGATCAGCGGTTGAGAACCAAACGAGGCCAGGCCCTCATCTTTAATGGCCGGGGAGAGAACCGTGAGCGCGCACAACAAGGCTGTATGGTTCGCCTCCGTTCCTCCGGCGGTAAAGATTCCGTCGAAATCCTCGGGGGGATATCCAAATTTTGCAGCGAACTCGGAGATCAGCCTCTGCTCCAATTCCACGCCGAAAGGACTGAGCGCCCATCCGCCCAATACCAGATTGAATGCCGAAGTGAGCATGTCGCCGGCGATACCCATGGCAGCCGCGGGCGGGACGAACAGACCGAAATATCGTGGGTTGGCGTTGTGGACGTGAAACCGCCGCATTCCTTCTACTGCGAAATCGATAGCCCCAGTAGGCGACCACGGCTTCTCGAAATTGATCGCCGACAGAAACGATCGGACCTCGGACGGATGGACACATGCATCAACCGGAAGCGCGTCGACCTGTTCGTTGTAGGTCTCGATTGCCTCGGCAATCTGCTTCCAAAGCTCCGCCCGTTGCTTACTTTCCAACGAAAACATGATTCCCTTCCCTCATCGTGCAAACACGTACTTGTGCAATGTGGCCTCGCCGCTAAGGCTTTTCATCCCACCACCATTGTTTCGGCAAGAGCTTCTGCCGCGGCCATACCGCATTGAGCGTGTCCCCTTCGAACAACTCACCGTTTTTCATGACAAAGCGAATCGTGTTCGTGTTGTGAATGTCGTCAAGGGGATTCTTTGCCAGCACCACCAAGTCCGCCAGTTTGCCTTCCTCGATGCTCCCCAAATCCTGCGGGTAGCCGATCGCCTCGGCGCCGTGAATTGTCGCGGCGCGTAGTACATCGAAATTGCCCACACCGCCGCTCGCCAGCGACCACATCTCCCAGTGGTAGCCCAATCCCTGGAACTGCCCATGGCTGCCAATGCACACCCGCCCGCCCGCTTCAATGATTTTCTTATCTTGCGCGGCGAGCCGCGGAAACACCTGTTCATCGCTGCGGAACCATGATGTGCGGCGTTTGGTGCGGGCATCCACTATGTTGTGCGGAATGAAGTGCCGTACCTTGGCATCGTCGTGCACTTCGGTAGTTTCGAAGTAGTAATTCTCGGCAAACGGGCCCCCGTAAGCTACCAGGAGAGTGGGGGTAGAGGAGACCTTCGACTGCGCAATCAGTTCGATGATGTCTTTATAGAGCGGAGTTACTGGAAGGCTGTGCTCATTTCCGCTAAACCCGTCGATCATGTGCGTGAGATCGAGTTTGACGTCGAGGCCGCCTTCCGTCGTCGGCATCATTTGTTGTTCTTTGCAAGCCTGTATCATCCACTGGCGCTGCTTGCGATTGCCGACCATGTAGGACTTGAGCGTTTTGGTACGGTAGTAGCTTTTGTAGCGCGAGACCACGCTGCGTACTTCGTCGAGCGACTGGAAGTTATTCGTCGGAAAAACTCCCGGCCCGGTGGAAAACGCCCTGGGGCCGGGGATTTCGCCGATATCTACCAGGTCCTGATAGGCGAACATATCGTCGGTCATGGTTTGCGGATCGCGCCCGCTCGTGACGCCATAGGCAAGATTCGCAAAGAAGCTCCAGTTGTCCTCCGGATCAAGCACGCCCCGGCGGATCTCCGTCCAGTGGGGGTGCGTATCGATGAAGCCAGGGACAATTGTGCTCCCCGACACGTCAATGACCTTTGCGCCGTCAGGAATCGCGAACGAGCCCTGCTTCCCAACTTTAGCGATGCGGTTATCTGTCACAAGAATGTCGGCATTATCGATGACCTCATCGCCATGCATTGTGATGGCCCTGGCGCCTCGCAGCAGAGCCGAACCTTGAGGCGTGTAACGAGGAAACTCCAGCTTGACCCCTATCTCTTCGTAGCGCTCTTTGCGGGATTGCGTAGCGGGTTCTTTGGACTCTGCCGCGGCAGATTTTTTGTTGTTCGACGTGGCTGTCGTCGCGTTGCCAGGCTTGGCCGAATCGTTGAACGAAACAGCGGAGATCGGTTCGCGGAAGAAACTCGGCCCCACTCCCCATGTAAGCGTCTTTCCTCCGTCAGCCCAGGCAAAGTAATCAGCACCGATGCTTGTGATCTTCTCGACCGGCAGATTGGCACTTGCACTTGGCTGATCCGCATCGACGGCATCTTTGGGTTTCGCCATGGGCGCTTCCGGTTCCGGGGTCTTCGGTGCGGCCGCCATGGTTACGTCCACGGTAGGCGGTTCACCGCCGAAGCTTGGAGCCGGAATCAGGTACAACTGGCTGCTGACGCGCGCCACAACCCATTGGCCGTCCGGACTCATCCGCACATCATCGGCGGGCTCCCCTTCGTCGCTGGCGCCGGGCTCAGGGAACCACCTCTTGCCAGAAACTTTCAAGTGAACTCGGCGGTCGGTTCCATCGAACCGCACCGAGGTCAGCCCTTGCTTAGTGTAGAGGTAAATCCGATCTTTCTGACTGAAAACGAAGTGCGGGCTGCGGGCGCCGCGTGCCGGTACAATGACATTGGCCGGCCCGCCCTGCACGGGAAGCCAGATCAAATCAAGCAAAGAACCAGGGCCGCTCCATTCGTCAGTCTTCTCCAATTGCCACTGATGCGAGCCACGCAGTGCGACAAGGCGCTCTCCATCAAGAGTCCACATCACGTCGCGATAATAGGCCGGAGTCTGGGTAAGCTGCTCGGGAGCGCAACAACCATCGGCTCGAACCTTCCATATCCCTCCCCCTTGCGGCGACCACGAAACGAACGCGAGCCATTGCCCGTCCGGCGACCACGCTGGCTGATATTCGCGATCGTCACTCTTCGTCACCCTCACCGGCTTGCCGTCAGGCAAACCCATCACGTAAAGGTGCGTCAGAGCGGAGAACGCAAGCCGTTTACCGTCGGGAGATTGCACCGGCCCCTGGATGAGCCTGGATCTTACTGGGCCTTCATCGATGCGTTCAGGAAAATTGAGAAGTGGGCCAAGCTCTCTGGAGACCTTCGCGGTAAAGGGAATGAGGTGTTCTTCTCCGCTCTCCACATCAATGCGGTGGATCTTTCCACCGTAGGCGAGAACGACTTCTTTGCCGTCCGGAGTGAATGCATAACCGGGCAAGAAATCACGCGTAAAGATGGACTCCTGGTCGTCGCGTTGCACCGGATACTTTAGCCATTTTTCTTCCCCGGATTTGAGATCGCGAATTTTGAGCCCGGTTTCGGTTTCGTAGCGCGTTCCGTAGATGAGTCTTGTGCCGTCTGGTGAGAGAAGTGGACGAAATGCACTACCGGGCTCGTCGGTGATGACGTCCTCGTCGCCGGTCCGGCGGTCCCGCCGCGCAATCTGAGAAAGGGGGAACGATACGTTGTAGACTTTGTCGAAAAAGCCCTCCCGTTGCGTATAGTACAGGTATCTACCGTCCGGAGAAGCCACCGCTCCGACGGCGTGCCGCCAGTGCTCGGACGGCGTATCGGGCTTTTCTTTGCTCTTCACCACGGCAATGCCGCTCCCGCCTTTCACGTGATAGGCCCAGAGTTCGAAATCGCCCGCTGGTAGTTGAGCCTGCCTCGAGACGATGACGAAATTGCCGTCCGGCAGCCACGCCGGCGAGGCGAACTCCGACTGTTCGTCCTTACTGAGTTGCCTGGCATGCGATCCATCGGCGTCGGCTATCCAAAGATTCTCTGCGCCCCCACGGTCGCTGATGAAGGCGATTCGTTTGCCGTCCGGCGAAAAGCGCGGCTGGCTGTTGAAGCTCATGCCGGAGGTGATCGCCTTCGTCTCCCCGCCTGCGAAGGGAACCACATAAAGATGTCCCAGCAGTTCAAAGATGATGGTCTTGCC
>Ga0326727_10008163_pt1 | contig 26827 bp, 20 predicted proteins | sample MB2enrmetagenome_FD_207643 | JGI IMG/M metagenome (GOLD analysis project Ga0326727, IMG submission 207643) | Lab enriched peat soil microbial communities from McLean, Ithaca, NY, United States - MB29MY | ecosystem: Environmental > Terrestrial > Soil > Wetlands > Peat | place: USA: New York...
GCAAACAGGTCCGGGATGCGCTGCACCCGCGCGACCTGGCCGCCTTGCTCGATTCGCAGATGGCCGCCGCGCGCCTGGACGGGCAGCGGCTCTACACGGCCGGTGGGGGAATCGCGAATTCGCTCTCGCTGGCGCAGCTCACGGCCTGGTGCGATGGCGCCTTCGGCCCGCACCGCCCCGAACCCGACGCTCGCGAGCGGCCCTACGACGTGCCCTGGGTGGCCATGGACAACGAGGAAGCCGAGCGGGACTTCGGCTGGACCGTGGAAACGCCCATCGCCGGCATCCTGGAAGAAATCGGGGCTCACGCCGTTGCGAACCCGGACTGGCTGGAGCGGAGCGGTCTATGAGAAGTCGGCCGGAACCCACCTCCCACCAACCGCTCGAGTTGCTTTCCGTGGTGATCCCCTGCCGCAACGAAGAAGGCGCCGTCCCGTCGGCCGTCGAGCACCTGTATGTGGAATTGCGCCTGCACGGCATCCCACACGAAATCGTCACGGTGGATGACGGCAGCACCGACTCCACCTGGCAGGTGCTTCAAGCCCTCTGCCAGCGCGTGCCCACGCTGCGGCCCGTGCGCAACACGGGGGAGAACGGTTTTGGAAGAGCCGTCGGTTTGGGCATCGACCAGAGCCGCGGCGATGCCATCGTGATCATGATGGCCGACGAATCGGACGACTGCCGCGACGTGGTCCGCTATTGGAAACTGCTGGGCGAAGGCTGGGATGCGGTGTTTGGCTCGCGCTTCGTGCGGGGCGGCGGCGTCATCGATTACCCGGCGCACAAGCTGCTGATCAACCGCCTGGCGAACCTGTTCCTGCGCCTGCTCTTCCGTGTCCCGCTGAACGATTTCACCAACGCCTTCAAGGCCTACCGCCGGCAGGCCCTCGATGGCTGCCGGCCATTTCTTTCGCCGCACTTCAATCTCACCGTGGAGTTGCCGCTGAAGACCATCGTACGCGGCTACTCCTGGACCACCATGCCGATCACCTGGCGGAACCGGCGCACGGGGATATCGAAGCTCAAGATCGGTGAAATGGGCAGCCGGTATCTGTTCATCGCTCTCTACTGCTGGCTGGAAAAGTACTTCAGCCGGGGAGACTACGTGAAGGCGCGCCGGGAGACCGCGGACCGCCACTTGGCTCGCGCTGCAAGCCGGGATGCTTGACTAACCTCACTCGTTACCGCAGCGATCGTTTTTCCGGCGAGCGCCAACCAGATTCCACTGAACCCCCGCGACCTCCTCATTCTTCGTAGGAAACGGTATGAGTTCCCCGAATGATCCTAATGCGATGCCCACTATGAATACCGGCAATGTCACGCAGCCGAGTGGCACAATGCCGGCTCTTGAGCTTGAAGAGCCTTTACATACGCCCAAGAATGCAATGGGTGTCCGTATAAGCCACTACATCGCCATCGCACGCCCGGATCACTGGGTCAAGAACGTCTTCATGTTGTTGGGGACAGCCGTTGCACTCGTTATGTACCCGCAGTTTCTGCACTGGCGTTTGCTGCAGCCGCTGGTATGGGCAACGCTATCCGTTTGTCTGGTGGCATCCAGCAATTATGTGCTGAACGAAATATTGGACGCGAAGTTCGACCGCCACCACCCCGAAAAGCGACTACGGCCAATGGCCAGCGGCCTGATCCCACGAGGCGCTGCGTTCACCGAGTGGATTGTGGTGGGCGCTCTCGGTCTGGGGTTGGCTTGGACGATCAATCTCCCGTTCTTTCTGTCGGCGCTCTGGCTGTGGATCATGGGTCTGATCTATAACATGCCGCCGTTACGCTCCAAGGAAGTGCCGATTGTCGACGTGCTCTCGGAGGCGATCAACAACCCGATACGGTTTCTGCTCGGCTGGTATGCCGTAGGCTACCTCACATTCCCGCCTTCGTCCATGTTGCTGGCCTACTGGATGCTGGGCGCATTCTTCATGGCGGGCAAACGGACGGCGGAGTATCGCGAGATCGCGGGTCATTGTGACGCGGCCAGCTACAGAAAGTCGTTTGCCTGGTATACCGAAGACCGGCTCATAGTCTCGATGTTGTCCTACGCCTCGGGATTCATGTTCTTTTTCGCCGTCATCATGACCAAGCACCACCCCGAGTTGATCCTGAGTGCGCCGCTCCTCATTGTTCTTATGGGCTATGTGACCAAACTCGTGTTCGAGCCCGACAGCATCGTGCAGCGTCCGGAACGCCTGTTCCGGCAGCCCTGGTTCCTCGCGTACGGCTGCTTGTGTCTGGCCGTACTCCTCGTCCTTTCGCTGGTTTCGATACCCGGCGTCCGGAGATTCCTTGGACTGGAGGGCCCGCAGTGGTGACCGGCGAAACTCATGGCCGCGTGCCTTCTGCGGCATGGATGCGGTCCCGCATCTGGCAGGTGGGCGCCGCGATCGTCGCGTGGGCGTATGTGGTCCTGTTGCACTGGCGAAACGACGGCCTCTGGTACCTCGGGGACTCGTCTGTGCATGCCATCAACGGCGCATTCTGGTGGGACTTTCTTTCGCGCCTTCCTCATCATCCCCTGCAATTCGCGCTCAGTTACTACGCGCGCTATCCGATCATCAACCCAACAGCCTATCCGCCGCTGTTCTACCTGATCGAGGGAGCCCTGTACCGGGTTTTTGGCATTTCGCCGTATGTGCCCAGGGCGATGGTGCTCGCCTGCCTGTTGGCGGGTACGCTATACATGGTGGCCTGGATTCGCCGCTGGATTGGCGAAGAAGCCGCATGGATCGGTGTGCTATTTGCGTTGCAGCCTGCGATAGTTATTTGGGGCAACGCAATCATGATGAATCTGCCTTCGACGGTATTCGTGATGGCAGCCCTGTTTCACACTCGACGCTGGCTGGAAGACCTGCGCTCGCGACATGTCTATGCCGCCGGGGCATTCGGCGTGATGGCGATCCTGACCTACGTGCCTTCGGCTGTGGTACTGCCCCTGATGCTGGGCCTGGTGCTGGTCGAGCGGAGACCACGCGCGCTTTTCACCCGCCGTGTACTGCTCGCGGCAGGCGTTGCTGCCATGGCTTTGATCCCGTGGGCTCTGATCACACTGCGGTGGGCGTCCGGCCATCGCCGCATCGCGGCTTCCATGGGCGGCCGTCCCTTCTGGGAACTTACATCGTGGCTTTACTATCCGCAGACGCTGCCGCAAATGGTGACTGTGCCCGTTTTGGCGCTGGTCGTCCTCGGCGTGGTCTTTGGATGCGTGAACAAACGCTGGCGGCTCGAGTTGGGCTTGGCAGTGATGTGGCTGGCAATCTGCTACGTGTGGTTCTCGTTCATCAGCGTCAAAGAGATGCGCTACGCTTTACTGTTGGTCCCAGCGTGCCTGCTGATGGCGGCCAGTGGGACTGCGGCGTTACTTGAGACAGTGCGCTCCACGTCACGGAGACTTCGTTGGGCGCCTGGCATCCTGCTGGCGGCGATTCTCCTCGTGCATGTGCCGCTCGCCTATGCAGTCAAGGTGCCGCGTGTCAGCGGCTTCCGCGAAATCGTGGCGTACACGACCGGTCTTGCCCCGCACGGGTGGGTGTTCTATTCCGGCGATTACGACGGTGTCTTTGCATATTACCTTCGAGCGCATGATGAACAGTTTTCCCGGGGTGTGATCCGGTCCGCCAAACTCCTCTACGTCACCATGATCGAGCCGCGATTCGGCATGCACCAAAACGTAACGTCGGCGGCGGATGTGCGTCAGGCACTGCAGCAGCGCTGTGGCTGCCGCTATCTTGTGGTGGAACGGGAGTCGCAGGACAATATCCCCGCGGAGCAATATCTTCGGGAGGCTTTGCGAAGCGAAGAATTCCGCGTGGTGCGCACCTTCCACGTTGAGACGCCGAGAGTGCGCAACGTGGATGTATACGAATTCCTAGACGCGGGGCCGCAGCCGCGCGAATTCGAAATGGCTTTTCCGTTGCTGGGTGACGGAGTTACTTATCGCGTTCAGCCGATCCAGCGGTAGGCAATACCTACACATATGGATGGTAGCCCAATGCGCCTGTTGTTCGTCAGCACGATCATGCCGTACCCGCCGATCTACGGCTCGGCAATCCGCACCTGGTCATTGCTCCGCGCGCTTGCTAGCGAGGGTGTGGAAACTACGTTCCTGACTTTTACCTCCGACTCCGAGCCGGCCGTTGACCTCCAGCCGCTGCACGAACTTTGTCGAAGCGTCAAACTTGTCTACCTCGCCCCGAAGAGCCTGTCGAGTTCAGCCGACTATGCCGGCCGGGCGATGGCGCTTGCCAGCCGCCATCCATATGCCACGGTTCGATACCGGTCTCGCGAGATGTACCAGCTTCTGGAGGAACAACTTTCGACCACGGCGTTCGACGCGGTATTCGCGGATGAGATCTTCGCGCTGGTGAACATGCCCCCCATCGTACTACCGTTAATTGCCAATGGGCATAACATCGAATACCTGATTTTGAAGCGTTATCTGCAATTCGAGACGAACCCGCTCAAGCGCGCCTATGCCTGGATGGAAAGCGAGAAGCTTCGCCGATGGGAACGCCACGCTTTCCGCCGCGCCAGCCTCGGCGTCGCATGCTCCGAATATGACCGCAACGTCCTCCTTGCTGCCGACTCCAGCACCCCGATCGTCGTAGTACCGAACGTGATCGATACCGACTACTACACGCCCTTGCCCGGCGAGGGCGATCCGCTCACGGTGATGTACCAGGGAGGAATGGACTGGTTTCCAAACCGGGACGCAGTGGAGTACTTCGTATCTTCGATTCTTCCCATCCTGCGCCAGCGCGTCCCTCAGGTTCGATTTGTCGTTGCGGGCCGCAATCCATCCCCCGACTTTCTCCGCAGGTTCCAGACTGATCCTGGCATCGAGTTCACAGGGACGGTCGACGACATGCGGCCCGTCATTCAGCGTGCGCAAGTCTGCGTCGTGCCTCTACGCATCGGCAGCGGCACCAGGTTGAAGATCCTCGAATCGGCGGCCATGGGCAAGCCGGTGGTGTCGACGCGGCTGGGCGCCGAGGGACTGGCCTTTCGGGATGGCGATGAGATCATACTCAAAGACGATCCGAGCGCATTCGCCGATGCGATTGCCGACCTGCTCTTCCATCCCCAGAAGCGACAGAGCATCGCCACCGCCGCGCGCGAGCGGGTGCGGCAGGATTACAGTTTTCCAGCGTTGTGTTCTGCCGTGCGTGGAGCGCTTGACTTCGTGACGCGCGCTGCACCCATCCTGACCGCTTAAGTTCATCCATGATTCTGTACTACATCTTCGTTCTGTCGCTTGCTTTCGTCGACCATCCCTGGTTCGGCCTAGGCTTCGGCGGAATCACGGTCGAGAAAATAGTGGGGGCCGCAGCCCTGCTGTATGCGATTGTGCATTTGGTGCTTCGGGCCGATAGGCCGGCCTTCCTCGACACCTGGCCTGCCCGCGCCTTCCTGGTGTTCTTCCTGGTGCAGTGGGGCTCGTACCTTGCGTTTGGCGCCAAAGCGCGAGCCGACCAGGCTTTTGTATTTCACCCCTTCAATTTCCTGCTGCTGATGTTCATGACCATCTCGGTCGTGGACTCCATGCGGCGCTTGCGCTGGGCTCTCCTCGCGGCGGTGGGCTCGGTTGCCTGGGCCTCGCTCTATATGCTCCGGGAATGGCAAGGTGGTATTAGGGCTTACGGGTATGGCTACCGGCCCGGTTATGTTGTGGGTGATCCGAACTACTTTGCCAGTTCCGCCCTCCTGTGCCTGCCGCTGGCGTTCTACTTTTCACGCTCGATCTCCCAACGCTGGATACGCCGGGGCTGCATGGCCAGCGTGTTGCTGATTTTGGCGGGTATCACGGTGTCCGCCTCGCGCGGCGGTTTTCTTGGAATGATGGTCGCGGCTGTGATGATGGTGTGGCATTCCAAACGCCGTGTGCGGACGTTCATCGGGATGGGGGTCCTCCTCGGGGCGTTTCTCGTCGTTTCACCCAGCTCGCCCCTCGACCGGCTGCTGCATCCTTCCAGATCCGATGAGGGCGCGATGGATATGCGAACGACATTATGGGGCGCCGCTTGGAGAATGTTCTGCGACAATCCTCTGACGGGCGTGGGCTATGGCAACTTCCGGTACAACTCCGCCCAGTACTTCCCGGAAGGAACCACGGGCACCAATCACCTCGTCCACAATCAGTATCTGGAGCTGCTCGCACAGACGGGATTGCCGGGCCTGCTGTCCTACGCCGCGATGTTCGTTGCGAGTTTTGTGACCCTGAATCGCGTTCGCCGTACCGCGCAACGTTCAGGTTCGCCCCTCCTCGCCGACGCCGCTTTGGGCATTCAGATCGGGCTGGCTGGCTTCTCCGCATCTGTGTTCTTTCTTTCCGCGGGATTCCTGAGGTTGTACTGGTTCATGATTTCTATTTCCGCGTGTTTGCCTGCGTTGGCAGCCGGTGAAGCGTCGAAACAAAAGCGTCGCAGGCTGAGAGCGACGCAGCGCTCACTGGTCGGCGCAGCCTGATCTCTGAAAACACTCATGGCGGCATTCTCCATTCGACGAACGCGTTGCGGCCGGAGGACGGAGTCTATCCGGAATCGCGCCATGAGCAGATTCGTGACGGGGCAGGAGCCGTCCAGGTCGCTACAAGCATAGTTATGATAGCAATTGACTTTCGTCTTGAGCAGTATCATCCCCGGGAGGCTCGCGGCTGACAATGGATTCGCTGGCCCCCCCTTTGAGAAGCGCCGCGCTGCTCAGGCCCTCTCTCCGGGAACGGCTGAGGGGCATCGCGATTTGCATCTCCTTCGCCAATCTTTGCTTTGTCTACCAGTGGTCGAAGCTGAGCAGCCGCCACCTGGAGTATTTTCGCTACCCTCCCGTGGACCCCGGTTACCTGATGGCGCAAGCCGCCGGCGTAATCGGGCAGACGCTGCTGCTGGCCTTGGTTTTCTACCTGATCTCCGGAAACGCGAAACTGTCGGCAGCCCCCCGCGCGCAGTGGCTGATCCGGACCATCTTCATGGTCTCGTTGTTCTACCCCTTCCACGTGCTTCAGACGGAGTCCGGCTTGTTCGGGAACAACAATTGGCTTGCGTGGGCGTTGCTGGCGGCATGGACCGTGGCCGTCGTCCGCTATCATCGGCAGTTGTTTCGTCCCGTCTGTAGCACCGTGCTGTTGCTGCTGACATTGCTGCCGCTGGAAGTGGGCACGCTGGCTCTGCAGGTGATCCGGCCGGCGTATGTTGAGCCGCCCCTGGCGGGCAGGCTGGCCGCCGCGCCCAACCGGCCCAGGGTGCTGTGGGTGATATTCGACGAACTCGACTACCAGTGGGGGTTCACGAAACGGCCCGCATCGGTGAAGATGCCCGAGTTTGATCGGTTGGCTCTGGAGTCCTTCTCCGCCACGCAGGCGCGGCGCGCGGCCCGGAGTACCATGGCCGCGATACCGGCTCTTTTTACCGGGACGCCACTGTCGAAGGTTGCGGTGCGACCTCCCGACGACCTCGCGCTGACTTTCCAAGCGGGCCGTCAGACGGCATTGTTCTCTAGCGTGCCGAACATTTTCTCCGAGGCGCGCAAGCTGGGATTCAACAGCGGAATCGCCGGGTGGTATGAGCCATATTGCCGGCTCCTAGCGAACAGTGTTGTGTCGTGCGCGTGGAGCCCCGCTCAGTCGAACATCTCTCCAGACATGGACCGCTATTGGGCGTGGATGGTGTACCTGTTCAGACTGCAACTCTATAATTTCTCCCGGTTGGCCGGGTTGAACTCCACTGTTCCAACCGACCCGTATGGCGGCAGAGCCGACCGGATGAATCAGATCGAGGAATATGAAACCATCGCCTCGGCGGCATCCCGGGCTGTAGCCGACGCAGGCCTCGACTTCGTCTATCTACACTGGCCGGTGCCGCACCGCTTCGGAATTTACGACCGAAGAACCGAGCGGATCGTTCCTTCGGGAACGTACTTCGACAACCTGCAACTGGCAGACAGGACCCTCGGGGATTTGCGATCCGCGATGGAGCGAGTTGGTTTATGGGACCGTACCACGGTGGTGGTGAGTGCGGATCACTCGGCGCGGGCAGACTTTGAATCGGGGCCCTTTATTGAGAACCTGGCGCCGCCCCCGGAATCTCCCGTGGTGCCGTTTTTCGTGAAACTGGCCGGGCAGCGGCAGGGGATGCGCTACGATGCGGCATTCAACGCGTGCCTCACCAAAGACATGCTGCTGGCAATCATGCGGGGTGAAGTGGATACGCCCACCTCGCTCGCCGCATGGCTCGAAAAGAACCGCCAGCGTATCCCGCTTGGCCGATGACTGCCTTGCTGCAAGCCTTGGCCGGAGACGCATGCCGGAGGGGATCGGAATCGAAGGCCTTCCCCGTCGGAGAACAGTCCGGCGACGACGAACGGTCGAATGAGATTCCTCTGCGTCGCAACCGGTGACTCCGCTCGCGTCTTCCAGTATCTCAGAATGAGTGTGTTTTTTTTATGACCATAAGGTACCAGAAATCAAAGATGGCCCCCTGTCGCAAGGGGCACTGCGCCGTTTTGGCGGCGGCGCTCCTGTTGCTGGCGGGTCCTCGGATGGCCAGCGCCTATGTCGATCCCGGATCCGGCGCCATGCTGTGGCAGCTCTCTGTCGCCGGGTTGGTTGGCGCCCTATTCTATGTCCGGCGTGTCACCAGGTGGCTCCGGTCGCGATTGCGCTCGATCCGAGCCGTGCACGGTTCCGGCGCGCAAGATCCGGCTCCCACGCCCGGTGGCGCGATTTCGCCCGCGGCTTCCGATAAACGGTAAAGCGCACCGGCAGTCCGAAGTTTCCAATGCCAAGTCTCGCCGGGAAGAAGGCAGAAACGAAAAAACAAATGGAAGCGATAGGCAACCGGGCAGAGGGAGAGGATCTTCCCCTGGTGAGATCCTTCCGCGATCCGCATGGCGCTGTTTTCACCGCTGGCGATCGCCTCTACCGGATCGTCAGCGCGGAAGGGTTGGAGGAGTTGCGGGCCTTCCTGGCGTCCGCCGCCGCTGCCCGATGGATCCAGTCTGGCGGCCTGGTCCGCACCACCGAGCTCGGCGATGCGGACAAACGCACGTTGCTTGGGTGTCCGCGCATCGCCAAGCTGTACCAGGATATCCAGGGTGAGACGATTCTCGAGCACGAGCGTGTTCCATTCCCCAGCTTTCCATATGAATGGGCGCCCGAAATGCTCCACCGGGCAGCCTCTCTCACGCTGGAACTCGCGCTCGACATGCTGCCTGAGACGCTCGGCCTGAAGGACGCAACGCCCTACAATATCCTGTTCCGCGGGCCTCACCCCGTCTTCATCGACGTACTTTCATTTGAACGCCGCGACCCCAACGATCCGGTCTGGCTCCCCTACAGCCAGTTTGTTCGCACGTTCGTGCTGCCGCTGCTGGCCAACCGGCGCCTCGGCTTGGCAATCGACCAGCTTCTCTTTACGCACCGGGACGGCGTGGAGCCGGAGGAAGTCTACCGCTGGTTGCGGCCGCTCCAGAGGATACGCCCGCCGTTTCTCTCCCTGGTTTCCATGCCCTCATGGCTGGGCTCGCGGCGTAACCCGGACGATGTTTCGATATACAGAAAACGGAGCCTTTCGAGCCCCGAACAAGCGCAATTCGTTGTTCGCTCACTGCTGAAAGGCCTCAGGCGTACGCTCCGGTCCGCGGCCCCCAGGGCCGGTGCATCGTCCATCTGGACCGATTACATGGAGGCGAACAACAACTACACCGCCGAGGGCTTCGCCGCAAAGCAGCGCTTCGTAGAAGAATGCCTGGCCCTGTTTGCGCCAAAACGAGTGTTGGATGCGGGGTGCAACACGGGACACTTCAGCGCCCTGGCGGCGCGCAGCGGGGCCCGCGTGGTGGCGATTGACTACGACCCCGCCGTCGTGGGCGCAGTATGGAAAAAAGCCGTCGCGGAAAACCTGGATATTCTGCCGCTGGTAGTGAATCTCACGCGCCCGACGCCCGGCATGGGGTGGAACAATCGCGAGTGGCCTTCCTTTCTAGACCGCGCGCGGGGCGCGTTTGACGCAGTGTTCATGCTGGCTCTCATTCACCACATGCTGGTCACGGAGCGCTTGCCGCTGGACGAAATCGTCGACCTCGCCGCGGGGCTCACTTCCAATCTGCTGCTGATCGAGTTCGTTTCGCCCGAAGATTCGATGTTCCGCCGGCTGGTTCGTGGACGCGAGGAACTGCATCGCGGCCTCAACGCTTCCGTTTTTGAAAATGCCTGCCGCCGGAGATTCGAGATCGTCAGGTGCGAGCATCCCGAAGGCGCGACCCGCTGGTTGTATTGCATGCGGCGGAAAGCGGCTGCCTGAGCCGGCCGGAAGCCGCGCATTCGAGAAACGCAGGAGCGCTTGACGAGATCGGGCCGCATCCACCAGGAGTGACCAGGCAAAGAGGCCGTAACCGTGAATACTTCAGATCTTGCGCCGCCGGAATCGACTCGAGCTCCCGCCGCTGACGCGGAAATCGCGGCGCCGCGCAGGCGATGGAATCCATATTGGTTGAGCCTCTGGGGTATTATTGCCATCGCCGTGATTCCACGTGCGGCGCGATTGACCAGCAGCCTCTGGAACGACGAGACCCTCGCTACGCGCACGAGGCTGGCGTTCTCGCGCCAGGGGCTTGCGTGGATGCTCTACGACAACCATTCCCACCTGTACAACGTTCTGATGCTGTTCTGGAATCACATCTTCGGCGAGAGCGAGTTGTCGCTTCGGGCGCTCCCCTTCATCTGCAGTCTCGCCGCGATCGCCGTTGCGGCCCGGATCGCTCGCGAAGTAGCCGGTCGCGCGGAGGCCGTGGTGATCGCTCTCATGATGGCGTTGTCCGGCGCGAGCGTGTACTATTCGCACGAGGCGCGCGCGTACTCCTTCATCGTGCTGATGGGGTTGCTGATGGTCCATTTTCTGCTGCGGTACATGCGAACTGCCGACAAACGGGATCTTCGTTGGTTTGTGCTGTTTTCGTTCCTGTGTTCGATCAGCCACCTGTACACCATGATTTTCGTTCTGTGCTTGACGGCAATGCTGGTGTGGCGGGCCGCTGAACCTCATAACATTGTCGCGCTTGTCCGTCTGGCTCTGCTCCAGATCGTGCTGGCGGTCCCGTTCTACTTCTTTGTCGTTCTGACCAGCCTTTTCACCAAGGAGTATGCCTATCAAACCGGCTTCACCGAGGCCTTTGGGGGCCCCCAGATTGCGCGGCTTTTTTCGTTCATTCTCTTCGGCTATGCCGGCCTCACCAGCTACTGGCTCGTTCACGTCTTGGCGCTAGCCGTGTTCGTCGCGGGGTTGATTGCGCTGCTACGACGTCTCCATCGCGGGAAGCCGGAGGAGAGTCGTTGCGCGGCAACGAACGTCGGTTTTTCTTTCCCCGCCATGAAGGTCCTGTTCGTCATTGCCGGCGTCTCCGGACTGGCGGTTTTTGCAGCATTGAGCGCCCTACGCTGGCTTGTTCGTCCGGATTTGTTTGCCTCGCTGGTTCCCAACGGAGACCACGGTGTTTTGCTGTCGCAAATGGTCGGCCTGGTCAGCCGCACCGCCGTCCTCTATGTGGCAGGTTACGTGCTCATACTGATCGCCTGGTGGGCGTTGGGAAAAGAGGCGGTCGCGGGCCGGCTTGTGATGCTTGTCTCGAACAGAGATGGACGGCCAATTGGGACGGGCCGGTGGAAGGAGGCGATCGTCCTTTTTCCTTTGCTCGGATTCGTACCCGTGATCGTCGCCTCCCACCTCTTGCCTTGCTACAGTACCCGTTACATGATGGTTCTGCTTCCCTTTCTCCTTCTGCCGACGGCGGTGGCCGTGTGCGGCATTCCCGCGCCATGGAGGGTCCTGGCGGTGGCGGCCCTTGCGTTCGCCCAGGTTTATTCGCTGGCGCACCAGGGTTCCTACTATGACACTATGAAGCCGGACTATCGTTCCGCTCTACGGTACCTGTACGACACAGGGCGGAACCGGTATCCGATTGCCGACACCGCGGCTTGGGAGGCGGACAATCTGAACAAGTACTATTCCAGGCGGTTCCGGAAACCGGAATTGCGTCTGATGAGCCTCGCGGATGTACCGACGCTTGCCAATGTGTCGCTGCTGGTTCCGGATCGATTCCCGCTCACCGAGGGACAATTTGCTGGAATCCAGGCGGTGCTTCTTCAGAACCCGCACGTCAAGAAGGTCCGGTTTCGCGGAATCGCCGTTTATGAACTGGATCGAGTCGCGCCCTGAGGCGCTCGTATTTGACGTCGATGGCACTCTCTATCGGCAGGGGATGCTTCGCCGCCGGATGCTGTGGCGTTTGCTGCGCAGCTACGCAGGGAGGCCACGCGAGGGATGGCGCACCGCCCGCATTCTGTCCGAATACCGCCGCGGACAGGAGCGTTTGCGGGGTCGCAGCGAGGGCAACGGGGACCTGAGCCTGCGTCAGTTGCAGTTCGTGGCCGAGACCCTGAGAACCGATGTCGCAGCGGTGGCGCCGGTCATACATCGGTGGATGGAACGCGAGCCGCTCCCTTTGCTCCCAGGTTGTACTCCGCGGTCGTTGATACCTCTGCTTGAGATCGCGCGCAAGCGCGGAATGAAGTTGGGTGTGCTGTCGGACTATCCCGTGCAATACAAGCTCGCCGCCCTTGGACTGGTGGCATTCTTCCCGGTAGTCGTCTGTGCCCAGGATGCGGACGTCCAAACGTTCAAACCGGACCCCCGCGGCCTGCAGTTGGTGTTGCGGCGCCTTGGTGTAGCGAACGGGAATGCGCTCTACATCGGCGATCGGGCCGACGTCGACGTTGCGACCGCGCGGGACGCGGGTGTGCCCTGTGCGATTCTCGGTCGTAAGCGCCAGGCCCACCCCGAGGGTTGGTTGGAAGTGGCCGGATATCGCGATCTGCGCCAGATGCTGTTCCATGAGTGAATCCCCACGAACGAACCGATGCTGGATCTGTGGCTCGGAGCGCGTTATCCCAACAAAATCCCGTAATCTGCCCGGGCGACTTGGCCCCGATGACCTGCGCATCACGGATTCCTATTATGGCCGCACCCTCGCACTGCTAACCTGCGGCGAATGTGGCTTCATGTTCGCGGATGCAGACGAACTTGCAGACCTTACGCCGCTCTATGAAGCCCTGCAAGACCCGGAATACGAGGAAACATCGGACGGCCGGGCGCTGCAAATGCGCTGGATCCTGTCTCTGGCCCGGAAGGCTCGTCCTGGGGCCCGGACGCTGTTGGATGTTGGTGCGGGCACTGGATTATTGGTTGCGGAGGCCGCGCGCGCCGGCTTGGATGCGATCGGAGTCGAGCCCAGCCGCAGTTTTACACAAGTGGCACGCCGTCATGGCGCGACGGTACTGCAGGGTGTTCTCCCGCATCCTGCCTTCAGCGACCGTCGATTCGATGTCGTATGCCTGATCGATGTCATTGAGCACGTCGCAGATCCCCTTATGCTTCTCAGAGACTGTCAACGAGCCCTGACGCCGGAAGGAGTCCTGATTGTCGTCACGCCGGATGTGGGAAGCGCCTTCGCCCGGCTATTGCGGAACCGCTGGTGGCACTTCCGGGTGGCGCACGTCGGCTATTTCAACCGGCGGTCGCTGCACAGGGCCTTGCATTTGTCCGGATTGGAGGTAGAGCGCGAGTACCACGCAAGGTGGTGCTTCCGGGTGCGGTATCTGGCAAAACGATTGACGAGATACCTGCCTTTCGTGGGCTGGATCAATCGCGCCGCTTCGCGCTGGCGTCTTCTCAATTGGCTTTGCAGCAGAGTAGTCACTCTCAATTTGCGCGACTCATTTCTGCTAATTGTGAAGCGAACGGAACCGGCCCAAGAACCGTGACAGCACTATTTTGCCCCCTAACCGAGGCCGTCAGGGGCCTACTGTGAGCTCTATCGATGATCATGCGCGCCCAATTCGTGTGCTGCACGTCGAGGCAGGCACCTACTTCGGCGGCTCTCATAAGGCGCTCGCAACATATCTCAAGGCGAGCGCCGCGCCAAACCTCAAGCACCATGTGTTGCTGGTCCATTCCGTGCCGGAGTTCGAAACAGAGTTGCACGGCGTTTGCCCGATTACAACGCTTTTAAACAATAGCGGCGTTTCGTTTGGCCCGCCGACCGGGAATTGGGCTGTTCTGAAGTTCTGGACCGAACAGACACTCCGCATTCGGCGCTTCCTGGCGTCCGGCCAATTCGATCTCGTGCATGTCAATAATACATTTACGTTTCAGCCTTACACGGTACTGGCATGCCGGCTCGCTGGGCTGCCCGCGGTTGTGCATATGCGGAACCCCGTATCCGATTCCTGGCTCGCACGGCGGATTGCCGGGATGTCGCAAATCATCGTGGCGGTGAACCGAGACTTAGGCCGTTCGATCCAAAAGTGGCGAACACACGACGTACAGATTTGCTACGACGGTGTGGAACTAGGAGCGGCAGACCCTGAAACAGCGCGGCAATTGCGGGAAACGCTGCTTGGCGACGGGACCCTGCTGATCGGCTCTGTGGGGCGACTGGAACTTCAAAAGGGGTACGACATTCTTGTCGAAGCAGCGAAAGAAGTAATCGCTACGCGTCCCGAAGTCAGGTTCGCTGTTGCCGGAGAAGGTCCTCTGCGCCCCGCGCTGGAGGAACGGATTCGCGAGCTTGGATTGGAGCAGCAGTTCCGCCTCTGTGGGTTTCGCTCTGACGTGGCTACCTTTTTAGAGGCAGTTGACGTGTTCGTCTGCGCGTCACGTTACGAAGGCGGCCCGATGACCGTCGTGGAAGCGCTTCTGAAGAACAAGCCGGTGGTCTCGACGGCGGTTGGATTCGTGCCCGAACTGACCCGTGAGGGCCGATATGCGGATCTGGTCCCTATTGAAGACGCTGGGGCGTTGGTGGCGGCAATGCACCGCGCGATCGATGCTATCGGCGCACCCCGTTTTGACTCAGCCGAAGGCCGCAGCCGCGCAATGGAATTCTTTGAGCCGCGCGGCGCCGCCAGCAGATTCGATGCTTTGCTTCAGGCTGTTGCCCGGCGGAAGTGACACCAAAGCATGCTTGAGACCGATATGAAATCGCGCCCTGCCCGAACTGGCGCCGTGGAGGAAGCCCTCACCTCCACAAGGGCGCTAGGGCTGCAAGGTCGCGTGCTGCGCGGAGGTGCCTGGTTGCTCGGGGCCGATCTGGCCAACCGCGCTCTTGGGCTGGTAAAGATCACGATCCTGGCGCGTCTGCTCGACGCTAAGGATTTCGGCCTGATGGGAATGGCCGTGCTGGTTCTCTCCTGGTTCGACACGTTCAGCCAGACGGGGTTCTCAACCGCCCTGATACAGAAACCGGGCGAAGTGGAGGCGTATTTAGGCACCTTCTGGACTGTTCAGGCAATTCGCGGCGCTTTGTTATCCGCCGTCCTTTTCGCCAGCGCTCCATTGGTCGGGTTGCTGTTTCACAACCCCGAGGTCGTCCTCATCGTCCGCGCCATTTCCGTCGTCGCACTTTTCAAGGGGCTGGCGAATCCCGCTGTCGTGTACCTGCGCAGGCAGTTGAGGATGGACCGCGAGGTGATCTGGCGGGTAGGGGGAAATTTAGCGGGATTTCTGGTGGCGGTTCCCGTCGCACTCCTCTACCGCAGTGTCTGGGCGCTTGTGGCTGCTGCATTGGCGGCCAATGTAGCCGAATTGGCCTTATCGTACCTGGTTATCGCCCACAGACCCCGATTCGAGTTGGACTGGGCCAAAGCGCGCGAAATGGCGCGTTATGGGAAATGGATCTTCTGGTCCAACATGGCATCGTATCTCAGCCTATACGCGGATGGCTGGGTAGTCGGGCGCTTCCTCGGCGGGATTTCCTTGGGCTATTATCAGGTGGCTCAACAGTTTGGGATGACCCCCTTGACGGGGGTCTGGGGCAACATTACCGCAGTGGCGCTGCCGGCCTTCTCCAAACTGCAAGACGGGCCGTCGCTGCGGTCGGCGTATCTACGCGCCGTCCGTTTTGCCTCGACCGCTTTGTTCCCTCTGGGCGCCCTGGCGACGGCATTTGCGGACATCCTGGTACGACTGGTGTTGGGAGGGAAATGGATGCCGGTCTGTCCGTTGTTACGCTTGCTGACATGGGCGGGCGTCCTGACCGCCCTAAGCGGGGTCAGCACGGCCTTTCTGCTGGCTGTAAACCAACCGAACCATGCAGCCCGAGCGGCCTTTCTGCGGTTCGCGAGTTTCGCCGTGCTGTTTTACCCTTTGATGAAATTGCATGGGGTTACGGGCGTGGCGCTCGCCGCCCTCATCTCAAGTCCGATTACCCTTTGCTACCTGTACGCCCGGTCAGCGAAGGTGTTGGGGTGGGATTGGGATCTCCTGCTTATTTTCCGGCCCGCGTTGCTGGCGTGCACGCCTGTTCTGGCTTCGTTGGCCCTGGCGCCCTTTGCCCTTCCTGTTTGGATCCGTATTCTCGTCGCCGGCATTGCCTGCCTCTCCTGCATCGCGCTTGTGGCGCGGCAATTATGGTCGCTGCGGCGGGCCGCCACTCAGCAAGCCCTTCCGAACTAGTCTAGATGGCTGCCTCACCAGTACCCACGGTCGCCCGTAAAACGAGCGTGGGAATATGGTAACGCTTTGTCCATGAAGCTCAGGAGTTGCAATATGCCCAACGCGGCGGCCGGTCATCTTGAAGATAGATGCTACGAATGCAGAACAGTCGCCGACCCGCACGTAGCCCCAGATCGAACCAGTGCTGAAATACGTTTGAGTATGGTGATCGGATGGAGATGAGCGCCAAACAGGTGACAGACACCGCGGGAGACTCCCCCGGCTCCGGCGGGTTCCAGCTCAAGGTCCTGCACGCCGAGGGATCGAGAGTATGGGGCGGAGCCATGCATGCTTTGGAGACGTATCTAAGGAGTTCGGACCGGCGGCGGATTGCGCACGACATCGCCTTTGCGCATCCAGTGCCGGGCACGGAGCGCTTTGAAGATCTCTGTCAGCACATCCACGATCCGTGCGCCCCTGCCTCACCCTTCGCTGACCGGGGACCGACGCTAGCAAGCCGGCTCCCGCGGCTTGTCGAAAAGCTCCCTGGCTTCAAGCCTGCGCGGCTGGTGAAAAACTGGCGACGCGTTCGAGACATGCGACGCCTGATTATCGCCGGAGGATACGACGTTGTTCACCTTAATGACGTTCCGGAGGTGCACGCCGAGACAGTCATCGCAGCGTGGCTGTGCCGCTGTCCGGTCGTAGCCCATTTCCGCAACCCAAGCCGGGCACCGAACTGGGATCGATGGCTCGGAAGTCGGTGCTCGATGTTGCTCGCCATCAACCGGCGCCTGAGCCAGGACCTGACCGCGGCCGGGGTTCGCGTGCCTGTATGCACGGTCTACGACGCAGTGGAGATGCCAGCCGCGGGATCTGATGAGGTCCAGAGGCTTCGGCGGGAACTGGCGAAGCCTGAAGAGGTGCTGATCGGTTCAGTGGGCCGCCTGGTCGTACAAAAAGGCTACGAATGGTTTATCCCTGCGGCAGCAAGGGTGCTCGCGCAATTTCCGAACGCTCGATTCGTGATCGCAGGTGACGGCAGTGAGCGCGCAGCGCTTGAAAAGCAGATCGCCAGCCTCGGCCTTGGCGATCGGTTCAGACTGTTGGGCCATCGCTGGGATGCTACCACCATCGCCGCAGCCTTCGACCTGTTCGTCTGTCCATCGCTGTGGGAAGGTGGTCCCCTGACGGTCGTCGAGGCGATGCTGCTGGAGCGGCCTGTCGTGGCGACAGATGTCGGATTTGTTCCGGAGGTCATTGAGCACGGCCGATCGGGGCTAGTGGTCCCGACGCGCGACCTCGAGGCGCTGGCGGCGGCTATCACAACGGTCCTTGCCCTGAAGCCTGAGGAGAGGGCCGCGATGGGCCGGGCGGCGCGTCACAGCACCTTAAGCTTTACGGACGTCAGACTCCGTGCCGCCGAGTTGGATGACATCTTCCTTCGTCTTGCGGAGCAGGCGCGGAAAGGAAAGGCGGAATGGAAGGGCTAAATCTCTCGAAGCGTCTGCTCTTTCACGCGCTCGGTCTGATGGGGACTCGCCTGGCGCCAGAGGACCGCATTACGCTGCTTGCAATTGTGGGGAGCATGGTGCGTCAGGATTTAAAGCGCCAGCTAATGGATCTGACCGGTGGGATCATCCAGGGCGGGCCTTTCGCAGGGTGTCGCCTTCTCCGTGGGACCTCCTGGTCGCGTGACGGAGACTTCGTTCCCAAGGTCCTGGGCTGCTACGAAGCGGAGCTCCACAACGTACTAACGGCTGCCGCATCCCGCCGGTATGACACGTTCATCGATGTGGGATGCGCGGAGGGATATTACGCGACCGGTTTTTCTCGGCTCTCCGAGCAGACCAGGGTTTTGGCTTTTGATACCTCTCCCTCCGCGCAAGAGATAGCTCGGGCTAGCGCCCGGGACAATGGAGTCGCAGACAGGGTTGAGGTATTCGGGGCATTAGACCCTGAGGGGCTCGCGAGCATTCTTGCGCGATCTGGACGCACTTTCATCCTGAGCGACTGCGAAGGGTTCGAGAGAACGCTGCTCGATCCCAGCAAGGTACCCTCATTGTCGCGGACCGACATGTTAATCGAATGCCACGATTTTATCGAGCCCGGAGCAACCGAATGTCTGATGGCGAGGTTTTCGCGTACCCATGCGGTGACCAGGATAGACCAAGGCGCCAGGAATCCCCACCGCGCCGAGCCAATGTGGGCCCGGCCTGAACTGGTGCGTTGGCTGATGGTCTGCGAGTCCCGGGCAGTGCCAATGCACTGGCTGCACTGCCTCTCCAGCCGAGGCCAAATTGAGGCACGCGACGGATTGGAGACGTCATGATCGCCGCCGTTACCATCGGCATCGGCGGAACCCTCTACGGACCGCCCCCACCGGTTCAGACGGCAAAACCAGCACCAGGTCAATCTCGCGGCGACGCGTAGCTTCCAGCACTTCCTCGCGGGCTTCTCGCGGCACCGCCCCTGAGCTCACGTCGCGGACCTGCAAAGCAATCCTCCTGCCGCGCCGGGCGGCATACTCCCGAATCGCCCGGTTCTGCGTCGCCAGAGTCAGCTGCTCATTGGTGGAAGCGCGAGCACACAGGCATTTTTGCAGGCCTCCGTGGCTGGCCCAAAAAGCCTTATCCAACTTGCTCTTTGAGAGGTCCGATTTGTGGTCGTTTCACGACGGCCGCTCTGTCTGGCCGCAACCGATTCTTTCCGGCCAGGCAAGATTCATTTTGCGCTGCCTATCGTTCTCCAAATGCCCTGTAACGCCGCTTTGACTGGCGTAATGGCATCACCGTTGCTACCAGAAGCCCAAGTATAAGTCTCACCACCGCAAGCGTATGCCTGGATCGGAGATGAACACGCCACGGAGCCGCTCACGTTTTCGTGGCCGTCGTAGGCGTTATCGGAAGGAGTGACAAGTCCGTAGTTAGAGTTCGTCGTTGGACTATAACCATCCGTATCGTTGTACGCCCAGAACTTAATGCCTGTGATTTGGTACACGGGATCTCCGGCAGCACGCGCAGTGATGTCCGAAGTGATTAGGTTAGCCATCGCCGCGCCACGGAGAGCCTGCGTGCCGTAGTTGTTGAACGACATGTTATCCCATCCGACGGATTGCCCAGGTGAGTCCAATTGTGCCCCAATGCCTTGCCAGGAGTCGATAATCGGCACGTCTCCCAACCCCCAAGACGGCAGAAGGTCGAGTTGAGCCTGTACCGGAGTGATACCCATGAGCGTGTGCGCGGCAACGGCCTGGACCATTCCTTTTCTTCCACAACCATAATGACCGCTTACGCCCTGAGTCACTAATACGTTGGGCAGCTTTGTCTTTATTACATCGACAGAGTTAGTCATCAACGCGTCGGTATAGTTATAGAGCCATGTGCTTAGGTCTGTCCATGCACCAATGGAGGCCGTTGGAGTATACCTTCCAGGATTGCCAGGCTTTGCTAGAATGTAATCCCCGAGCCACGTATGAGAGGATGCTCCGTTCTCGTCCGCGAGCGTTGTCCCTACTCCCCAACCGTTCACGTCGTAATCGACCGTTACAGTGCAAGGTGAAGTACCTCCCACTCCACAGGCATTGGGCAGCGGGAGGTAATAATTGTGCTGGATATGGATTCCTTCGGTATTACTCAGTGCGGGGCTGATGGTTAGGTTGGATATCGTCCCAGCAGTGTAATCAATCGTCCCGGAGACCGTGTAGGTCGGGGAACATGTTTCCTGCTGCGTACCAAGCTGTCCGTGGTTATAGCCATCGTCCGCCAAGCGGCAATCTTCGGTGTTTGTGGGCAACCTACGGATGACGATACTGCCGGGAATGACATTCGTATGACCGATGCTAACCGTTCCCCAAGAAGTCGAGCCGGTGCCGGTATGATCCGTGCTTGCCATCGAAACACTAGCCGTGAGAGTGAGGAGGCCGGTTGTTTTATTGATCGTGCCGTTAAGTGTCGTAGCGCCATCTGGCCATCTCGTTAGAATAGTGCCTGCTGACTTTGGTAGGTCCGTCCCAATCACGGCACCGTTCACCTTAAGCACGAGAGTTCCAAGACTAATACCAGAAGCATGGGCCAGTGTATGGGTTATAGTCGAACTCACGCCATCGCTCACTCCGACCGTCTCGCCGGTGTAACGCGTCGCGGCGGAATCAAAAGCGGTGTAATGGCCACTTGTGCCCCAAGCCGCGTTCAACGCCGAGATATTATTGCTGTACTTGGTCTTGAGGTAGGAGATTAGATTTTGCTTGGCGTATACGTTTGTGTCAGTGAAAACCCAATTACCAGTGTCATAAACGTTGCCTGTATTCAACCACTGAACATATGCCTGAGTAGGTGCAGCCATAGCGATCCAGGAGATGCTGGCGTGGTATGCTCCGTCACCACTGGCGCAGTCGTCCGGTCCAGGTCCGAATCCATACAGATAATCGTTGTCATCGAGCCATATACCGATCATGTATGGGCTGGTCAGAGACTTAGACCAACCGTCGCCGTAAGTAACTGAATCATATGAAAGGGCATAGTCCATATAGCCCGACACGTAGGGCGATAAGTTGGGGTCGAATCCATCCGGCACGTAATTGGAATATGGGATTGAGGTCTGGATCAAGCTATTGAGGTTTTTTACGGCATCCGTTGGCAATACCTGTGCATCTCCCGTGACCGAGAAATTGGAGCGTTTCATGGCGTATCCAGAGATATGGCTTTCTCTCCAGTACGGCACTTTTGCTCCGCCAAGCGTTCCGGCTGTCATATTATTCTGCATACCATAATCGGAGTACTCGGCCATGCAGTTGAATCCCCAGCCGGTGTATCTAGCGATGGCCGCTCTCTCCCAGTTCAGCTTAGACCCATACTTGGCGGCAACATTAAGATTTGACGGCACCGTCACGGCGTACTGTGCCCCACACCAGAAACCATGTCCCTCCGGAGTCGTAATCAGCCAGCGCCCATGGCCGTCGGCGGTCGGGTACTTTTCAACGCCCCATTTTCCAGTCATCCCGCCAGGGGACCTGAGGGTCATCAACCCGCCGTACTCATCCGTTGCAGGTGCGGCAGTGACGTTGATCGCCAGCGCCTGCGATGCCGTATTCTGCGGCGAAGCGGCGTCCGTCACCATCGCCGTGAAGTTGTAAGCTCCGGCCGTCGATGGCGTGCCTGAAATCGTTCCAGCGGCGGGATCAAGTCCGAGACCCGTGGGCAATTGGCCGGACGCTGTCGACCACGTGTAGGGGGCCGTGCCTCCGGTGGCCACCAACGTGGAATTGTACGGTACTCCCACCGAGCCGGCGGGAAGACTGCTGGTGGTAATCGACAGGGGCCCGGAACAACCGGTGCAGGCGGCAATCACAAGGGTGAGCAGAGCTGTAGCCTGGTATCCCGCGGCGTCGGTCACTTGCATGGTTATATTATAAGACCCCGCCGTCGTCGGCGTACCCGAAATCAGACCGGTACTGGTACTTAAAGAGGTCCCCGGAGGTAGCTGGCCCGAAGCCACGGACCAGGTATAGGGCGCCACCCCTCCCGTCGCCGCCAGGGTCGCGTTGTAGGCTGTGCCCACGGTTCCGCCCGGCAGGCTGCTCGTCGTAATCTGCACTGGAGGGATCAGGGTGACCGTGGCGGAAGCCGATTTGGTCGCGTCGGCCACGCTCGTGGCGGTGACCATGACGGATCTCGTGGATGAGATCGTCGGCGGCGCCGTATAGAGTCCACTGGATGAGATTGTGCCCGTCGCTGGCGCGATCGACCACGTCACCCCGGTGTTGGTCGTGCCCCCAACTGTAGCCGTAAAGGTCTGAGCCTGGGAGGGAAGCATGGTTGCCGCGGTTGGCGTCACGGAGACGGTTACCGGAGGCGTGATGGTCACGCTCGCCGTGGCCGTCTTGCTCGGATCCGCCACGCTGGTGGCCGTGACGGTGACGGTCTGTGGACTGCCGAGCGTCGCTGGGGCCGTGTATAGACCCCCGCTGGAAATCGTTCCCACCGCCGGACTCACCGACCACGTCACTGCCGGATTCGTCAATCCCGTCGCTGCCGCGCTCGTCGTCCCCGTCACTGTGGCCGAGAACTGCTGAGTCTGACCAACTCCAAGGGTGGCGCTGCCCGGCGACACCGTGACCGTAACCGGGGGCGTGGCCAGGGATGTGATCGTGACGCTCGCAGTCGCCGATTTGGTGGGGTCTTGCACGCTCGCAGCCATGACCGTGACACTGTGTAGACTCCCCAACGACGCCGGGGCCGTGTACAGGCCCCCGCTGGAAATCGTTCCCACCGCCGGGCTCACCGACCACGTCACTGCCGTGTTCGTCGTCCCCGTCACCGTGGCCGTGAACTGCTGCGTCTGCGATGGGGTCAAGCTAGCAGTGGACGGACTTACCGTGACTTGTATGGGAGGAACAATGGTCACACTGGCCGTGGCCGTCTTGCTGGTATCCGCCACGCTGGTGGCCGTCACGGTGACCGTCTGTGGACTGCCGAGCGTCGCCGGGGCCGTGTACAGGCCCCCGCTGGAAACACTTCCCACCGCCGGGCTCACCGACCACGTCACTGCCGTGTTCGTCGTCCCCGTCACTGTGGCCGTAAATTGCTGCGTCTGACCAACTCCAAGGGTGACGGTGCCCGGCGACACCGTGACCGTAACCGCAGGCGTGACCGTGACGTTCGCGGTTGCCGACTTGGTGGGGTCTTGCACGCTGGCAGCCGTGACGGTGACGGTCTGCGGACTGCCGAGCGTCCCCGGAGCCGTGTACAGGCCCCCGCTGGAAACACTTCCCACCGCCGGATTCACCGACCACGTCACTGCCGTGTTCGTCGTCCCCGTCACCGCGGCCGAAAACCGCTGCGTCTGACCAACTCCGAGGGTGACGGCGCCCGGCGACACCGTGACCGTAACCGCAGGCGTGACCGTGACGCTCGCGGTCGCCGATTTGGTGGGGTCTTGCACGCTGGTGGCCGTGACGGTGACGGTCTGTGGACTGCCGAGCGTCGCCGGGGCCGTGTACAGACCCCCGCTGGAAATAGTTCCCACCGCCGGGCTCACCGACCACGTCACTGCCGTGTTCGTCGTCCCCGTCACCGTGGCCGTAAACTGCTGCGTCTGCGATGGGGTCAAGCTAGCAGTGGACGGACTTACCGTGACTTGTATGGGAGGAACAATGGTCACGCTGGCCGTGGCCGTCTTGCTCGTATTCGCCACGCTGGTAGCCGTGACGGTGACGGTCTGTGGACTGCCGAGCGTCGCCGGAGCGGAGTACAGGCCCCCGCTGGAAACAGTTCCCACCGCCGGATTCACCGACCACGTCACTGCCGTGTTCGTCGTCCCCGTCACTACGGCCGAAAACTGCTGCGTCTGACCAACTCCAAGGGTGACGGTGCCCGGCGACACCGTGACCGTAACCGCAGGCGTGACCGTGACGCTCGCAGCCGCCGATTTGGTGGGGTCTTGCACGCTCGTAGCCGTGACCGTGACCTTGAGCGATAGGGAACCTGGAAGCGAGGCCGGCCCGGTGTACAGGCCCGTGTTCGATACCGTACCCACGGGGGAGATGCTGGCCATCGTGCCCTTTACCGACCACGTCACTGCCGTATTCGTCGTCCCCGTCACTACCGCCGTGAACTGCTGCTTCTGCCCCGGAGACAAGCTAACGGAAACCGGCGTCACGCTTACGGCTACGGACGTCAGGGACTGGAGCATGGGATTGTCCAACCTCCCCGCCCCGTTCCGTTCGGCATCGGCTTCAAGCGGGACTTTGGCCGGCGTTCCGTAGGTTCCATTCGTGAGCTGAAGAACCTGGTTTGTCACCAGGTTTTGAGCCGCCGCCCAGGAACAGGCAAGGGTCGCCAAAAAGAACGTCAGTCGGGTAGTTCGCCGCATGTGTTCACTCCTGGATCGGCCAACGCCGTACGAAGCGCACTGCAAAAGAAATGTGCGCCTTTAGTGTTTCCGATCACGATATACTCATCGACTTCGACCGGTCCTAACATGAGAAGATTAATTTGCAGGCAACCGGAAAGACAACGTTACCTTTCGTTAATTCCCCTTAAGTCAATGAAATCAATACTGTCTGTCCGGCTATGAGCGGGATACCCATGGCTTCACTGCATTCTAGTGAGGTGCTGTTTTCTTATCCGTGTTCATCCGTGTTCATCCTTGGCTAAATTCTTTGGATGTGCTGCCGTCTTTGTCCGTTGGCCATTCCCGTCTGAAGGATACGTCTCCACTCCACCTGGGCCCTTTGGGAATTGACCAACAGACAAACGCTCAGCCCGGAAGCTTTCAGATAGTTGGACATTGCGCCAAGTGTTCGTTGCCGAGCCGCTCCCCGCACTTCAACTCCACCACCAGCGCGTCCTCCACCGGAATATCGGCGGAATATTTCCCCACCACCTGCCCCTTAGACTACGGATAACGGCGCCTGCGCCTTCCCTCGTATCCCCCGAAGCCCCAGCTCTCTAACCAAAGCCCGCTCGTAAACTATCTCGAGAAATCCAACCCCCAGCCGATTAGCCACCTCGAACATCGCACCCAGCACACCCTCCGTCAAAGCCTCGAGTCGCTGTTCAACTATGTCCAGCCGTGCTGTTCATTCCCCGTCTTTCTCATTTCTTTCTGATCCGTGTTTCTTTCTTATCCGTGTTCATCCGTGGCCATTATTCTTGTTTTCGTCTCCATCCGTGGCCAGCAACAGTGGTTCCACCAGTTCCGTCATCGCCCGTTCCACCAGGTCGCGTCCGAAAACGCCGCTCACCGAGTCCTCGAATTCGCACAAGTACTCCTGCCGGAACCACCGCTCCCCCAGCGCCTTGCGCTCCTCCTCCAGAAAACTCGCCCGGATCCGCGGACACTCCGTCGCCGGCGCCAGGATTCGCTCCCATTCCGGTTCGCCGTTGGTCCACACCTCGTAGAAGAACCCGCGCTTCCCCCACGGCGTGCCCATCAGCCACAACGCTTCATCGCTCGTCGCCAGCATCGGCCGAACAGCCCGGTATACGTCGTCGCCCACCCTGGATGCCTCGTCCATCAGCAGCAGAGACACCGCCGGGAACCCTCGAATCGTCGGCTCCGTTCCTGGCAGCCCCACCATCCGCGACCCGTTCGGCAGAGCCAGCAACATCTCGTTATCTCCGTCGCCTTTCACCCCGATCTTCAGCATTCGCACGAATGCCGAAGCCTTCCGCGGGAACTCGCCGCTTTGTCTCGCGCTGGGACTCACCACCAGCGTCAGACTCCCGGCTTCCGTCTGCGCCTGGTGTACTGCCTTGGCGGCCGTAATCGTGGATTTCCCCCATTGCCGCGAACAATTCAGCACTCCCCGCCTCATTCGCGTGCTCAGCACCCGCGCCTGTAGCCGGTCTGCCGCCAGTCCCAGACGCTCACGCACCCATTCCGCCGCGTCACCCGGCCCCGCTGGTTTCCCTTCCCTTGCCTGCCGCTTCCCTCCGCCCGTCTCTTTGGTATGCCAGATCCGGCTTCAGCTTACCCCCGGACAACCATATTTAAGACCTGAAATGCCCCCTCTACGCACCGCAAGTCGTTCCTTTTCAGTCATCCCGCGATCTTTCGGACTGTTGTGACCGCCCCTTTTCCGTTTTCCCGCTATTCTTCGTTCACAACAGATTTCCATAAGAGAATCAATATGTTACATGGATTCCCTGGTTCTGCGGTTGTATTCTTGTTACAAAGAAGCTGTTTCTTATCCGTGTTCATCCGTGGCTAAATTGGCCTTCCCCATGTCCTCACTCAGACGAATCAGCGCTACTCGCGCCAACGGTAGACACTCTAAGGGTCCCGCCACCGCGAAGGGGCAAGAACGCTCTTCCGCCAACTCCATTCGCCACGGTCTCCTGGCCAGGTGCGTGGTCCTGGAAAATGAATCGGGCCCCTGTTTTGACGACCTCGTAACCCAGCATACCGAGCGCTTCGCCCCCGCCGATGGCGTCGAGTTCGGCATGATCGAGGAAATGGCCGCGGCCTACTGGCGCATGCGCCGCGCCCGGGCCATCGAGAATCGCCTCATGGAAAAGGCCCTCCGCCATCAGCCCCCCGGCGACGAGGCCGCCCGCATCGCCGACGCCTTCGCCGAATTGGCCGCCTCCCCCGAGCTGAACCTGCTCCATCGTTACGAAACCCGGCTCCACCGCATCTACCAGCGCGCCCTGTACAACCTCGCCTTGCTCGGAGAAGCCGAATTACCAAACGAACCTAGTCCCATTTCCGGACACTCCGGCCCCTAACCCAAGTTCCGCAGTTGGAAGAATAAACTCTTTGCTTTCAAGCGCCGCATAGGCGAGTTTCCACTACATTGCCGCTCGTTCCAGCGCGCTGGGCAGCTTCAGGCC
>Ga0326727_10008164_pt1 | contig 26823 bp, 23 predicted proteins | sample MB2enrmetagenome_FD_207643 | JGI IMG/M metagenome (GOLD analysis project Ga0326727, IMG submission 207643) | Lab enriched peat soil microbial communities from McLean, Ithaca, NY, United States - MB29MY | ecosystem: Environmental > Terrestrial > Soil > Wetlands > Peat | place: USA: New York...
GCGTCTCGCCCCGTTCCACCCTGCACGCCGGCTCCCGGGCCAGCTTCAGCGTGGACACCGAGCACCTGCACTTCTTCGACCCCGAAACCGGCCTGGCCATTTAGGGCTGAGGTCAACCCGCCGCCGGGCTACTACGAAAGCGTGCCCACTTTCCAGATAACCTAGCCCCGGGCGTTTTCGGTCGGCCAGTCAAGCCGCCCACTCACTACCTCTTTGCACACCGGTGAACTTCATGGTGCAATGTGGCGGAGGACAGGAATTGACCGCACAGCCGTCAGTGGCAAATGTGGCCCTTCGCGCGGTAGGGGACGCCGGCGCCCGCACCGTGTTCGGCCTACCAGGCATCCACAACCTGGCATTCTGGCACATGGCTCCTGGCCTGCCCGCGCCGCGGTTGGTGAACGTCCGCCACGAGCAGGCGGCGGTTTACGCTGCCGATGGATGGGCACGGGCCTCGGGCCGCCTAGGAGCCGCCGTCGTCACCACAGGCCCAGGCGCGGCCAATGCCCTGGGCGCTTTTGGTGAAGCAGCCATGTCCAGGTCACCCCTGGTCCTGATCGCCAGCGAGGTGCCCAGCCACCTTGCCGATGCCCACCTGGGCAGGGCCCTGCACCAGTCCAAGGACCAAGCCGGTATGTTCAGGCCGTTGGCCAAGGGTATTTTCAGGCCTCGGTCACCTCAGGCGGTCATTCAAGATGTGGCCGACGCCATCACCACCGCGCTCAGTGCGCCGCGGGGCCCGGTTTACCTGGACATCCCCGCGGATATCCTGGCAGGACCAGCGGCGGCGGTAAACGTGAGCGCAAGATTGCCCCCTCCGTCGGTGGACGAAGACGCCCTGGGCGAAGCCGCGAAACTGATCGACGCCGCCGGGCCCATTGTCATCTGGGCTGGAGGAGGAGTGGTCGACGCCGGTGCAGCCAAGGACCTGGCGGTGCTGGCGGCCCGTTGGCAAGCTCCTGTGCTGACGACCTTCGGCTCCAGGGGAGTGCTCGGCCGGGCTGACCCCTGCAGCGTCGCCCTGCCCCCGCACGAGCCTGAAATCGAGGACATGTTGGCGAGCGCGGACATCCTTGTCGCCTTCGGCACAGATTTCGACGGGATGATGACCAAGAACGCCAGCCTGCACCTCCCGTCCACGATCGTCGACATCAATGTCGACCTGGGGAGGACGCGCTTCGGGTACGAAGGCGTGTTGCCGGTCCTGGGTGACGCCAAGAAGGCGATCGAGCGGCTGCTGCAGCTCACCGACGAGCGCGATGCCGGGCTGGTCTCCGGCCTGCCAGCCCTGAAGGAGCGCGTGTGGGCCAGGTTACGCTCCGATCCCCGCACACGCGATGCGGCCACCTTCGTCGCGACCGTGGAACGGGCCGCGGCTGGGGTCGCGGTCGTCGTCAACGACATGACAATCCCGGGTTACTGGTTGGGGAATTACTACCAGCCCGACCAGCCACGCACCGTCCAGTGCCCGATCGGCTGGGGCACTCTTGGTTACGCTGTGCCCGCTTCAGTGGGCGCCGCCTTCGCCACCGACCGGCCCGTCCTCGCCGTCTGCGGTGACGGCGGGTTCATGTACGCCATAGGTGAGCTGGCTACGATAGCGCAAGAACGGTTGCCCGTAACCGTGCTCCTGGTCAACGACGGAGGGTACGGCATGTTGCGCTATGGCCAGCATGCTCCCGGCCGACCAATCCCGGGAGCAGATCTGGTTACCCCGGACTTTGTCCAGCTCGCTCTGGCTTTCGGTTGGGGCGCCACCAGGGTCAGCCAAGTCGGCGCGCCCCTCGAAGACGCGCTCGTTCACGCTCTGGCGAGTGGTGACCCGCAGATGGTGGTCTGCGATGTGGCCCTTTTCCCACCGAAGACGACTTCGCCGCGATGGGCTGAATAGGGCTGGGACGGGTGCCCGAGATTTAGACGTTAGCCTCGACGTGCTCAGTCTTTCTCATCCCTGGGATAACCATTGGCACTTCGTCCGAGCCGGCCCGGCGGCTTGGGCAAGGGGAACGGCGTGGGGTGAGCGGGTGCGGCCTTAGCCTATTGTGTCCGGTAGAAGAACCCTCTGAGCAAAGGTTGAGTAGCCATGACCGTGGTCGGACCTGGGATAGACGGCACAAACCCTCGCTGGTTGTCTTTGCGGGGCAGCGACGTGATGGTCGTGCTCGACGTGGGTGGCCCGTACCTGCCGCGAGTCGTGTACTGGGGCCGCGATCTCGGTGAGCTTTCCGATGAAGAAGCGGCCGTCCTCCCCCTTGCCCGCGACCAAGCGCGCGGCCCGCGACCCTCGGACCGGGGCGTGCCATTCACGGTCTCACCTACCCGGGCCCATGGCTGGGCCGGATGGCCCGGCTTGAGCGGTCACCGCCAGGGTTACTCCAGTCAGCCACTGTTCTATTCGGAGAATGTCACATCGACTGAGCACGCCGGAGGTTACCTGGTCTCCTACCGCGGGCGGGACAGCGCCGCGCAACTCGTGATGGAAGGAGAACTCGAACTCACCGAAGATGGGATCCTCAGACATCGCCAGACGTTGACGAGCACCGCGCCCGCCGACGAAGCCCCCTATGAAGTGGCGGATCTGATCTGCCTCCTTCCCTTGCCGGACCATGCTGTAGAGGTGCTCGACTTTGCCGGGCGCTGGGCCGACGAAGCGCAGCCGCAACGGCTCGACCTCAACCAGGGAACGTGGCTCCGCGAGCAGCGCCGAGGCCGCACGGGCCCCGACACTCCCCTCGTCCTGTTCGCCGGCGACGAGGGTTTCAGCTTCCGGCGGGGAGAAGTGTGGGGCGTCCACCTGGGCTGGTCCGGCGACCAGCGCTACTTGGTGCAACGGCTCAATACGGGCACGACCCTGATCGGGGCGGGTGAGATCCTGGCCTCCGGGGAAGTCATCCTGGGCCCCGGTGAGTCTGTCACCACGCCATGGGCGTACGCCGTTTACTCCCGCCGCGGTGTGGACGGAGCCTCGGCACGGTTCCACTCCTATTTGCGCCGCCGTCCTGGCCGCCCGGCAAAGCCACGGCCTGTCCTGCTCAACACCTGGGAAGCAGTGACATTCGATATGTCATTTGCACTCCTGGCCCAATTAGCCGACGTAGCGGCGGAAATCGGCATAGAACGCTTCGTCATCGACGACGGGTGGTTCGGCTCTCGGCGGGACGACTCCTCCGGGCTCGGCGACTGGTACGTTGCCCAGGACGTCTGGCCCGGGGGCCTCGGGCCTATCGTCGACCACGTGCGCACCAGAGGGATGGAGTTCGGGCTCTGGTTCGAACCCGAGATGGTGAACCCGGACTCCGACCTGGCTCGCGCCCACCCGGACTGGGTAATGGGGACCGCGGGGAGGATGCCCGGCACATGGCGCAACCAGCAGGTCCTGGACGTGGCTCACCCCGACGCCTTCGCCTACATACTGGAGCGGCTTGATTCTTTGGTAAGCGAGTACGGCATCGATTTCATAAAGTGGGACCACAACCGGGACCTCGCTGACCCGGTCCACCGCTCAGGGCCCAGGGTGGGACGCCCAGCCGTTCGCGACCAGACATTGGCGACTTACCGACTTATGGAGGAGCTGAAGCGGCGGCACCCGTCGCTCGAGATCGAGTCGTGTTCTTCGGGTGGTTCTCGCATCGACCTCGGTGTGCTTGAGCGGACCGACCGGGTATGGGCGAGCGACTGTATCGACCCGATCGAGCGCGTGCGCATCCTGTCAGGAATCTCAACGCTTTTGCCGTTCGAGCTCATTGGCGCCCACGTGGCCTCAGAACGCTCAGCGACCACGGGGCGCCGCCACGACCTTGCTTTGCGCCTGGCGGTTGCCCTGTTCGGGCACCAGGGGATCGAGTGGGACATAACGAAGACGACACCGGAAGAGAAACAAGCGTTGGCGGACTGGGTCGCCCTGGTCAAGTCCCTCCGGCCGCTGGTCCACGCGGGCGAGCTGGTCCGTATCGAGCGCCCCAGCGACCCCGGGACCACCCTGTTCGGTGTGGTGGCCCACGACCGCGCCGAAGCATTGTTCATCCTGGTCAGGAGCGACACCGCGCCGCTCTCAGAGACCTCGCCCCTACGCCTCGACGGGCTGGATGCCGGGGCCCGCTACGTGCTGGAACGTCTGTCCCTGCCTGGAGCAGGCCCGCTGGTCCCCGGGGAAGCCCTCTCCCGCACCGAGATTGTGGAGGTTACTGTCCCCGGCTCCCTCCTCATGGGTGCCGGAGTGCCGGCGCCACTGTTGCTCCCCGAGGAAGCAGCCGTTTTCCACCTGAAGAAAGCTTGAGTGTTCTATTTGACAAGCGCCTGAGCTGCCTGTCGTCACCCGCGAGCCAGGCCCTGTGCGAGCCGGTAGTAAGCCTGGTTCCAACGGAGTTCCCGCCTGAAGCCCTCGGTAGTCGTGGACGCGCCGATGCGGACCAGCTCTACCCCGGTGATCGTGGCGTAGTCCTCGAGGGCCTCGGTGCCCACGGCGGTGCTGAGCACCGTGTGGTGGGGCCCTCCTGCGGTTAGCCACGACTCCGCCGACGTTGCCAGGCTCGGTGCAGGCTTCCATACGGCGCGCGCCACGGGGAGCTTGGGCAGGGGGGCGTCGGGCGGGACGACCTCGATGTCGTTGGCGACGAGGCGGAAACGGTCCCCGAGGTCCAGGAGGCCTACGACGAAACCTTTGCCCGGGCGTGCGTCGAAGACGAGCCTGACGGGGTCCTCGCGCTTGCCGATGCTCAAGGGGTGGATCTCGCAGCTCGGCTTGCCGGCGGCGATGCTCGGGCAGACCTCGAGCATGTGGGCGCCGAGGATCTTGGGCTCGCCGGGGCCGAAGTGGTAGGTGTAGTCCTCCATGAACGAGGTCCCCCCGGGCCGGTCGCCGGCCATGACCTTGAGGATCCGTAACAGCACCGAGGTCTTCCAGTCGCCCTCGGCCCCAAAGCCGTAGCCCTCTGCCATGAGCCGCTGGACGGCGATCCCGGGGAGCTGGCGCAGGCCGCCGAGGTCCTCGAAGTTCGTCGTGAAGGCGCTGAAGCCACCGGCCTCCAGGAACGAACGCAGGCCGACCTCGACCTGGGCGGCGTAGAGCAGCGAGGCGCGGCGGGCGCCCCCCGGGGCCAGCTCGGGGGCGACCGTGTAGGCCTCCTGGTACTGTGCAACGACGTCATCGACCGCGGCCGGCGGGGCGGCGTCCACCGCGGCGACAAGGTCGTTCACCCCGTAGGTGTTCACCGAGGCCCCGAAGCGCAGCTGGGCTTCCACCTTGTCCCCCTCGGTGACGGCAACGTCGCGCATGTTGTCGCCGAAACGGGCGAGGCGCATCCCCTGTGCAGCATGCCACCCCTTGGCGGCCCGTGCCCACGAGCCGATCCTGGTGCGCACGGCCGGGTCGCTGGCGTGCCCTACGACGGTCTTGCGCCGCAAGGCCAGGCGCGTCTGTAAGTAGCCGAACTCGCGGTCCCCGTGAGCGGCCTGGTTGAGGTTCATGAAGTCCATGTCGATCTCGTCCCAGGGCAACGAGACATTGGCCTGCGTGTGCAGGTGCAGGAAGGGCTTGCGCAGGGCGTCGAGCCCGGCGATCCACGCCTTTGCCGGCGAGAAGGTGTGCATCCAGGCCACGACGCCTATACAAGCGTCGGCGCTGTTGGCATCCATGCAGGCCCGCCGGATGGCCGCTGCACTGGTCAGGACCGGCTTCCAGATTATTGGCGCACCGATCTCCGGGCCGGCGTTCAACAGCCCCACGATCTCAGCGGACTGGGTGGCCACCTGGCGGAGCGTTGCCTCGCCATAGAGATCCTGGCTCCCGGTGAGGAACCAGCATTCGAGATTGTTGCTGGCCATGCCGAGGTATCTTAGACGTCCGCCCGGCGACGGGCGATTCCACAGGACAGCACGACTACTCCTTCTTCGAGCGGTACGTAGCCCGGCGCAACCCGAGCCCGGCCGTCAGCCTGACAAGGATGAGAAATGCCAACGGTAACCCTATGAGCATGAGCGCCGGGTCGAGCAAGCCGAGTAACACGGCACCCACAACCTCCACGACGACCAACGGGCCGGTGACGAAGAGGTTCTGGAGCGCAAGGCGGACGCAAGCGGACCAGAGGTCAGGCACCGGCCCGGCGGGGTGACGCGCCCAGAGGACAATGACGTACCCGACGCTGGTGAGCGCGACCCAGAGGCCGGCCGCTCCCAGGCCGAGGCACACCCAGTTGTAGAACTCATTAGCGCCATCGACCCGGGCGGCGTCGGACAACGGCTCAGGGATCGTCATGAAGAACTGGCGGAGCAGGAATGTGCTGAAGACGGAGCTCCCCAGGAAGGTCGGGACCATCAGTGGCAGGTACCAGCCCACCATGTGGAACCTTTTGTACATGACGAACAGGGGGATGAGCGTCGCGAAAAAGGGTACGAGCAGCGTGGCCACCATCACCTGGAACAACACGTCCCGGCCCCTCCAGCGGATGCGCGAAAAACCGTAGGCGACAAGGCTGCTCGATATGCACACGCCCACGATCGTGACCGCGGAGTACAGCAGGGTGTTCAGGAAGAACCTGTAGAAGGGCACGGCTGAGAGCACCTGAGGGTAGTTCTTCCACTCGAAGGGGTGCGGCCACCACACGACGGGACTGGCGAGCGCTTGCGAGTTGGTTTTCAAGGAACTGAGGACCATCCACAGCAACGGGAACCCGAGCAGTACGCTCACCACAATTAGCACGGCGTGCTTGGACAGGCTGCTCAGGGGAGTCGTTCGAGACCGTCCCGGTCGCCGTCGCCCTAAGTTGCGACGGTTCCGAGGGGGCGGTGGCACGGCTCACCAACTACCGCCGCGCCGTCCGGCGGCCGCACGAAGACCACCGACGCCTCCCGGTCATATTCAACGACTACATGAACACCTTGATGGGCGACCCCACCACGGACCGGTTGGCGCCGCTCATCACTGCTGCCGCCCGTGCGGGCGCTGAGTACTTCTGTACCGACTCGGGCTGGTACTCCGAGCTCGGTGAGAACTGGTGGGACACCGTGGGTGCATGGACACCCTCGCAGAGCAGGTTCCCTAACGGCCTCACCGAGGTGCTCGAGCTCATCAGAGCGGAGGGGATGGTGGCAGGCCTCTGGCTCGAACCAGAAGTGATCGGGGTGCACAGCCCCGTCTCCCGTCAGCTGCCAAGCGGGGCATTCTTCTCCCGCAACGGCGAGCGCGTCGTGGAGCAGGGCCGGTACCACCTCGACTTCAGTCGCCCGGCCGCTGGAGAGTACCTTGACCGGGTGGTCGACTTCCTCGTCGAGGACCTGGGTGTCGGGTACCTCAAGATGGACTACAACATGAACGTCGGGCCAGGGACCGAGACCGGCGGCCGGCTGAGCAGTGGCCAAGAGCGGCTGGTGGCTGGCGCCATCAATGTTTACAAGCAGATCAGGCCCGACCTGGCCGCCGCGGCCCCGTTCTGGCCGCTCGGGTTGCCCGGGTGGACCGACCCGTGGGTCGCCCTCGGGATGCGGGCGCGCTCAGCAACGTACGTCGTTGTTTGGCACCGAGCGCGTGCCGGTGACACATTGGGCGCAGGCGACGGGGCTGGCCCCGCCGAGATGGTGCTCCCGGTCCCTCACCTGCGTGACGTGCCCGCCGGCCCCGAACTGCTCTACCCCAAGACCGCAGGGGCGGAGGCCCACTGGTCCGCGGCGGGGGAGCTGACGGTGGCGCTCCCACGTACACCATCTGCCTGTCTCATCCGGCTCGCTACACAGGAGGCTACGGGTTAGCTTGGTCCGCGCCGCCCGGGCTTTGCGGTACCGCACGGTAGACATTCGTCTCCCGGAGCTCGAAACCCACCTTCTGGTAGAGCCGGTTGGCCGCCTCCCGGGACGGACGGGAGGTGAGGTCCACCGTTTGTGCCCCCCGGGCGCCCGCTAGTTCGAGCGCGGCCTGGGTGAGCGCCTCACCGGCACCCCGACCCCGGGCCGCCGTGTCGACCACGACATCTTCTATCCAGGCGCGTACCCCGGTCGGGATGCGGAAGGTTGCAAGCGTGAGCATGCCAACGACGGGCCCATAGGGGCCCCCGGCGTCGTCCGCCCGCCCTTGGGGCTTGTCGCCCTCCGCCTCCGCCAGCATGCCGTCATCCCGAACAATCAGCAGCGTCGTGGCCTGCGAGGTCACGATCTCTTCGACATCAGCCCTGCTGGGTAGACGAGCCGAGCCGGAAAGCTGGGGCAACAAGCGGTGCACCGCGCTCACCAGGTCGTCCGTCACTTCGTGGGCCAATGAGACGCGCAACATCCCACAAGACTAGGCCACGCCCTGATCTCCCACCTCATGGGCGCCCACGTAATCGCGGGGGCGGCCGCACGCCCGCACCGCTATCTCACTCGACCACGCCGTAGACATCGCCGCCATCAGCGCGGCCATGATCGCAGCCGCAAAAATCGGCTGAACCGAAAGGAATTAGGCCGGTTGGGGGCCCAACACGCGGGGCGCGCCAGCCAGGGCACGCACCAGTGCGGGCGCCAGCAAGGCCACCATTGTCGTCTCGAGCGCCCCGGCAGTGAACACAGCGAGCCGCACGCTTGAAGCCGAAGCAATGACACCGGCTACAAGGGCCCCCAGGGGGGCGGCCCCCGTAATGATCAGTCGGTGGATACTGGCAATACGGCCGTAAAGCTTGCGTTGGATGATGTTCTGGCGGGCCGTTACCGAGCCGACGGTGGAAACGGCCGCGCCGAACTCCTGCAAGCCGAACACGAAGACGGCCAGGACCGCCGAGCGCGTGAAGGTGAGGCCGAGGTAGCTCACCCCCACGAGGGCCGACCCGCCAATGATGAGCCTGCTCCAGCCGAACCGGCGCTGCAAGGTCGCGGCCGAGAAGGCGCCGACCAAGCCCAGCAACGACGCCAGAGCCAAGAACACGCCATAGCCGGTGGCGGTGAGGTGCAAAGTGAACCGGCCGTAGAGCACCAGGATGGCGAAGACCATGCCTTGGGCGAAGGTACCCGAAGCAGCCGTGGCGGCCAACAGTTTGAGCGACGGCTCTCTTCGGAACAACCTGAGCCCCTGGCGGAAGTCGTCCGACCAGTCGGCCTGTAGCTGATGACGCCCTTGGTAACGCCGGCCATCGAGGTGGCGCTCGACAGTGCCAGGCTCACTCCCACGCGCGCCAGCGGGGTCGTGGCCACAATGAAGCCCGTGAGCCGACCGCTGGGGAAGGCTGGTCCTTACCAGGAGCGCCGACACGAAGAAGCTCAACCCATCGGCAAGGAAGGGCAGCCTCTGGGCCAGCGCGAACAGCACTCCGCCGACGCCTGGCCCCAGGAATGACTCGCCAGCACCTTCGACCGCCATCAAGCGCCCGTTAGCCGCAGCGAGTTGCTCCGTGGGCACGACATCGGGGAACGAGGCCTGCATCGCCAGCGTGTAGGTGGCATCGCAAACGGCGAGGACGGCGGCTGCTATGTACAACATGGCGAGGTCGGCATGACCAACGGACAGGGCGGCGACCAGGGACACCATCGTTGTCCCGGCAATGACGTTACTGAGGACCATTACGCTGCGCCGCGCCAGCCGGTCGGCGACAACGCCTGCCGGCAATGCGGCTATTGCTGCGAGTGCCCTATACGCGACAGTGACGCCGGCGATCGCCAACGGGCTCCTGGTGATCGTCAGCGTCAATAGAGGCAAGGCGACAAAAACCAGGCCGTCGCCCGTAGCAGAGATGGCCGTTGCCCCCCAAAGACGCCAAAACGCTCTCCCGAGGCGGCGCCGCACCGGGACTACGAAAGGGCCGCTGTCGGGCGTACCGCCGATGGCAGCTGGTGCCGCAATCGCAGTCGTTGCCGGTTCGACGAACCCCAAATACGTACCTCCCGCTGCGCGCTGCAATGTGAGGACAACCTAACCTCGCCCAGGACCGCAAGCGGAGCCGGGGCGCTGAAAAAGGCTACCAGGTCCCCATTGAGCGACCGTGCACGCGGATGGTTCGCAGCTCTCAATAGTCGCGACAACCGTCGGCGCCTAGCACTGCCACACCATGACTCCAGGTGTACCTACGAGCGAGCCCACCCGCGCTGGCAGTTCTTAGTCCGCACTTGGTGTTAGTTCTGCCTAAGATTTGGCCGCCGTAGGCTCTGACGCTGAGGCCGCCGCGCCGTTGCTGCCTGTGCAGCCGTCGCGGTTCATGAGTGCTCCGAACCCGGCTAAAGCCTTGCCGCAGGCGCGTGGGCCACAAACGCATGGTCCCCGACGGCCGGGATGGGCCTGGTGCGACCGCCGCCCGCGCCCGAACGACCTTTGGGCCGGACCGTCAGGGGCGGGAGGACGATCGCAGTTCTTGATTATGAACGAAGCTTCTCACGCCGCCCTTAACGGGGTGCAAGAAGAAGAATAACGGAGCCTGACAAAAGCTCGAACTCTTGGAGAACTCCCCGGCTTCGATGGCCCAGGAAGGCTTCAATCGCCTACGTGGGGCGGGGTGCTTCGCTGATGGTCTGCTCTCGCTGCATGTACGACGGCACTTTGCCCGTAATGCGCACGACGAGTTGTTCGAACAACCAGCCCGCCTTGGTGCCCACATGCACCGGCTTGCTCAACGTGAAGTCGGCCGAGGCCTTGTCCCATGTCTTGCTGGCCGCGCAATAAGGGACGCAGGTGTTCCACGTGTACGTGCCGGTGGCATAGGCCGCGGTCGGCCCCCACCGGGACCAGGAAAGGTGGACACCCAATGAGTTGGCATCGGCACATGACAGCGTGAGCCAGGATGGGCGCACCTCGGGCTTGCCGAGGCCACAGTCCTCAACTGCCGGCTCTGTCTTGGTCCCCTTCACTGCTGTAAAGGCCGCCGGCGTGGGCAAGGCCGCCGGCGTGGGCAAGGCCGCCGGCACGGGCGAGGCGAGCGGCGAGGAAAAGGCGGGTGAGGGGGCGACTGCGTAGCCGCCACAAGCCCCGATCAGCACCGCCACTGCGGCAGCACTTCTGTACCAGCCCAACAGGGTCATCGTCTCCACATCCTACAAGACTCGTCGTGGCTTGCCTTTGGTTCCAAACTTGACGATGCGCAACCCGGCAGCCCCGGCGCCCCTCCACTGAGATCGCTCGTACGCTGAGCAAGGCTGGTCGCCCCCTGCGGGGCCCTGTCGAGCAAGCGCTCCCGCGTAACTCAGGTGGCGGCAATGGCCACGACAGGCAACTGGGAACTGAGCCCGGGCGGCACCGGCCCGGCCTTGCCATCGCCAAAACCATAAACCATGCCGTTGCTCCCGGCCATGAAATAGCCACCGTCGTCAGGTGTGGGGGCGATGCCGATTATGTCGTCCACCTTTATCCCTTCGCTCCGGGGCGACCCTTTGAAAGTGACCCCTTTGCCGAACACGAAACCCGCGCCGTCCGCACCAACGAGCACGTAACCCTCGCCGTCCGGGGACGGCAGTACGGCCCGAATGTCATTGGCATGCACGTGCATCGCCAGCAGGGACCCGTGGTAGCCGCTGTCGCCAAAAGCAAATACCCCGCCATCAGAACCGGCCAGTAGGTACCCGCCTGCCGTCGGGGAGGGCACAATGCCCACGATGTCATCGACATGTACGTTCGCCGCGGGGAGCGAGCCGAAGTACTTGGCGCCCCCGAAGGCAAAAAGGCCGCCGTCGCGCCCAACAAGCCAGTACCCCCCACCGTCGTAAGTCGGTGCGATGGCCACTATGTCCGATGCCTTGGCCCCGGCAGCGGGTATGTCCCCGTGCGAGATGGCATCGCCGAACGCAGCTACCGTGCCATTCGCGGTAACGAGCCAATAGCCCTGGCCAGTCGGCGTACCGGCTATGCCTACCACCGGGCCGGTCGCCGCTGACGCGGTGATCCCACCGAGCGAAGGGGCGCCGCCCACTGCATAAACCTCGCCGGTGCCGGTCGCCAACCAGTAGCCAGTGGGCGGGAAACTGACGACCTCATTGCTGAGCAACGAGGTTGAAGGATCGAAGCCGTCATTGCCCGAATAAAACGCTTGGACGACGTGGTTCCCACCGGTCCAGTAGGTGGCAGCACATGCGGCTTCGCCGTTGCTGGCCACGGGGACCGCAACGCAGCCGGCGATAGCGGCGCCGTTGTCGGTGAAAGCGACGGCCCCCCCGTCGGGCACAGGAGTGACAGTCGCGACATAACTGATTGCCTGCCCCACCAATGCCGGGTTGGGCGCCGGCACCACCGAAGTGGCTGTGGCGGTGGTGATCGGAGGGCTGGGCACGACGGCCCAGGTCGTGCCCCTGGCCGTCTCGATGAGCGCCTCGTCCTCGGCGCCGTTGTAGTAGAAGCCAGCCGCTACGCACGAACTCGCGGACGGGCAAGAAACAGTGGCCAGCACGTTGGTGACGGAACTGGCATCCGCACTGTGGTCCGCCGCCCACGACCCGTTGGCCAGGGTCTCTATGAGGGCATGCCTTATGGCGCCGTCGTCGTAGTACCCGGTTGCCACGCACGAGCCCGACGAGGGGCAGGCAACCCCGTCGAGCACGTTGGTGCCTGAGCTTTCGTCTGGAGCAGGCCTCAGCCGCCAGGTCCCGCCGGCGAGGGTTCCCGCCAGTACGCGGTCGTTGCGGCCATTGCTGTAGTAGCCGGTCGCGGCGCAGGAAATTGCCGAAGGGCAGGAGATGGCTTCGAGAACGTTGTAGTTGGCGGTGTCGTTGGGGCTAGCCGACTGCTTCCACGAGCCGTTGGCGAGCGTTTCTATGAGAGTGCGGTCTTTACTGCCGTTGAAGTAATAGCCGACAGCCACGCACGAACTCGAAGAGGTGCACGAGACCCCGTTCAAGGCGTTCGTGCCTGAGGTGTCGTTCGGGCTCGTTGTCACGTGCCACGAGCCACGGGAAAGCGTCTCGATGAGGGTTCGGTCCTTGCCCGCGGTGCCGACGTAGTACCCGACGGCCACACAGGCCCCAGCCGGCACGCATGACACCGCGTCGAGCACGTTGTCGCCCGCAACCTCGTCGGCGCCGCCCATCACATGCCAAGAACTTCCGACCAGGGCCTCCACCAGGACCTGCTCTTTGCCGGGCACACCCCAATAGCCGACGGCCACGCACGAACTCGAAGAGGTGCACGAGACCCCGTTGAGGACATTGGGCCCCGGCGAGCCGTCGGGGCTGGTGGCCACGCTCCACGAGGTGCCGGACATCGATTCGACGAGAGCCTGGTCTGTGCCGTCATTGACGTAGTACCCGACCGCGGCACAGGAGCCGACAGCAGGGCACGACACGCCGTTGATCTCGTTGGCCATGAGCCCCGTAGGCGAGCCGGCGAGCGGCCTCGATGGTGAGGTGGTAGTGGTTGTAGTGGTGGTCGGAGCGGCTTGGCCGACCAGCTGCAGCGTTCCCATCGGGGTTGCGGCCGCCACCAGGCCCAGGGACAACGTCAGGACGACGCCGACGACCGACCTCCTGCACGAAATCCCCTTCCCTGCCCCCACGATGCCTGCCCCCACCATGCCTCCCTTTCACCTGGGCTCGCCTCACTTGGCGCCCTGCACGCGGCCTGGCCTTCGTTTGGCCCGCACCTCCACCCCTACCGGTATACCCGGCGGGCGGTCCCACATGGGTGATAGGCGACCACTACGGCTACCGCGCGACCGCAGGCGGCGCTGGCGCGGGTGGGTGGACGAGGGGCAGGCTGGTGCGAGCGCCCCGGGGACGCTGGGCCCGCTTATCGCCTACTCGTTGACGAGCCCGCCCGCGTACTGGAGCCGGTAGCAGGCGGCACCGTCCCGCCTGATCTCCTCCAACCCCGTGAAACTTCTGAAGTCGCCCTCGTTCACATCGACGTAGTCCCATCCATCGATGTGGGCGGCCCACCCGCCGAGGAACCGCCCCTCCTGGTAGAGAGCCGACAGCGCCGACTTGATCACCCGCCCGGCCGTGGCCCCGTCGATGGTGCCTGGTCGCAGCAAGGTGGCGTAATAGACCATCGCCCACACGGGCGCGGGCCCTTGCCACACCACTTCCTGGCCGCAGAAGTCGGTGCCACCGACATAGCGGTCCCGGTAGCGCCATTGGCCCTCTGCATAGGCATGTTCGTGCTCTCCGTCGACGACGTGGCCGACCAAGCCGCCATCGCCCACGTAGCTATGGGCTTTGGCACTCACGATAAACCTGAGCAGCGCCTCTGTCACTCCCGACAAGCCTAACCTGCTCCTGCCGACCGGCTGGACCGCAAGGCGCGCCCCTGGGCAGCCCAGGCGCGGCCGGCGAATTGCAGGGGCCGTGGCATCACCTTGCGGGCAAACGGGCCCGGCTGATACCCTATGGGGTATGTGTACGGCTATCACGTGCCCCAAGTGCGGGCGCCCGACATGGAAAGGCTGTGGCGCCCACGTCGAGCAGGTGCTCGGCCATGTCCCCCCTGCCCAACGCTGCCAATGCAAGGTTGAGCTGGCCCCGCGCCCCCAGCGCAAATCCTGGTTCCGCCGTTCACGAGGTTGAGGAACACAGAATGGTGCCCGCTCGACAAGAAGGCGCAGCGGCAGCAAAACACGTTGTCATAGTGGGCGGTGTCGCCGGGGGCATGTCTACGGCTACCCGGCTCCGCCGCCTCGACGCTGACGCCAGCATCACCGTACTCGAACGTTCGGGGCACGTCTCTTTCGCCAACTGCGGCCTGCCCTACTTCGTCGGCGGCGTCATCGAGGAAGAAGGGGACTTGACCCTCCAGACGCCGGAGCAGTTGCTGGCCCGGTTCCGCCTCGACGTCAAGGTAGACAGCGAGGTTGTCGCCATCGACCGCGCCGGGCACACGGTGACAGTGCGCTCCACGGTGAGCGGCGAGGAGACCGTCATCGGCTACGACAAGCTCGTGCTCAGTCCGGGCGCCGCTCCGGTCCGTCCCCCTATCCCGGGTTACGACAGGGCGCGGACGCTGCGGACGGTCGAAGACGCCGCCCGGCTCGCCAAGGACGTCAACTTCGCACCGTCGACGGCGGTTGTGATCGGGGCCGGGCCCATCGGCCTGGAGATGGCCGAGAACCTGGTCGCCCAGGGTATCGACGTCACGATCGTGGAGGCTGCCCCTCAGGTGCTGCCCGCCATCGACCCCGAGATGGCCGTGCTCGTGCGCGACGAGCTGGTGGCCCATGGGGTTCACGTCGAGACCACGGCCACGGTCGCCTCGGTGGACCAGAGCACCGTTACCCTGGCCGACGGGCGCGTCCTGCCCGCCAACATAGTGGTGGGGGCGATCGGAGTACGCCCTGACGTCCGCCTGGCAGAACTGGCAGGCCTGGGCCTGGGACCGAGTGGCGGCATAGCCGTGAACGAAGCCAACCAGACCACGGACCCCGATATCTACGCCGTCGGCGACGCGGTAGAAAAGCCCGACGCCGTTTCACATGCGAGGTCCCTCATTGCCCTCGCCAACGTGGCTAACCGCCAGGGCCGTCGCGTCGCCGATCACATTGCCGGCCGGCCGGCGCGCGCCGTCGCCTCCGTCGGCACAGCCATCGTCAAGGTCTTCGACCTAGTGGCCGCTACGGTGGGCTGGAACGAGCGCCGTCTGCGGGCCGCCGGGCGTCCGTTCCGTACCGTGCACTCGCACCCCTTCGACCACGCCACTTACTATCCCGGTGCCACGCGCATGTCCATGAAGCTCATCTTCGACCCACACGATGGCACCATCCTCGGCGCCCAAGTCGTCGGCCGCCACGGCGTGGACAAGAGGATCGACGTCATTGCCACCGCGATGGCCTTGGGCACCACAGCCGACGCCTTGGCAGACCTCGAACTGGCGTACGCTCCCCCGTTCTCGTCGGCGAAAGACCCGGTCAACATGCTCGGCTACATGGCGGAGAACGTCCTCAGCGGCGATTGCGACGTCGTCGAGCCCAACGAACTTGACGAACTGCTGAGCCAGGGATGGTCGGTCGTGGACGTCCGCACCGAAAAAGAGCACGCCGCCGGGGCAATCCCGGGGTCTACCAACGTTCCTCTCGACTCCCTCCGCGACCACCTCGACGATCTTGGCAATGCCCCGGTCGTCATCTACTGCGAGGTCGGTCAACGAGGTCACACGGCCACCGCTCTGCTTCGTGAACTCGGGGTAAGGGCTCGCAACCTCGACGGGGGCTACCGCACTTGGGCTGCGGCGATGAGAGCCAAGATGTAGGACACCATGATTTGACAGTTACCTCTATTAGAGAGTAGCCTTTGTATAAAGGTTTCTCCAGGATGGAGGTAACTACCATGGCCCAACGTTCGCAGGCCGTCTTCTCCCCAGCGCCCAGATGGTGGGCGGCCGCGGCACTCAACCTTGCTGTACTTGCCGTGGGCATGGACGCCACGATCCTCGCCGTGGCGGTGCCGAAATTGGCCGTTGTCTTCCACGCTTCGGAGACCGACCTGGTGTGGTTTTCTTCCGCGTACCTACTGACGCTGGCCGCGGCCATGCTGCCGGCGGGCCTGCTCGGCGACCGCTACGGGCGCAAGAAGGTGCTGCTCGTCTCGTTGGGCCTGTTCGGTGCGGGCTCGCTCGGCTGCGGCCTGGCCACCTCGGACGTGGCCTTCGTGCTGGCCCGAATCGCGGTGGCAGCGGGTGGGTCGGGCGTCGTGGTTATGGCGCTATCTACTTTCACGGTCCTTTTCGACGAAGCCGAACGGGCCAAAGCCGTGGGTATATGGGCCGCCGTCAACTTCATCGGTGTCGCCGCCGGGCCCATCCTCGGCGGCTGGATCCTGACCGACTACTGGTGGGGCTGGGTTTTCCTGATCAACATCCCGGTGGCTGTCGTCGGCCTGGCCGGCACGGTTCTCCTGGTGCCCGAGTCGTGCGCGCAGCAACAACCGGGGATCGACTGGGCCGGCATCGGCCTCTCAGCGGCCGGGCTGGTGAGCCTCACGTACGGTTTCGTGGAGGCGGGCCAGTACGGCTGGGGCAGCGCCGTGGCCCTCGGCCCCATTGCAGCCGGGCTGGTGGTCCTCTTCGGCTTCCTGCGCTTCGAGCACGGGGTGCCAGAGCCCCTCGTGGACATGAAGATGTTCGCTTCTCGTCCCTACACCTGGGGTGTCCTCCTAGCCAGCGTCGGGGTGCTGTCCATGATCGCGGCCCTGTTCCTGTTGCCGCAGTACTTCCAGGGGGTGCTGGGGCTCGACGCCATGGGTTCCGGGTTGCGCCTTCTCCCACTCGTCGGAGGCCTCGCCGCCGGGGCCATCCCCGCAGAGAAGGTGGCCAAGGTGGTCGGGGCCAAGGCGGCCGTCGCCACTGGCTTTGTCCTGATGGCGCTTGGCCTTTTGCTCGGCGCCACGACCGGGCTGCGCTCGGGCACGGGGTTCCTCACCACCTGGACGGTCGTCGTGGGCCTCGGGATGGGCGTGGCCATGGCCACCGCCGCCTCGGCCGCCCTATCCCAGCTCTCCGAAGACCGGGCCGGGATCGGTTCGGCCGTCATGCAAGCGGTGAACAAGACCGGTGGCCCCTTTGGAGCCGCCCTGGTCGGCAGCGTCCTTGCCGGCGCCTACCGCGCCCACCTGGGCACCTCGGTCCCGGCCTCTTTCTCCGCCACGGTGCGCGCCAGCGTGTTCAACGGGGTGGCGGTGGCCCAGCGCCTCGGTTCCGAGGCCCTCCTCCAGTTGGTGCGCTCGTCGTTCGTCCACGGCATGGACGTCGCTCTTGTCGTGTCGGCCGGCCTGGCGCTGGCCGGCGCCGCACTGGCCTGCGCCTTCTTGCCCGGCGTGCGCGCTAGCGTCGAGGAAGAGGTGCAAGTTGGCAGATTTGCGCGAACGCAAGAAGGCTAAGACACGGGCCGCCATCCAATCCGAGGCGCTCAGGCTCTTCCGGGAAAAGGGCTACGGGGCCACCACGGTGGAGGAGATCATCGAGGCCGCCGAGGTTTCCGAGAGCACGTTCTACCGCTACTTCCCCACCAAGGCCGACGTTGTCCTGACCGACGACTACGACCCGCTGATAGTGGAAGCTTTTATGGCCCAGCCGCCCGGGCGGGACTGCCTGAGCGCCATGCGCGAAGCGTTCCGGTCGATCTTTTCCACGATGTCAGAGGACGAGATCGCCGAGTCGCAAGAACGTTTCGGCCTCATCCTCTCCGAGCCCGAACTCCGCTCAAGCCTCCTGGACGGGCTCGTCGGCACCCTGCAGATGCTGCTGGAGGCGGTGGCCAAACGCTCTGGGCGCCCCACAAGCGACATGGACGTGCGTGCCCTGACGGGGGCGGTGGCCGGGGCGGCAATGGTTGTGATGCTCGATATGGTCGATAACCCATCGGTGAACTGGTTGGAGTCGCTCGACCAGGTTCTTGCCCAGCTGGAAGCGGGCTTCACGATCTAAGCGCCCAACCGGGCGTAGCTGCTCGTCACGCCGGTCCGTCCCCGGCGCTACGCGTCGGGCCTAAGACAACGGTCATCCCGGGCCTTGGGTCGCGCCGCTTCGGTCAGTTCGCGGGAGCGAGCGGGCGCTGACGCCCGGCGCCGCCCAGGGCGAGCCCGGCTACGTCGGCAAGCACGACTGCGGTGATGAGGCGGTGATCGTCAACCGGTACGCTCGGGATGGGGCCCTGCAGCATGAACCGACCGAGGAGGCGGCCTCTGAACCGCACAGGCAGGGTCACGGAGCTGACAGGGAAACCTTGGCTCGCCGTGTCCCATCGGTACACCTCGTAGCTAACGTACCCGGGCCGTTCGATGTAGGGGATCGTGACCGCGGCTGGGCTTGGGTCGAAGTGGCACGAATCCAGGTGGAGTACAGAGATGAGCGCGTCGCGCACGGCGTCCGTTACCGTCCCGACTGCAGCACCCTCGTCCACCAGTTCTGCCACAGCTTGCACTGCGGCCAACCCCTCGCCGCCGCTGGTGTTCTCGGCACGGTGGTGCCGTTCGCGGGCGGCCAACTCGCCCACGCCTACCGCCACCACGAAGAGCAGGACGGCGGTCTGGATGTCGGCGCTGTGGTTTATGGCGAACGACTCATAAGGCCGGGTCAGGAAGAAGTCAAACCATAGCCCGGCTGAAACGCCCGCCACCAGCGCAGCGAGGCGACGGCCGGGGGTGACGACGAGGACAACTACGGCCACCATTACCAGCGCCAGCGCGCTATCGGTGACTCGGGCCCGGAACACCGCGAGAGCGGCGGCCGCCGCCGGTGGGGCGACGATGGCGAGGATGACAGACGCTCGACCGGCCCGGCCTGGGACCAGGAGGGCCTGGCGCCAACCGGTCTTTGCTCCCGAAGGATGAGTGCTCATGTCATGTCCTTTTCCTGCAGGGCTCTTCCCACATGGCTCTTCGTAACACGCACGATTAGGCCGCGCAGTCATTCCATGGTGCCTCTTTCGCGGCGATGCACGCGCAGCCTTGGGCACAACGACTGGCGCACGTCGGTTGGAGCCACATCGCGGGTAGGCGATGGCGAAGGTGGCGGTCAGTGGTGAAGGTACGATCTTCGAGGTGAGAGCCCCATTCGCTTCTCGGGGGTAGTTTCGCGAACCCCAGTGGGCCTGAAGGACCAGAGGGCCTGAAGAAAAGGGGCGGGTGAGGGTAGGGGCATGCGACGAGCTAGTGAGGGGCCCAGTTGGTCAAGGCCCAATTGATGAAGGCCCAGTTGATGAAGGCCAGGGATTTCTCCGAGACGAGGTCGGTCCCGACCAGCAGGGCTGTGGCCGCCGCCCGGTTGGCCGTGCTGTCCCTGCTGGTCCTGCTTGTGGCGCTTGGGGTGCACGGCCATTTCGCGACACCGCTGTGGGACACCCGCTCCAAGCTCAGGGACGTCGCGGTGGTGGCGGCCCTGGAAGCAGTGGCCATAGGCCTGATCGTGGCCCTGTGTGCCCGGGGCCGCAGGGCCCCGCCGGGCCAGCGGGTGGCGGGAACGCTGCGCACCGCCCTGCTGCGGGTGCTCGTCGCCGGAGCGTTGGCCCTGGCCGCCACCAGCCTGGTGCTGGTCCCGCGCATCCGCCTGCCCAAGACCAAGCTCAGGGCGGTACCTGGTGGCTTCAAGGCGCCCGCATGTTTGGCGTGCTCCCACCGGGCTCCGCCGGCCACAGCCGGCTCGCTCCATTTCCCTTTCTTGGACGTGGCCTACGGGCTGGCGATGGCGCTGGCGCTGGCGGCCATCGTGGTGGTGTCGGTATGGGCTGCGCGTCAGGGCCACCAACAGCTTCCTTTGGAGCCCGAAGCTCCCGCAGAAGAGTACGGCGAGCTGCTCGAAGAAGCGGTCAAAGGTGGGCGCCGGGCCCTGCTCGGCCTCGACGATGCCCGGACGGCCATCATCGCCTGTTATGTGGCCATGGAGGAGAGCTTGGCCCGAGCGGGCACCAGCCGGTCGAGCGCGGAGACGCCGGACGAGCTCTTGGCCAAGGCCGCCAGCACGTTGTTGGTCAGTGCCGGGGCTGCCAGACGGCTGACGTCACTCTTCTACGAGGCCAGGTTCTCCACCCATCCCCTCGACGACAACCACAGGGCGGAGGCCGAGACCGCCCTCGCCGAGCTGGCTTCCCAGCTCGACCGTGCCGAGCCAGCGCAAGCGGGTGCCGGACCGTGACGTACCCGGGCGGTCTCAACCATGAACAACAGCGGTACCAGGACGAGGACAAAGGGGCCGCCTGGCGCAGCGCCGGCCCCGAGCTCGGCGCGGCTGGCATTGCCCTTGTCTCTTGTAGCATTGCTGCCTACGTCCTGGCTGGGCTCGCAGGCGCCGTGCTTGTCACCGTGGTCTTCTCGGCCCTCGCCCTGGTGGTCCTGACCTTCCTATTGCCCCAGGGCTCGCCGCCACCACCAAGGCCGGAAATGCCAGACCGCCTGAGACCAGCGACGACGTCGCTACACAGCTACTGGCGACTGAAGGTGCACCTCAGGGAAGCGACGATTTCGGCGTTCACCTACCAGGCCGGCCTGGGCCCCCGGCTCGAACATCTTTTGGCAGCCAGGCTCTCCCAGCGCCACGGGATCAACCTGTACACCGACCCCGAAGCCGCCCGCCGGGTGCTGTGCGCCAAGCCCAAAGACCAGGACCTGTGGGCCTGGGTCGACCCTACCCGCCAGGCTTCTAACAGCAACGACGCCGCGGGCATCCCTCCCCGGGCCCTGGCCCGGCTCGTCCGGAGACTGGAGCAACTGTGACTGCACCGACCCCCCGCACCCTCGCGCAAACGGCACAAGCGTGCGGCCAGATCCTCGACGAGGTCGAGCGCGTGGTGGTGGGACGCCGACGGACGCTGGAACTGGTCCTGACCGGGATCCTCGCCTCCGGTCATGTTCTCCTCGAAGACCTCCCAGGCCTCGGCAAGACCTTGATCGCGAGGTCCTTTGCCAAGGTGTTGGGGCTCGACTTCGCCCGTATCCAGTTCACCCCCGACCTGTTGCCGTCGGATGTGGTGGGCGCGCCGCTTTACGACCAGCGAACGAGCCAGATGGTCTTCCGGCCCGGACCGGTCTTCACCAACCTGTTGCTGGCCGATGAGATCAACCGCACTCCCCCAAAGACTCAAGCGGCTCTGCTCGAGGCCATGGGGGAAGGCCAGGTGAGCGCCGACGGCGAGACGAGGAGGCTCCCCCAGCCCTTTGTGGTGTTGGCCACCGACAACCCCATCGAGTACGAGGGCACGTACGAACTGCCCGAAGCCCAGCTCGACCGGTTCCTCATGAGGCTGCGCCTCGGTTACCTGCGACCGGACCAGGAGGCCTTCATGGTCCAACGCAGGCTTGACCGCAGGACGGACATCGTTGAACTAGCCCAGGTGACCGGCGCTGGCGACCTCCTGGCCATGCGCGAGTCCCTCGAGCAAGTAGAGGTTTCGCCTGATCTGGTCGATTACGCGGTCGCTGTCGTGGAGGCAACCAGGCACCATCCCCAGATCCAGGTCGGCGCCAGCCCTCGGGGCATCCTGGCCCTCGTGCAGTTGGCCCGGGGCGAAGCGCTCATGCGGGGGCGCGATTACGTGGTCCCCGACGACGTCAAGCACATCGCCGTACCCGCCCTCGCCCACCGGGTGGTGTTGCGCCCGGAGCTGTGGGTACGCCAGGTCAGCTCCGACGACGTCATCGCCGGGATTGTGGCGTCCGTGCCCACCCCGCGCACCGACCCCATGGCCGAAGGGGCCAAGCCCGGCCCCAGGAGCGACCGTGCCGGCTAGCCCCCAGCGCCCGGGGCCCAGCACCGGCGTTCCCGCGGCGTCAGTCGAGTTGCGCCTCGGGTGGCGTGTCTCAGCCCACGCCCGGCGTCTGTTCTACCTGGCCCTGGCCGGCTTTGGCCTTGCCATCGTGACCAGGCGAGCGGAGCTTGTCGCCTTTGCCGCACCTGCGCTGGTGCTCCTTGGTGCGTGGCGCGCTCCCAGGCCGCCGACCGTCCGCACGAACTTTCGGCTAAGTGCCAGGCGCGTCTACGAGGGCGAGCAGGTCGCGGTCGAAGTGACGCTGGAAGGCCACGACGACCATTGGGCGGAAGTGCTGCTTCACCCCTCGGACGGCGTCCGGGCCGTCAGGGGTGGGGGGCGGGCCGGGCCCGATGCTACGGTGCTGGCGTTCCAGGTCGACCACTGGGGGCGGCGGGCGCCTGGGGTCATGGAGGTGGTCATGTGGGACCGTTACGGGATGTTCGAGTGCCACGGCTTCACTCCCCTGCCCCAAGTGGTCTGTTACCCAAGGCCGGCCCAACACCGGAGGGCGCTGGCGCTCGGCCGCCTGGCCAACAGGTCTGGCGACCATCCGGCGCGGTCCGCGGGCGAAGGCGTGGAGTTCAACGGGGTGCGCCAGTACGCAGCAGGTGATCGCCAGCGCAGCATCAACTGGGCCGCCACGACACGTCGCGGACGACTACAGGTGAACACCTTCGCCGCCGAGCGTTCACAGGACATCGTGGTCATAGTGGACGCCATCTCGGACATCGGCCAGCCCGGTTCGACGTCGCTCGACTGCTCCTTGCGGGGTGCCCTCGGTGTTTCCCGCACTTACCTCGATGCCCGGGACCGAGTGGGGATCGTGTTCATCGGGAAACGCCTGGCGTGGTTGCCCCCGGGGATGGGGAACAGGCAGTTCTTCCGCCTGATGGAAGGCATGCTGGAGGTCGTGCCGGGCTGGTCACCAGATGAGGGCGTCACACGGGTACCACGCGCCGCCCTCCCCCCGGGTGCGTCTGTGATCGCCTTCAGCACCCTGGTGGACACAAGGTTCGTCGAGACCCTGCGCGACCTGCGCCAGCGGAGCTTCTCGGTGGTCGTCGTCGATGTACTCGGCGCGGTACCCGGGGGGGGGAACGCCAGGTTGGACAAGCTCGCTCGCCGCATCTGGCGTATGGAGCGCCAAGCCCTCACGTTCTCCCTGGGCGAGCTGGGGATCCCCGTGGTCGCCTGGGACGGCGAGGAGCCTCTGGTGTTGCCCGCGCAACGCCACGCGCGCCAAGTCGCATGGAGCCGGGGTTGAGGCGCATCGCGGTCACGGCGTTGCTGGGCGCAGCCTGCACCGTCTGGTCCGCCTTGCCGCTCAGGGGCACCGGTGCCCCCGGAGGGCTCCTGGTGGTCGTTGCCGGCGTGTGCGTGGTCGGTGGAGCCCTGCGGCTCCTGGCGCGAGGCGCCCTGGTCACAGGGTTACCCCCGTTCCTGACCACGTGGTCCGCTGTGCTGGGCGCTGGCCGTTCCATGCTCCAATGGACCGGGTGGGAGTCACTGGCCGTAGTTTCGGTAGTGGCGCTGGAAACCTTGCACCGCAGCCGCCCTTGGCACACCGGGCTCCTGGCCTTGGTTGTCGTGTGCTACCTCTTGGCCGTTTACCAATCGGAGCCGCCAGTCCCGGCCGCACTGGTACGGGGGGAGGCCCGGGTGCTGGTTGTGAGCCTGCCCCTGATTGCCGTCGCCACAGGGGTGGCCATGGTCCCCACCGCGGGGAGCGGTGCCACGTCCGGATGGCTGGAGATCATCGCCGCTCTGGCAGCAATCACCGCTGGGGCGTTGGCGCTCCCGCTTTGATACGGGACCAGGCTCGACAAGTACCGGCGATTCGGCATCCCGAACCCGGTGCGTTGGCCGGTCGGAAGAAGCCCACTGGCCCTAGCAATAGGGCCTTCGGTCCCGAAGCGAGAGGGCCAGGGATGCCGAGCGGACCACTCGGGAATCCTCAACACGCCTCGCCGGCCCACGCGCCGAATGGCCACGAAAGGAGACAGCTGTGCCGAAGTTCAAGCTCGCTAACCTCAAGGTCGGCTCGAGGCTCATCCTCGGGTTCGGGTCCCTGGCGGTCCTTTTGCTTGTCCTGGTCGGCGTTGGTTGGTCCGCGACGGCCACAGCTGGCTCCAACGCCCGCCAGAGCACTGACAATGTGCACTGGAGCGAGGTCCGGGTGCAGGTCGTAGTCGACTTCCGCACCGTTGCCGAGTACGCCAACACGCTGGCGGCCGACTACGAGGCCCACCTGCCCGCTGCCGCCGACCTGGCCACTTACCAGTCGGCCAACCGGCAGTTCCTGGCCGACTACGCCACCCTCACGAGCGACTCTCTCTCGAGCCAGGAGTCCGCGCTGGCACACCAGGCAAAGTCAGCGTACGACACCTACGTGTCGGTCATTGGGAAGGCAGAGGCAGCCTTCAAGAGCGGGACGGCAGCCGGGATAGCAAGAGGCGCCCAACTGGTCTCCCAACCATCTGAAGACGCCGTGGTGGGCCCATTCACCCAGCTGAGCAAGATCCAACAGAGCGAGGTGAAAGCGAACGACGCCTCGGCGGTCAGTTCCGCCAGCACCTCTCGCAACCTGATGCTCGTCGTGGGCGCCATCGCCGTCGTCCTCGCAGTAGGGTTCGCCTTCGGCATCATCCGCTCGATCACCAAGCCTCTGACCGAAGCGGGCCGGGTCCTCGACCTGTCGGCTGAGGGGGACCTGCGGCCTCGGGCCAAGGTCAGCTCCGAGGACGAGCTGGGCCAGATGGCCAAGTCCCTCAACCGCCAACTGGATGCACGCCAGCAATTGATCCGGTCGATTGCCGACGTGGCCCACGGGCTGGCCTCCGCCTCCGAAGAGCTCACCGCTATTTCCACCCAACTGGCCAGCGGGTCCGAAGAGACCTCGGCACAAGCGACGACGGTCTCGGCGGCGGCCGAGCAGGTATCCTCCAACGTCCAGACGGTGGCCGCCGCCTCGGAAGAGCTGTCAGCCTCCATCAAGGAAATAGCCCGATCGGCGGCCGACGCCTCGGGGGTGGCGCGCCAGGGCGTCAACGTCGCCCAATCCACCAGCGCCACGGTCAGCCAGCTCAACGAGTCGAGTGCCAGGATCGGCGAGGTTGTGAAGCTGATCACCTCGATTGCCCAGCAGACCAACCTCCTCGCTCTCAACGCCACCATCGAAGCGGCCCGGGCGGGGGAGGCCGGCCGGGGCTTCGCCATCGTTGCCAATGAGGTGAAGGAGCTGGCAAAGGAGACAGCCAAGGCCACTGAGGAGATCGCCCAGACGGTCGAAGCCATCCAGGGCGACTCTCAAGCCACGATTGACGCCATCGGCCAAATCGACCGGATCATGGAGAAGGTCAACCAGGCCCAGGCGACCATCGCTTCCGCCGTAGAACAACAGACCGCCACCACAGCTGAGATCGGCCGCACCGTGCAAGAGGCCGCCACCGGTTCGGGGGAGATCGCCCGGAGCATCTCGCACGTAGCCACGGCGGCCCAGGACACGACGGCCGGAGCGTCAAGCACGCAGCAAGCGGCCGGGGAGCTTGCCCGGATGGCGGGCGACCTGCAGCAACTGGTCAGCAGCTACAAGTTCTGACGGGCGGCGTCGTACAGCGTTATGTAGCCGAGCGCGGGATCTGTGCCGGCCAGAGTCGCCGAGGAGGCAAGGTGGACCTCTGCCTCAGCGACTTTCTGCCAGGCGGCAACGATGTCCGGCGTCACTCTCTCGACCCGGCCGTCCCGGAGGAGGTCGGCAACGCTGAAGTTTGCCATCGGCTACCCGGTTACCGTTGTCTGCCCGATACCTCTGCGGCCAGCTGTGAGGCGGTTAGGCATTTCGAAGCTCAGGATGGCATGAGGGCCAGCCCAGAATATGCAGCCCGACGACGCCCTGACGGCGTTGTCCTACCAGCTGTGCTACCATGTGAACATGGCCCAACGTGATAAGCGGTCAGTCTCATTCCCACCCGACCTAGCCGCAGCCATCGACCAAGAGGCTGCAAAGGCGGGGTCGACCTTCAGTGCATGGGTCACCGAGACAGCGTCGCGGCGGCTGAAGCTCGAAGCCGGGCTGCGCGGCGTGGCGGAATGGGAAGCTGAGCACGGGCCGCTGACTGAACAGGAGCTTGCCGACGGCGTGGCCCGGGCTCGGCAGCTGCTAGGCCGGTCCCGCGTAGAGCGGTCGGCTTAGTGGCCGGGGTCACCTACGACACCGGCGCCCTTATCGCGGGCGAACGAAACGACCGGCGGATGTGGGCGTTGCACATGGGTTTCATAGCCGAAGAGGTCGTCCCGGTCGTCCCCGCCCCTGTTGTTGCAGAAGCTTGGCGAGGCGGGCCCCGCCAAGCCAGCCTGGCGCGCCTGCTCTCTGGGTGCAACGTCGAGCCGATGTCGGCCGAACAGGCGCGACGCGTCGGCGAGCTTGCTGGGCGGTCCGGTCACGAAGACATCGTCGACGTCACCGTCGTCGAAGGTGCCCTAAAGCGGGGAGACGACGTTGTCGTGACCTCCAACGAGTCCCACATCCAGAAGGTCCTTGGTGCGACCGGCAGGTCGGTCCGAGTCGAAGCTGCGTAGGCCGCGACCACAACGCCGCCTGACTTCAAGCGATCACCGCAACAGCCCACCCTGTTCGAGTTGGATCGAGGTCGGAGGCGATGTTGTGGAGCGGTTGTCAGACCAGGAGCGCCATCGGATCGCCGAACTGATGGCGCAGGGCGTC
>Ga0326727_10008168_pt1 | contig 26820 bp, 21 predicted proteins | sample MB2enrmetagenome_FD_207643 | JGI IMG/M metagenome (GOLD analysis project Ga0326727, IMG submission 207643) | Lab enriched peat soil microbial communities from McLean, Ithaca, NY, United States - MB29MY | ecosystem: Environmental > Terrestrial > Soil > Wetlands > Peat | place: USA: New York...
CTCTCAGCCGCCAGCCATCAGCTCTCAGCTTGACCGAGCGGACGCGCCGGAATCAGCCGAAAACCAGGTCATGCGGATTCTCGTCGGTCGGGAGCCTGGGACCGCGCTTGCCGGTTCCGCGAATCAATGGGCCGGTCACGGGCAGCCCCTTGCGAGGTTCGGCATAGGTTCGCGCGATAGGCCGCACACAGATCGCGCAACCAACTCATCCCAACCCGCGCAGCTCAGCGCTGAAAAGGCGCAACTTCGCCGGAAGTTGGCTCGTGCTCGCGCCTTGTATCCTGGATCACACATTTTCGCCCTCGGCCCTGTCCTATAATGGGCCGCAATCTCATTCCCGGAAGTTGCGTGTTTCGTTGAGCGTTATCCGATGGATTCCGCGCTCATCCCCATTGGAAGATTTTCAGAATAGGGGAAGCCGGAGTTTGATTCCGGACACGCGTGACGAATCCAATGTTCGATCCGAAGTGCAAGGGCCCTAGGCGCAGCGGCAGGGCGGGGAAGCGCGTCCCGCGTGCGCGGTGGCACGCCGGTTGTGGCGCGTGGATCAGCGTCGCGGCGGTCGCTTGGCTCTTCACGCAGTTCTCGCCTGGCCCATCCGCCCTGGCGCAGACCCCGGTTCCAGCCACGGAAGCCAAACCTTCGCCGCAGCAAGTGCAGCAGCCTTCGCGCGTGTCCCCGCGAGTCCCCCCTCGCGTGCCCCCTCGCGTTCTTGAAGCGCAGCGTTTTCTGGCCCAACGCGGCTTCACGCCCGGCCGTCGCCTGGTCGCTCACGCAACTGCTGTCCGCCGGTTCAGCGCCTCGCTTTCCGACGCTTCCCCGAGCGCCGCAGCGGCGCAGAGCCAGACCGCGACAGGCATGGCATCAAGCTCTACATGGCAGCCCCTCGGACCCACCGCCGTCCAAACCCCGAACTTTGGCCTGGTCACCGGCCGCGTAGCCGCGCTCGCCCTCGATCCCTCCGACCCGACCGGCAACCTTCTCTACGTTGGCACAACCGGCGGCGGCGTGTGGAGGTCGAACAATGCCGGCGTCTCCACGCCTTCGTCAATCGTCTTTACCCCGCTCACTGACACCGTGGCCGCGCTTGGCGGAATCGCTGACGCTTCCATCAGCATCGGCGCGCTCACCGTCCAGCCGGGCGAAACCGGCGTGATTCTGGCTGGCACCGGCGATCCCAACGATGTCCTCGACTCCTATTACGGCGCGGGCGTCCTGCGCTCCACCGACGGCGGAAACACCTGGAGTCTGATCCAGAGCACCACTGACAAGGAGGAGGGTCTGAGCGGCGTTGACTTTAGCTTCGTCGGCCAGGGCTTTGCCGGATTTGCCTGGAGCACGGCGAACCCTCAACTGGTTGTGGCTGCGGTGTCGCAGGCGTATGAAGGCACGCTGGTGGATGCGGATTGGTCCCCCACAAGCTACGAAGGCCTCTATTACTCCACTGATAGCGGCGCCACGTGGCACCTGGCCACCATCACCGACGGCAGCGGAAACGACGTACAAGGACCGCTCGATCCGGTGGTGCCGCCCGGCAATGCCGCCACCGCGGTGGTATGGAACCCGGTGCGGCAGGTTTTCGTGGCTGCGGTACGCTTTCACGGCTACTACCAGTCCTCCGACGGGGCCACCTGGACGCGCATGGCTGCGCAGCCCGGCCCCGGATTCACCGCACAAATGTGCCCCAACAACAATCAGGAGGGCATCGGCTCCATCGCCTGTCCCATCTTTCGCGGCACGCTGGCCGTCAATCCGCAAACCGGCGACACCTTTGCCTGGACCGTCGACCTGAACAATCAGGATCAGGGCCTCTGGCAGGACCAGTGCGCCCTCAGCGCCGGTGCGTGCGGCAATCCGGCAATTACCTTTGCCGCGCAGTGGAGCACGGCGGCGCTTGAAACCAGTACGCTCCAGGGCCCCGCCACCATTATCGACGGGAACTACAATCTCACTCTTGCCGCGGTTCCTTCCGCGCAGGAGACGATGGTGCTGGCCGGCGCCAACGACCTGTGGCAGACGACCTGCCCCGTATCGCAAGGCTGCACGTGGCGCAACACCACCAACTCCACGACCTGCATGAGCGCGCAGGTAGCCGAATTTCAGCACGCCCTGGCGTGGAACACGGCCAATCCCCTGGAGATCTTCCTGGGCAACGACAGCGGGCTCTGGCGCTCGATCGATGCCATCGGCGAAACCGGATCGGCGTGTTCCTCCACGGACTCCACGCACTTCCAGAACCTCAACGGCAGCCTGGGCTCGCTGGCCGAAGTCGTCGGCCTCTCTCCCTTAGCCACCTCACCATACAATCTGATGACTGGCCTGGGCGTGAACGGCACAGCCGGCGTGAAGAGCAGCGCCGCGGTTGCCGATTGGCCGCAGATTCTCTCCGGTTACGGCGGCCCGGTGGCCATCGACCCCGGCAACTTCATGAACTGGTACGTGAATGACGAGCCCGGGGTCGCCATCTACCTGTGCTCGCAAAACGCGCCCTGCACCCCCGCCGACTTTGGCACAAGCCCCGTGGTCAACGACGCCGATGTCGGCGGCGACGGCGATGCCATGCCCACCCCGGCGCCGTTCCTGGTTGACCCGGTAAATACGACTCAGTTGCTCATTGGAACCTGCCGCGTGTGGCGCGGCCTGGCCAACGGCGTCGGCTGGAGCGCAGGCAACGCCATCAGCCCCATTCTTGATAGCGGCGCCACAACTGTTCCCTGCAACGGCGACGCCCTCATCCGTTCCATGGCCGCCATGTTGCTCCTCGATGGCAGCGAAATCATCTACGTGGGCATGTACGGCTCCGTCAATGACGGAGCCAACCTGCCAGGCCATGTTTTGAGCGCAACCCTCGATCTCTCCTCCGGCGCCGCGCCCGCCTGGACCGATCTCACGCTGAATCCCGTCGTCAACGACATCTACACGCTGAACTACTACGGCCTTGACATCTCCAGCGTGACCATCGACACGCACGACCCCACCGGCAATACGGTGTACGTCACCGTGTCGGGGATCAGGAGCCCGGAACAGGATGTGGAGACGGTCTATCGCTCCACCAATGGCGGGACAACCTGGACCGACATCACTGCCGACCTGCCCAACGCGCCGGCCAACAGTCTCGTGGTGGACCCGCAGAGCGCCAACGTGGTCTATGTGGCCACGGATCAAGGAGTCTACTTCACCACGCAGATCGCAAGCTGCGGCCAATCGCCCCCGGATTGCTGGTCGGCCTTTGGTTCCGGCTTGCCCGGCGCCCCGGCTGTTGCCCTCAGCGCCGTCTCCGGCGGCGCCTCCGGCGGAATGCTGGTCGCTGCCACCTATGGGCGCGGCCTCTGGCAAACTCCGCTGTGGACCGCGGAAGTTGCACTGACCGCCGCTGCCCCAAGTCCCGCTTCGCTGGCCTTCCCGAGCCAAGTTTTCGATACCTCCAGCAGCCCGCTCACCGTCACCCTCGAGAACACCGGCAGCCTCCCGCTGTCGCCGACCTCCATTGCGCTGACGGGGAGCTTCAGCGAGACTGACAACTGCGTTAATCAGACGATAGCCGTGGGCGTGAGCTGCTCCATTCAGGTCACGTTTTCGCCGCAGGCCACCGGCCCTATCACCGGCGAGATGACTATCTTCGCCAACGTCTACGGCGGCCAGCTCACGGTCGATCTCAGCGGAACCGGCGCACCGGCAGGCGCAGTCAGCCTCACGCCGTCCGTCTTCAGCTTCGGCCAGGTGGAAGTGGGCGCTACCTCCGCGCCGCTCCAGGTCACAGCCGCCAACAGCAGCGCGTCGGTAGTCCCCATCGGCAGCGTTGGCATTACCTCGCCCTTCGTCATATTCGGCAACTCCTGCGGTACAACCAGCCTGGCGCCGAACACCGATTGCCAGGTACAAGTTGAGTTCGCGCCCACCGAAGCCGGCACGGCCTCCGGACTGCTCACATTCACCGACGGGGCGGGAACGCAAACCGTTGAACTCAGCGGCGCCGGTGCGTCTCGGCCCACCGATGTACTGAATCCTCTTTCGCTCGCCTTTCCGGCCACATCGGTTGACCAGCTCTCCTCCGCGCAGTCCGTCACCATGACGAACTCAGGTGGCTTGCCTCTGACTTCGATCGCCATCACGGCCAGCGCGCAATTTCAGGAGTCGAGCACATGCGGGACGCGACTTGCCGTGGCAGCGGTCTGCACCATCAGCGTGCAGTTTGCTCCCAGCGAAACAGGCGCGGTCGCCGGCACACTCACTATCGGCGATATTCTGCACACGCAAATCGTGGCCTTGAGCGGAACGGGACTTGCGGCGCCGTCATTCAGCGTCAACCCTTCGGGCCTGACCTTCAACAATCAGCAGCCGGGCGTACCCAGCGCACCGCAGACGCTAACCATTACCAACAATGGCGGCGCGCCCATGGCCAACGTGGGCTTTGCTTTTACTGGCGCTGCGGCCTCCAGCTATTCCATTCCCGCCAACGCCAACACCTGCGGAGTGCTGCTCACCAACGGAAGCAGTTGTGCGGCCCAGGTCGTCTTTACGCCGTCCGCGACGGGCGCGATCTCGGCGACGCTCGCCGTCTCGTCATCTACCGCCGGCGTCGCGCCGGTCTCGGTGCCGCTCAACGGCTCCGGGCAGCTTGCCACTGGCCTGGCCACCAACCCTTCGCAGTTGCCGTTCTCCACCGTCATTGGCGTAGGCCAGTCCAGCGCCGCGCAGGCCGTCACCGTCAGCAACTCCTCGAGCTACGCCATCGGCTCGGTTGCGCTAGCCTCTTCCGCGCAGTTCAGCGTCACGCAGAATACCTGCACCGGCAGCCTGGCTGCGGGCGCCAACTGTACCGCATCGGTCGTCTTTCAGCCCACTGCCAGCGGTACGGCCACAGGAACACTAACCGTCAGCTCCCCTGCCGTCGCCGTGCCGGCCACCGTGGCTCTCACCGGGACCGGGTTTGACTTCTCGGTCGGCTTTTCCGGCCTCAGCAGCCAGACCGTAGCCAGCGGCCAGACGGCGAATTACAGCATATTGATTTGTGGCGCCGGCGGATGTACGCAGAATCCGTCACTAGCCGTCGGAGGTACGTTTACCTTGCAGTGCGGCACGCTGCCCACAAACGCGCTCTGCATCTTCAACCCTGCCACGGAGTCGCTCAACGCAGGCGTTCAGGGCAACGTCTCGGTCGAAATCTCTACTGGCAGCGCGTCGGCAGCCTGGCTTGCCAAACCGGATACTGCCAAGCCGAAACGTGGCCGTTCCGCTTTCTGGCGCACTCTTTCTCTGGCCTGCGCATTGCTTCTGCTTCCGCTCGCCAAGGGCAAGCGCCGCAAGCTGTTTCTGCTCGCCGTGCTGGTCGCAATTCTCGCGGGCGGCGTCTCCGGCTGCGCCACCTCCGGCGGAGGCACGGGCGGTGGCGGGGGATCCGGCGGCCAAGGCGGCGGCTCCGGCACTCCGGTCGGCACCTACACGATTCCCGTCACTGTCACGTCCACCGGCATCACGCAATCGGTGAACCTGACCTTGACGGTCGATTGAGCGCAGCGTAGTCCGCAATTCTGGAACGGCTATACTTGAGCTTCGGGACAGGGACTTTTTGATGACCGCCAAAGTAACCGTCGAAGATGTGGAACGCGTCGCTGAGCTGGCGCATCTCGAGCTTGCGCCGGAGGAAACAGGGCGCATGCTGCGCGACCTGAACGCGATCCTGGACTACGTGGCCGAGCTGAATGAGCTGGACACATCTGGCGTAGCGCCGCTGGCCCAGGTGAGCGAGCTCGAGAATGCCGGCGCTGCCCAACCTCGCGCCGACCAGGTGGCGCCTTCGCTCCAGCGAGCCGCCGTCATGCAACAGGCGCCGGAGACCGATCAGGCTTTCTTCAAAGTGCCCAAAGTGATCGAACGATAGTGAACAGACCTGCCCGCCAACGCGGGGAGCGCAGATCCCAAGAGGGAGAACGATTGGCGACCGAAGTCAGGACTGACGAAAGCTACGTCCAGAAGCCGAAAGCTATTGCCGCTCTGCGCGCGGAGATTGCCGCGGGCCGCACCAAGGCCGCTGACCTCGCCGCCAGCTACTATGCGCGAATCGAAACGCTCAATCCGCGGCTGAACGTCTATCTCACCCTCACGAAAGAGCGCGCGCTCGCGCAGGCCGCGCGCATCGATGCCATGGCCGCCAAAGGCGACCCGCTCCCGCCTCTGGCCGGCATTCCCGTAGGCATCAAGGACGTACTCGTCATGCAGGGCGCGCCGTCAACGGCGGGATCCAAAATCCTCCAAGGCTATTGCCCGCCCTATGACTGCACGGCGGTCGCAAAGCTCGAAGCTGCGGGCGCGGTGCTGTTGGGCAAGCTCAACTGCGACGAGTTTGCCATGGGCTCGTCCAACGAGAACTCGGCCTACGGGCCGGTGCGCAATCCCGTCGATCCGGAGCGTGTTCCCGGCGGCTCCAGCGGCGGCTCGGCCGCGGCCGTGGCATCAAATCTCGCCGTGGCCGCGTTCGGAACCGACACCGGCGGCTCCATCCGCCAGCCGGCCAGCTTTTGCGGCGTCGTCGGCGTGTTGCCCACCTATGGCCGCGTCTCCCGCTATGGGCTCATCGCCTTTGCCTCCTCGCTCGACCGCATTGGGCCGCTCGCCGCGAGCGTGCGCGACGCCGCCACGCTGCTCAGCATCATTGCCGGCCATGACCCCAAAGACGCCACCAGCTCGCCGGCTCCGGTCGAGGACTACGCTGCCGAGAGCGACAAACCCGCCGCCGGCCTGCGCATCGGCGTTCCCGCCGAGTACTTCGCCGAGGGCCTCGACCCCGAGGTGCGCGCGGCCATCGAGAAGGGAATTGCCTCGCTCCAGGCCGCCGGCTGCACGGTCAAGCCGGTTTCGCTGCCGCACACTAAGTACGCCGTACCCACTTACTATCTCGTCGCCACAGCCGAAGCCAGCGCCAACCTCGCTCGCTTTGACGGCGTGCGCTACGGCTACCGCTCGCCCTCATCCGCCACCCTCTCCGGCATGTACTCGCACTCGCGCGACGAGGGCTTTGGCGCCGAGGTCAAGCGCCGCATCTTTCTTGGCACCTATGCGCTCTCCGCCGGCTATTACGACGCCTATTACCTCAAGGCGCAAAAGGTCCGCCGCCTTCTGGCCGAGGAGTTCCTGCGCGCCTTCGCCGAAGTCGACGCCATCGTTACGCCCACCTCGCCCTTCCCGGCCTTCAAATTGGGCGAGAAGACCGGCGATCCGCTGGCCATGTATCTTGCCGATATCTACACCGTCACCGCAAGCCTAGCCGGCATCTGCGGTGTCACCGTGCCCTGCGGCACGACCAAGGCCGGCCTGCCCGTGGGCATGCAGGTGCTGGCCCGCCACTTTGGCGAGAGCACAGCGTTCCGTGTGGCGCGCGCGGTCGAGGGAGCGGGGATCGAGGTGCAAGGGAAATGAACAGGGCCACGTGGTTCGCGGTTTTAGCAGGAGTATTGATGATGGGCGCTGGGTCCTTAGCGCACGCCGCGCCGCGCAAGGCGCACAGCGTGGTTCTTGGCGCGGCAAGGAAGGTGCCCTACTCCAAGGCCGGCGACCCCTCCGGCGCGGCTCCGGGCGAAGACGCGCTCACGATTCGCGCCCTCCTGATCGACGGTGTCCTGAAAGAGTGGACCTCGGGCGACGCGCACGACGTCACCGATCGCAGCTTTGTGGTGCGCCGCGTCATCCGGCTCAACGACGCCTTGCCCACCGACAAGCCCGTGCCCGGCGACAAGCCCGCCGCGGCGGGCCATTGGGTGTGGCAGCGCGGGCCATGGCTGCTGGTGGACCGCGTAACCGGCCATGTGACGGCGCTTCATTTGCCCGACTACGATCCCGGCGTGAGCCAGATAAGCTGGTTCCGCGACTACGCCGCCTACTGCGGCCTTACTCCCAGCGGCAAGAGCCTGTATGCCGTGGTGGCTCAGGTGGAAGCGCGCAAGCCGGTCCTGGCCAAAAAGCTCTCGGCCTTCGATCCCGAAGATCATCCCAACCCGGTCTGCGCCGCGCCCGACTGGCAGCGCGACCCGCTGCGCATCACCTTTCATCCCGCAGGCTCGAATGCGGTCGGCTACGACATTGTTCCCGGTTCGGCGGTGCTGGTCGAAGACTCCGGTGACGACGAAGAACCGCCCAACGCATCCCCGCCAAAGTAACAAGTCGGCGAGTCAGCTAGTCGAAAAATCGGCAACTGGATGGGATTTCTTAACGATCTTCTCCGCCAGGCTGATGCCGCTTTGCCTCACCTGCGCCCATCCCGAATCGCGCTACTGGCAGCCGGCCGGACCGGAAGAGTGAGCCTGTCAAATCCGTCAAGCCCGTCAAGGTCCGTCAAGCCCGTCAGGGCCGCTTCAGCGCTTCTCTTCTCTCCACCAGTTCCAAAGCACCCAAAGCATGAACCATATCGCCAGGCCCACGGGGATCAGCCATAGCGATTCTTCATGAAACTCCATCGTCATGGAGACGATTCCTCTTTCCGCCTTCCGCCTGCCGCGCGTGGTGTATCTCTCAAACGCGCCGGAAGGCCTCGTGCCTCCAGATGACGCCTTTCTTAGTAAGGAAGAGGTAGCCGATTCGTAAGGGCTCTATAAAGGAGGGAACTTGCACCCGGCCTCTCGCCGCCCGCCGCGCCTTGACACCGAACCGGCCGCGCATTTCTTATCTTTGTAGGCATTCTTTTGGCAACCCCGGCGGAACGAACGTGGCGCGAACCGCTTTCTTTGCGCCTGGATGCCAGGTGGAATGCTGTGTCGAACAGGAAGTAGGCGGCAGTAGGGCCATGCGCTGCGTGCGGGCAGGGACGGGAATCCGATCCTGGCCTCCGTGACCGGACCCTCCTTCCAGAACCTGGGCCGGAGAAGACTGAGGCCTGGGAGCTTTTCCCGGAGACAAATCTCTCTGTCAGGCGCCGGCGGCGATGGCCGGGTTGGCCTGTGCCCCAAGCTGCCGAGTACCGGCTGCCAGGACGAGTAAAGGACGCGAGTCAGGCATGAACGTTGCGGCAAGTTTTGCATGGTGGGCGGCTGCGCCCGCCCCCGGAGCAGGAGGCGGCTTCTCCATGCTGCTTCCCCTTTTGCTCTTTATCCCGCTGCTCTACCTGCTGATGATCCGGCCGCAGCAGAAGCGGCAAAAACAGTGGCAGCAGATGCTGACCAGCATCAAATCCGGCGACCGGATCACCACTGCGGGCGGCATTCGCGGCACCATCCTCTCCATCAAGGACGATTCCATCATCATTCGCGTCCCGCCCGACAATCTGAAGCTTGAAGTGTCCAAGACCGCGATTGCCTCGGTCACCACTCAGGAGGACTCTTCAAACTCTTAAGGCCCTCCGGGCTCTTACTTTTGGACGAGTGAATCGGAACAATGAAAAAGAATCTCAAAAACAAGATTGCCCTGATCATCGCAGTTCTTCTGATCTGTCTATATGGAATCTTCGGGATCCCATCCGGCATCAGCGGGAAGGCTTTGCTGAGCGCCATCTCTAACCGGATTCATCTCGGCCTCGATCTGCAGGGCGGCGCACACCTCATCCTGCAAGTGCAGGTATCAGAAGCGGTGAATGCCGAAACCGACAACTCCGTGCAGGAGATCCAGCAGGATCTGAAGAAAGCCAACCTGAGCTTTTCCCAGGTATACAAACCCGATCCCAACAAGCCGGACGTGATTCGCATCGAGGGCGTGTCTCCGGCGCAGTCCGACGCCGTCAACACGCTGCTCAGCGGCGCCAAGTATGCCAACGAGTACGACCTGTCCGGCGGCTCCGACAATCCCTTCACACTGACCATGAAGCCGCTTTACGAGAGCGATCTCGACAAGCGCACGGTCGACGAAGCGATCGAAACCATTCGCGACCGCGTGGACGCGTTGGGTGTCAGTGAGCCGCTCATCCAGGAGTATGGCCTGGGCGCAAACCAGATTCTGGTGGAACTGCCCGGCGTAAGCGACCTGGACCAGGTGAAGACCGTCATCCGGTCCACGGCCCGCCTTGAGATTCATGCCGTCGAAGGCGGCCCGTTTCCCAGCCAGGACGCGGCCCTGCAAAGCGTGAACGGCGGGCTTCCTCCCGATGAAGAGATTCTGCCCAGCTCCGGTGATCTGGCCGGTTCGAGCGGCACCACGTATTACGTTCTGCAGCGCACCTCTATCGTGGCCGGCAGCGACTTCCGTTCCGCCCAGCCGGGCGTGAATTCAAACACGGGGCAAAGAACGGTGAACTTTACCCTCACCGATGAAGCCGGCGACAAGTTCTGGAACTATACCAGCGCCAACGTGGGCAAGGATATGGCCGTGGTGATGGGCGGCACCGTACGCAGCGTGGCGGTGATCAAGAGCGCCATTCGCGATCAAGGCCTGATCGAGGGCTCTTTCAGCCAGAACGAAGTGATGGAGCTCTCCAAGCTGCTGCGCACCGGCGCGCTGCCCGCATCGCTCAACTACATTGAGGCCAGCACCGTGGGCGCGACGCTGGGCGCCGACTCCATCCGCGAAGGCGTCACCGCTGCCGTCGTCGGCATATTCGTCGTCATGGCCTTCATGCTCGTCTACTACCGTGGTTCGGGCATCAACGCCGATCTTGCATTGATCTTCAACCTGGTCATCCTGTTGGGGATCATGGGCCTTTCCAGCGCGATTTCCAGCGCCTCAGGCGGCGGAGGCTTCACGCTCACGCTCACCTTGCCCGGCATCGCCGGCGTCATTCTCACCATCGGTATGGGCGTGGACTCGAACGTGCTCATCTTCGAGCGCATCCGCGAAGAGGTTCGCGCCGGCAAGGCGCCTTCGGCGGCTGTGGATCAGGGATTTGCCCGCGCCTGGGTCACCATCATCGACACGCACGTCACCACCATCGTCTCGGCGGCAATTCTGTTTATGTTTGGCACCGGACCGGTGAAGGGCTTTGCCACCACCCTGACCGTCGGTCTTGCGGCCAACCTGTTCACGGCCGTGTTTGTTTCGCGAGTCATCTTCGAGGCGCATTTGAACCACTTGAAACCCGGCGAGATGGTGTCGATTTAGAGGCAGGTATTAGGGAGTAGGGGGAAGACAAGCAGTGGAATTCTTTCGCGGCGTCAATGTGAACTGGCTGGGATGGAAGTGGTACTTCCTCGCCTTTTCCATGGTCTTTAGCGTAGCCGGCATCACCAAGATGGTCTGGAACTCGTCGCATATCGGCAGCCCGGTTCCGCTGGGCGTGGATTTTCGCGGCGGCACGCAGGTGGATGTGCAGTTTACCAATCCCCCGGACATCAATGCCATTCGCCAAGCCATCGAGTCGGCGGGCGTGAAGGATGCGAGCATTCAGACTTTCGGGCCGGCAGCCGATCATCAGGTGCTCATCAGCCTGCCTGTACACGGGCCGCCAGGAGATCGAATCGGCGCTCCAGGCCCACTACAACAACTACTTCAACCCCAACACAGGGGTGAAAGTGGACGTGGTTGGTCCCACGGTGGGTCACCAACTCGAAAAACAGGCTACGCTGGCCACGCTCTATTCCATGCTCGGCATGCTCATCTATCTTTGGTTCCGCTTCCAGCTCATCTACGGTGTAGCCGCGGTGGTGGCCTGCTTCCACGACACGCTCATCACCGTCGGCGCCTTCGCCCTCACCGGCCGGGAGATCAGCCTGACGGTGATCGCCGCCATCCTAACCCTGGTGGGCTACTCGATGAACGACACCATCGTCGTCTTCGACCGCATTCGCGAAAATCTGCGCCTCAGCCGCCGCGAGCCGTTGCCTGACCTGGTGAACCGCAGCATCAACCAGACCTTGAGCCGGACCGTGCTCACTTCGGGCCTCACTTTCCTCACCGTGCTTTCGCTGTTTATCTTCGGCGGCGAGGTGCTCAACGGATTCTCCTTTGCCCTGGTGGTGGGCATTCTCATCGGAACCTATTCCTCCATCGCCATAGCCGCCCCCATGCTGGTGGCTTGGCAGGAATTTCGCGCGGGCAAAGGCAGGGCCGCCTCGCTTCCGGCTGCGAGACGGCCGAAAGGCTGAGAATTCATGGGCGCGAGGCTCGATTTTCGGACACGCTCGCAGCGGAACATCCCTTTGCCGGGGGTCTGCCGCAGAGGGTCCTGGGGCCAGTTGGAACCGGTACTTTGGGTACTTGAAAATTGCACCGGTTTTGCAGCATTCTTTGCAGGGGAGCGCAGTATCTGATAAGGTTTACTCGCTCCTTTGTGGGATTTTTGCCGGCGGGAACAATTCCCCCTCCCGTGGTGTCTAAAATAGGAGTAACGAAACCCGATCTCCGAGGCTTGCCATGTTTGAAGACTCCACGTTCGAATCCGGGAAAAGGATCAAAACCAAGAGCGGCCGATGGATGATGTTGACCTTCAGCATCAACGCTGGGATCCTCATCATGCTGATTCTGATTCCGCTGATCTATCCTGAGGCGCTGCCTGATGCGTTGATGACAACCGTATTGACGTTACCGCCGCCTCCACCTCCACCGCCTCCTCCGCCGCCTCCGCCGGAAGTGCACGTCGTCCACGTGCAGTCGGAGATGATGAACAATCAGCTCACGGCGCCCACGCGGATTCCGCACAACATCGAGATGGTTTCGCAAAAGGAAGCGCCCCCGGCAAACTTCGGCGTGGCCGGCGGGTTGGACGGCGGCGGCAACGGCGGCGTCATGGGCAGCTTCTTCGGTAGCGGCAACGGTCCCAAAGTTCAGGTCGCGGCCCCCAAGAAAGTGAACATTTCAGCCGGCGTGGCCGTGGGCATGCTGATTCAAAAGACCATACCCGTCTATCCGCCTATCGCCAAGGCAGCTCGCGTCTCCGGCACAGTAGTCTTGCAGGCCGAAATCTCCAAGCAGGGAACCATTGAGAACCTGCGCGTGATCAGCGGGCCGGCTATGCTGCAGCAATCAGCGCTGGATGCAGTGCGGCAATGGCGCTACCGGCCTTACCTGCTCAACAACGAGCCGGTTGAGGTCGAGACCACCATCAACGTGATTTTCACCCTGGGTGGGTGATGGTATTTCTGGCTCCCTGCCGCGTCTTTGGCAGGGAGCGTTGCTTTTGACTCGAATGCGGATTCCCGAGGAGCCGCATTCCCGGTAACTCAACCACCCGCCGCGGCGGGTTACTTCAGTCCACAAGAATCTCCTTAGGAGGAACGATTCAGTGATTCTCGCTCAGCTCGCACATTTCGCTTCGCACACGGTCAACAGTCTGGCTCTGTTCCAGGAGGAGCAGACAGTTGGCTTCAGCCCCCTGCAACTTTGGGCTCACATGGCATGGATGGCGCGCACCGTGGCCATCATCCTCTTCGGCGAGTCGGTCTGGTCCCTGGCCGTGATGATCGACCGTTACCTCTACTTCTCCGCCGCCCGCAAGCAGTCGCGCGAGTTCGCGCCCAAGGTGGCCGGCGCGCTGAAGGACAGCAAGCTCGAAGAAGCCATCAAGATTGCTGACCGCAACAAGAAGTCGCACCTGGCCGAGGTAGTCACGGCCGGTCTGCAGGAGTTTCGCGCATCGTCCGGCACGGCGACCGAGGAAACCATCGCCAGCGCGGGCCGCGCCCTGGAGAGGGCCGAGGCCATTGTCCACGCCAAGCTGAAGAGAGGCCTGGCGGTTCTGGCCACCATCGGCGCCACGGCTCCGTTCGTGGGGCTGTTCGGCACTGTGGTCGGCATTCTGCACGCTTTCGATGAAATCGCCACGCAGAAAATCGCCGGTATCGGCGCGGTCGCGGGCGGCATCTCTGAAGCTCTGGTCACCACGGCGTTCGGGTTGCTCGTCGCGATCCCCGCCGTCATGGCCTTTAACTATTTCACCGGGCGCGTCGAGGCTTTCGACGTGGAGATGGATAACTCCTCGAGCGAGCTGGTGGACTACTTTATCAAGCAGAGCCATAAGCGCTAAGAGCGAAGCGGCTTGGCTTGGGCGAGAATTTCGCCGGGCGGGAGAGTTGAATCTCTTCCGCCCGGTGGTTTGATGCTCGCTTGACATTGCTTGAATTCGAACAGAGCCGGAATGGATCCGGCACCAAACTCAACCGCACGGAGCCCACACCATGGGAATTACGGTTCGCGACGAAGGCAAAAAGGTCAATTCCAACATCAACGTCACACCGATGGTGGACGTGATGCTGGTGCTGCTCATCATCTTCATGGTCATCACCCCCATGCTGCAGAACAAGGTAGCCATCACCCTGGCCACGGTGGATAATCCCCAGAACATGCCCGACGCCGACAAGGAAGACGCTGTCGTTGTCGCTGTCACCCGCGACGGGAAAGTCTTCCTCGGCCAGAACCCGGTCGATCCCGCGCAGCTTGGCAGCCTGGTGCGCGACAAGCTGCAGGACAAGACCGACAAAATGATCTATGTCCGGGCGGATGCGCGTGCCCAGTTCAAAGTGGTGGAAGACGCCATTGATGATGTGCGCACGGCAGGCGTGGAAGAAGTCGGCCTGTTGACGCAAAGGCGGTCAGGCAATCAGATCGGCGGCGAGTGACGCCGCGGCGGGATTGTCTCCGTTCAACGAATTTGAGGAAACGAGGAGTTTAAGTCATGGCAATGTCAATGGGTGGGGCCGGCAGCAGCATGTCGGAGATCAATGTGACGCCTATGATCGACATTCTGCTGGTGCTGTTGATTATCTTCATGGTCATCGTCCCGGTGACTCCCAAAGGTCTGGATGCGCTGGTGCCCCAGCCGCCCAAGAACCCGCAACAGCAGCAGCAGCCCAACGATCGCACCATCGTGGTTCAGGTTCTGTATCGTCCCGGCCAGAGCCCGGCATACAAAATCAACGAGACCGATGTGTTGCACGCCGATCTGCTGCCCAAGCTGACCGATATCTATGCCAATCGCGCCGAGCGCGTCATGTTTGTCAAGGGCGACGACAATGTGAACTTTGCCTACATCGCCGATGTCATCGATATCGCCAAGGCGGCCAATGTCGATCACATTGGATTGATGACGCCCAAGATTCAGGAAGGCCAGTAGGCCGGCCGTGTCCGGAGACACTTGATCCGGACGCGGAGAAGAGTACAATTTTTCTTCTGCCCAGGTTGCGGTGTTCCCGGCCGCTGCCGGCTGCTAGAGTTTACAGGCGAGGCTTCCAGGCCCAAGCCTGAAGGAGAAGGATACGAACATGAACGGAACCGCACGTTTTTGTGCGCTCGCGGTGGCTTTGACCGGCATGGTCCTTGGCATGAGCGGCTGCAACCAACTCCTGGCTCGCGACCAGTTGAACAAGGGAGTGGATGCTTACAAGAGCCAGCACTACGATGAGGCTATCGAGCATTTCCAAAAGGCCACGGAGCTCGATCCCACCCTGCCCATGGCGAAGGCCTACCTGGGTAAAGCGCTTGAACAGGATGTAGCCCCCGGAATCACGACGCCCGACAACCTGAAAACCGCCAACCAGGCCATCGACATCTTCAAGCAGGTTCTGGCCGAGAAGCCCAACGATGTCAACAGCATGAAGGAAATCGCGGGCATTTATTTCAGCATTAAGGATCTGGATCAGGCTGAGGAATGGCAGAAGAAGGTTCTGGCGGTCGACCCCAACGATCCCGACGCGGCATATACCATCGGCGTGATCGACTGGACTAAGGCGCACGAGAACACGCTAAAGGCGCTGCAGGATGCGGGCCTGAACGACGATGGCAAAGGGAACGTAAAGGCGCCCAAGAAGATCATGGAGCCTTTGGCCCAGGAGAACGCGCCTCTGGTCGATGAAGGCCTGTCGTATCTCATGAAGGCCAATTCCGAGCGCCAAAACAACCAGGACGCCATGGCCTACCTGAACCTGATCTTCCGGCGCAAGGCCGATGTAGACTACGGCAATGCTACCCTTGTCGCCGACGATATCGCTCAAGCTGACAGTTGGCGCGATAAAGCCATGGACGCCCGGAAGGTGAACGAGGAAAAGAAGAACGCCGGGCCCGCCGGCATCACCATTGATAACACCGGCCAGATGCACTAGCCGATATGCTTGCATCCGGCATAGACACCAGACGGCCTCTGCCCTGCGCGGAGGCCGTTTTTCTTGACCCCGCATTTTCCCTCTTCCGAGGTGCACTTTGATCAAGCTTGGCCGCATCACCCGCATCGCATTGTTGCTTCCTGCCTGCAGTCTTTTCTGTCCGGTCTCCGCGCCGGGCCAGTTGGCCACCGCAGAAGTGCCTCATCCTTCCGCGATGCACAGCGTCCAGTCGCCCGGCGGCTTCGTCGCGGCCAACGATCGCGAAACGCTTGAGGTCACGGTTTGCGGCGCTGCGCTTATCCACGTTACGGCGCGGCCCGTGGGCTCGCCGCCTGCCGCAGAATTCCAGCCCTGGATGCTCACGAAGGCTGAGACCTGCCCCGGCGTGGCCTTTCAATTCAGCGAATCGAACGGTGCCGCCAGCCTCACCACGGCTCAGCTCACCGTTTCCTTGTCGGAGCCCAACGGCAACCTCACCGTCAAGACCGTCCAGGGCGAAACCCTGATGCACGAAAGGCCAAATCTGCCGCGCACCTACCTGCCCTCCGAAGCGCCGGGACTCTTCCAGATTGAGGACCGCTTCGGCCCCGACTCGAGCGAGGCCGTTTACGGGCTCGGCCAGCACCAGAGCGGGATGTTCAACTACCGCGGCAGCACCGTCGAGCTCGGCCAGAACAATACTGACGTTGCCATCCCCCTGCTCGTCTCCAGCAAGGGATACGCCATCCTGTGGAATACGGCTTCGTTCAGCTACTTCGACAATCGTTTCCCGCTTGAATTGAATCTGGAGTCGATGGCTGCGCCCCAGATCGATTATTACGTCCTCTATGGTCCGCAGATGGACTCGATCGTCCACCTGTACCGCTCCATGACCGGCCATGTGCCGCTCTTCCCCGAGTGGGCCTACGGTTTCTTTCAATCCAAGGACCGCTACAAGACGCAAGCCGAGATTCTCGCCATCGCGGGCCAGTACCGCGCCCGCCACATCCCGATTGATGCCATCGTGCAGGACTGGTTCTGGTGGAAGAACGGCGGCAAAGGCGATCCGGTCTTCAACTCGGGATACACCGACGTTCCCGCCGAGTTGAAAGCCCTCCACGACGAACACATCCACGCCATGATCTCAGCCTGGGCACTGATGGATTCCACTTCCGAGAACTATAAGCAGATGGTCCAGAAGGGCTTCGACATCCCCGGCACGCAGGCGTACGACCCTACCAATCCCGCCGCCAGAGACTTCTTCTGGAATCAGTTTGTAGGCCAACTCTTCGCCCAGGGTTGGGACGCCTTCTGGCTTGACAGCTCGGAGCCCGAGGAGGCCTGGCCGCACCTCGGCGACGCCATTCTCCGCGACAAACAGCTCCACATCGGCAGCGGCCTGGAGTACACCAACGTCTTTCCGCTGGAGCACACGGGTGGCGTCGAGGAGCACTGGAAGGAGACCAACCCCGGGAAGCGAGTGTTTCTGCTCACCCGCTCGGCGTTCATGGGTCAGCAGCGCAACGGCGCCGCGGTGTGGTCCGGCGACGTGTACAGCAGTTGGTGGGCGCTGCGCCGCCAGGTTCCCGCGGGCCTCAACTTCGCGCTCTCAGGCTACCCCTACTGGACCACCGACATTGGCGGCTATCATCCGATGTTCGCCGGCCAGGCCAGCCAGCCCGCCTATCAGGAACTCTACGCGCGCTGGTTCGAGTACGGCGCATTTTGCCCCATCTTTCGCACCCACGGTCATCGCGACTCGAACGAGCTGTGGACATACGACCAGGTCTTTCCCACGCTTGTGACCATTGACCGCCTGCGCTACCGTCTCCTGCCTTATATCTATTCACTGGCGTGGAAAGTCACCGGCGAGGATGCGACCATCCAACGTCCGCTGGTGATGGATTTCCGTGAGGACCCTGCTACCTGGGAGATCGGCGACCAGTTCATGTTTGGGCCCGCGCTGCTGGTGAGTCCGGTCCTCACAGAGCACGCCACTTCCCGCTCGGTCTATCTGCCCGTGGGCGCAGGCTGGTACGACTTCTGGTCCGGGGAGCGCACCGCAGGCGGCGCAACCGTGACCGTGCCTGCGCCGCTCGACCGTATTCCTCTCAGCGTGCGCGCGGGATCGATCCTGCCCCTCGGTCCGGCCATCGAATACGCCGGTCAGGCTGCCGACCCCATCGAGTTGCGCGTCTATCCCGGCGCCGATGGCGACTTCATGCTCTATGAGGACCAGGGCGACAGCTATGGCTACGAACAAGGCCAGCACGCCACCATCGCTATCCACTGGAATGACGCCACGCGCACCCTCACGCTGGGAACGCGCCAAGGCAGCTATCCCGGAATGGCGCCCGGTCACACCTTCAATGTCGTCATTGTTTCCGCCGGTCGCGGCGTGGGACCGGATGCGACGGCCGCCCCGGACAAGACCATCCAGTATTCCGGCGCGAAGATCGAGACGAAGTTCTGAAGGGCTGTCCGGCGCGCGCCCTACTGCCCGCCCTGCTTCAGAATCTCCTCGGCGAGAAAGTTGCGCACCCTGGCGTCATCCATCAGCGTCTCGAGATATGCGGTTTGCAAAAGTTGCTTCTGGCTGTCGTGAAGGGACTGATGAATGATTTGCCGCACACGTGGATCGTTCAACTCCCGCTGTCCCGCGGGTTCGCGCGAAATCAGCTTGTAGATGGCGTAACCGGCGATCTTGTGCCCGGGTCCCGAGTCGTCGAAAACGGGAAGCGCATCGGTGAATTGATCCGGCTTGAGTTTGCTGATCGCGTCGTAGACCGCCGGATCGGTCTTGAGTTGCGACTCGCGTACAAACCCCATATCGCCGCCGTTCGATGCGGTGTTGGGATCCTCTGAGACGTTTGTCGCCACCGTCGCGAAGTCCACGCCGCTCTCCAGCTGGCTATACGCAGCCTCGATTCTTCTTTTGGCGTCAGCATCGCCCGATGGCTTACTGCCCTGCAGATTGCCGGATTGCTGCGCTGGCGCGGTGGTTACGACAATCCGTGCCAGATGATATTGCGGCTCGATCAGATCGAAGTCGGCCTTGTGCGCCGCGTAGAAGGCGGCAATCTGCGCGTCAGTGATGTTGATCTTCGACTCGATCTCCTTGTTCATCAGCTTGGTCTCGGTCAAGCCACGCCGAATGTCGCGCTTGAAGTCATCGAGCGGCAGGTTCCTCTGCTTCAGCATCTCGTTGAATTGCTCGTCCGTGTAAGGCGCGTGGATCTCCGTCAGCTTCGCGTTCACGTCTTCGTCGCTGGCGGTCAGGTTCAGCTTCGCGGCTTGCTGCTGCAGAATCTCGTCCTGAATCATTTGGTGCAGGACGCTCAGCCGCCGGATGTCGGCTTCCTGGGGCGAAGGATTCTGCGGATTGTCTCCCAGGCTGATCTGGTAGTTCCTCTCCAGGTCGGCGCGCAGGATCTGCTTGCCGTTCACCGTCGCCACTACATCGGCCGAAGGCGACCGATGGCAGCCCGCCAAGGCACACAACAGGGCGCCGCCGAAGAGAACAACGGCGGCAAAAAAGGAACGCGCGCGGAAACTCAAAGCGACTTGCAAGCTGATCTCTCCTGTGGGATTTCGCAAAACCCCCGGCAATCTAGGATAAATCCCGATTGCGGCGCGGGGATAGTCCCCGTCCGCGTTATCTGCTGGCGCCGGCCGCCCCCGATGCTGCCGGAGCCGGCATGGCCGGGGGCTGTTCGCCAACGGCGCGTACGGCGCGGTCGATCGCCATCCAAAGCTCATCCTGAGGAACGGCGCCGCCGTTAATCCGCTCGCCGTTGACGTACACCGCCGGCGTTCCGTCGATCCCCAGATCTTCGGCGAGCTTGGCCGAGGCTCGCACCTGCGTTTCATCCTGTTTGGCGAGGCAGGCGTCGAGACGGGCCTCGTCGAGCTTGTCCAGTGTTGCCTCCTGCCGGGCAATACGATCCAATGCGGCAAGACTCTTCGCCGGATCGCGGTTTTCGCCCGTGATCTCATCCGCATGAGCGTGCAGGTAATCCACGTAGGTCCAGTAAACATCGCTGCTTTGCGCCGCCAGGCAGTTGGCGTCTACGGCTGCGTGCATCGCCCACGGATGGATCTCCGAGAGTGGATCGTCCTTGTAGACGAACCGTACCAGGTCCTTGTAGTGGGCCAGTGTGGCCGGGAACAATTCCTGGTGCATGCGCGCGCAGAATGGACATTCCAGGTCGTCGAAATTGATCACCGTTACCTTTGCCGCCGGATTGCCCCGGATGGGGCGTCCCGCGATGGGGATGGCGTCAGCCGGGTCCTTCGTCAGATCGAACGTATCCAAGTGGACGAGCTTGGTGTTGTCGCTCGAGATCAGGAAGTCGACCACCTGGGACTTGGAGCTGTGCGTGATAGTGATGGGCAGTGTTTCATAGCCCGAAAACTGGCTCGGCTTCCGTGCGCCGATGGCGATCGTAACGTCCGGCGGCATCTCGAATTGAGAGCGGACCAGAATCTCAATGCGGCGGTCGAGCGCGGGATCGGGCGCCGCTGGCGGCGTGCTTTGGGCCTTACAGCCCACGGTCAAGCCGAGAACCAGCAATCCAGCCAGAAAGCGAAAGTTCAGCAAAGCGATTTCCTCTCAGGAAAGGATACTCCAGCAGGCCGCTGAACGGACCCCCGCGCGCTAATTTCACTGGCCGTGTGGGATGGACGCCTGAAATGGCGAAAGGCAACTGCGACCATGCTGTCAGCAATCGATTCTCGCTACGATCGCCGAAACCTGGCCAGTGACCGCTGTCCGCCGGCTACTGTTCTTAATACGCCGGCGGCAGCGTGGGATCGCGGAAGACCGAGTTGGCGCGGCGGATGTCGCCCACGGCCCCGAAGTTGGCCAGGGTAAAACTGTAAAGCCACTGTGTTTCGTCACGGCTGGTTGAGCCGATCGTGCCCAGCTCGAAGCGCCGGTATCCGACCGTCAAACCGCAGCAGTTCCAGTTGTAGACCGCCTGCACGCCCCCGTATTGCACCTCATGCTGCACAAAGTCGTAGCCGCCGTTCAGCGCCAGATTGAATCCGTTGCCGCTCGGCTTGCCGAACTCCAGGAAGGGCTGCAACTGCTGGCTCTTGATCACTGAGGCAACGCTGCTGTTGCTGCTGATTTGTTCGTCCGGGGCGCTCAGCAACGCGTGCCCAATTCCCAGTGTTGTCCGGCCAAAGCTATAACCGGCGAACAGGTTGTTCGCGGCGATACGCCCGGCTATGGTGTCGTAATCCAGATCCCATTGAACGCGCAGGTTGTCGATGGCCTCGAAACGGATGCGCGACGAAATCGGAGCGATGTTGCGCGGCGAAGTCAGAAAGGTCGGCGCCATCAAATCCAGCGTGGAGTCAAAGACATTGCGCCGCCCTGGTATAAGCGCGCCGCCGAAGTTGGGGTCGATAAAGTACTCCTGTGCAATCTGCCAGGTTGCCCATTCGCGCGGTGTGTTTGGGCACTCCTCCGCCGGCTCCTCGTCGTCAGTCTCTGCCGCGCCGTCCTTCGCGCACGGCTGATTGCCGGTGGGCCGCAGATAAAACCGCTGCGTCAGCGAGAAGCCGGCTTCATTCACATCGGTAGCAATGTCGGTGCTGTCGAACAGGAGCACATCCTGAGCCTGCTTGCCGATTCCGCCCACATACCGGTAGTTGAACTCGGGCTCGATCACGTGCCGCAGCTCGCGATGCCAGAGAGGAAGCTCGTAATCGCGCTCCAGGGCGGGCGGCCGGATGTCCACCGACGCTTCAAGGTCCTTGCGGTTGAGCGCGCTGTGACTGATCTTCGGAACCACAAACGGGCCTGTCAAAGTGGGGGTCTGGCTGATGGTGTAAGCCGTGTCGCGCAGCGCCACTTCAGGCAGGAAGCTCCAACCTCCGGCGCTGAACGGCATGGAAAGGTGCGGATAGACGTCCAACCGCCCCACATTACGCGAGTGGAAAAAAGGCTCCGAACGGTTCAGATAGGCCGCGGACGAACCCAGGCCCCAGTAAAACGGCGAGCTTCCCAGTGGCCGGTCCAGCACATCGTAACGGAGCAGCGGCAGGCGCAGAATCTTTACTTCGTCGCCGTTTGTAGTGCTGGCAAACGATTGGAAGCGGTCCAGCCAGACCGACGGCATGATCCCGTTGTGATTGTGTGTCAGCACCACATCGCTCGACACCTCAGAGCTGATGGCCTGCGCGTAGTTATCGTCGAAGACCAGCCGGTAGACATAGCTCGACAGATACTCCATCGTGCCCGCGAAGCGAGTCCTAGGCGACAGATCCTTGCGTCCTACGACGGATACGTCCACCCCGCCCTGGTTCACGAGCTCATCGCCAACCGGCCCGGCCAGACGATCGGCGGGCGCTGAGGCCGTGCTCGCCAGCGCGTTGCCCACCGGCTCTTCGATGCCGCGGTCGAGCAGCGCATTCCAGCGGGCGGTCAGGTGATCAAGCCCCGGGCCCTTGTAGCGAAAGTCGCCGTTGGGGGCCCATCCGCGCTTGCTGTAGTACTCCGCGCCGACCACCATGTCCATGCTTCGGTTGATGACCCAGTACGCCTGCTCGCCAAAGGTGTAGCCCCGGATCGAGGATCCGGCGCTGACGACCGGCGTCAATAGTCCGCTCTCCCGCCCCGTCTCGTTGGCCGGATGATGCAGGTAAGGAAAATAGAAAACCGGGATGCCGAGAAACTCAAAAAGGGCGTTCGATGTCGATGCTTTGTCGTTGTCCAGGCTGATCGAGTGGGCAATAATGCGCCAGTCCGGGCGCGGCAGCCGGCAGTTGGTGATCGAGCCGTCGATCACCTTGAAGCTGCCCTCGCCTGTCTGCAACAGAACGCGGCCTGAAAAAAGCAATGGAGTCGGCGTGGAATACACCACCGTGCGTCCCATCGTGCGCACGCCCTGCGAGCCGCTTACGTCGTAGAACCGCGCGGTATGCATGTTCAGCCGCATATCGCCATGCGTGGCGTTGATGAGGACGTCGTTGGGCCCTCCCGACAACTGCAGGTGGCCGTCGGCCTCAAGCTCGGTCGTTTTCCGGTTGTAGACCACGTTGTCGGCGCGAATCACGTAATCGCCGTAGTAAACCGCCACATCGCCGGTCAGGGTCAACGTATCCCCAGCCCACTCCTGGCGTTTCGCCTCCCATTCAACCGGCGTTCCGGTTGCGGGCGCAGGCTCCGGCTTGGCCACCGGCACCAACTCCTGGCCTGGATCGTCGGGCAGCGCATCCAAATCCGCAACCGCGGAACTCACCGCGTCGACGCCCGTCTCACCTTGCGGCGAGGGTAACGCATTGGTCAACACTTGTGGGGCCTGTGCGCCCAATGTCAGGTGACAGACGCCCAACAGCGTGATACATACTAAGTTACGAGGACGCATTCCAAGTCCATGACCGGTGTAAGGCTCAGCATAGCAAAGCCGGCCGCATGGATCGGGACGTGCATCCCGCTGCTCTGGCAACTTAACAAATCCGGGTCGACCGCACGCAAACGGACCTATAGCCCGTGGCCGCATCCGCCTTTCTCCGCAATCGTCTTTTCTTGGTTCATGAGCAACGCCCGCGTTGTCCCGACCACGATTCGGGCTTCGGCACGGGCCAAATCAGCGGCATGAGCCTGTGCGCCGGCCCTGCCGCGGCAGAAGGGAAACAGGAGCATTGAGCAAATCGGAGAGTACGGCAACTCTCTTCCCGCCATGGAAGCAGGAAGTCAATCGGCGCGTCGCCGCCCATTTGAGCCACAAGACGCCTTCGGCGAGCGAGTCCGGGACTCCCAGGGAAGGGCGGTCGTCTCCCGCCAGCCGTGCTGCTCAGGCCGCCGCGCGGGTAGCAGAGCGGTATGCCCATGCTCCCAGCTTCAGCGAGTTGCTGGCCCATGAGGCTCCTGTTGCGGTGTGCGCTGCCGAAGCCGCGTCAAAGCCCGCGCTTGACGCCCACGACGGCATGCAGTGTGCTCTCGCAGAACTTGAGGGCGCCTCATCAGCCGAACCTGCCCGGGGCTCGAAGGCCGTGACCAATCACCTCCCCGAATGGCAACCCGCGCTTCCCGTGGCGCCGGCGCCGCAGAATCTCGCCGGCCCCATCCCTGGCGCCGAAGGCCTTTCGTTTGGCGCCCGCAGCGAGCCGGAACATTCCACACCGCAGCCCAAAACCGCGCCGGCCAGCGTAAGGTCGCGTAAAAAACGCCCGCCGGCCGCGAAATCCCGGGCCAGAGCCAGGCATGAACCGGCTTCTCCCGCCCCGGCTGCTCAGGATGCCGGCAATGTTCATGTCGTCGAAGCAGCTCAACCCATCTACGCCAACCTCATCCAATTCCCGCGCGAGATGGTTGCCACGCGCAAAATCCGTCCGCGGCGGGCCGAGGGTCCCTTGGCCGCCGTTGCGCCTGAAGCGCAGTTGAGCATCTTCGAGGTTGACCCCCGAACCATCTCCACCGAGCCTGCAGCCGCGGTTGAACAACCTGCTGCCCCGGTGTGGATGCGCACGGGGTTGTCGAGCGTAGAACTGGAACCGCAGTTGGAGGAAGAACTCGTCGAGGAGCCCGCACTCCAGAGTCCAGCTCCCGCGCCCCTCGAACTGGCACCGCTAAACCGCCGGCTTCTGGCCCTCGTGGTTGACTTGAGCCTTATCGTCGCGGCCGTTCTTGCGGTTGCGATGCTGATGGCGGCCAATGCTCGAGTACTGCCCGGCCCTCGCGGCACCGAACTGGCCGCAGCACTCGTCGCGCTGGCCATTGGCGCTGCCTATCAGACGTTGTTCCTCACTCTGGCCAGGGCCACGCCGGGCATGAGGTATGCCGGCATCGGCCTCAGCACGTTCGAGGGCGATAGCCCCACCCGCGCGCAGCGCTGCGGGCGCCTGATGGCGCTGCCCCTGTCGGTCCTGCCCCTCGGCTTGGGATTGGTTTGGGCTCTCCTCGACGACTGCAGCCTCACCTGGCACGACCGCCTGTCGCAAACCTACCTGCGCAAGCTCTGACAGCTTCGACCATTCCGCTCCACTTCGCGCTTCTTTGCCAATCAACCGGGAGAACTTGTTGTGCAAGGCCGTTTGGCATATACTAATGTATATGCCAGCAGGAGGTGCTCATGCCGAGAACGGCCAAAATCTTCATGAATAACCGGAGCCAGGCGGTCCGGCTGCCAAAAGAGTTCCAGTTCAAGACCTCCGAGGTGTTCATCCGCAAGCAGGGTGACGAGGTGGTTCTTTCTCCCCGCCCGAAGGACTGGTCCGACTATTTTGCGTCGAAGGCCATAGCCTCTAAGGAGTTCATGGAGGGAGTTGAAGATCTGCCAGTGCAGGAACGTTCGTTCTAATGCCGCTCTACATGCTTGACACGGATATCGCGTCGTTCATCATGAGGCGATTGAGCCTTGGCGCAATCCGTCGGCTTCAGGCGTTGCCTACTAGCGCGACATGTATTTCGGCGATTGTCGAGTCCGAATTGAGATTTGGCATTGCAGTCTCGCCGCGCCGCCAGAAAGACCAGGCAGCACTGGATGATTTCCTCGAGTACATGGAAGTACTGGACTATCCGGGTGTGGCATCAAGCGAATATGGTCTGATACGCGCAGATCTCAAACGACGCGGGGTCATGATTGGCTCAAATGATCTCCTTATTGCCTCTCATGCGCGCTGTCTTGGCTTGACGCTCGTCACGAACAACATACGCGAGTTCAAACGCGTTCCGGGCCTCAAGATCGAGAATTGGGCCTGACCAATCCATTGAGGGCGAGCCAACGATCATCATAACTACTGGCTACTCAGCGCCCGTACCGCGCTCACTCCCGCCCCGATCAACGCGGTTTCATCGTCCTGGGGCAGGATCTCCAGCGAAAAGCTCTGCAGCGGACTCATCCTGACCATGGTTTCCAGATGGCTGCGCAGCAGCGGCAGATCCAGAAAGCCCACATTGCACCCGGTAAAGTAAAAGCGCCCCGGACCGGCCAGGTGAATAAACGATGCCGTCGCCGCGGCCAGGGCGCGGTGCCACAGGTCCACAAACTCCCGGCAGCGCGCATCGCCCTTCCTGGCGTTGGCAAACACCTCTTCCGGCTCCAGATCGAGAAAGCGCATGCGCATGGCGCGATAGCCCATGATGCCCTCCAGGTGGCCGGCTCCGCCGCAGCCGCAATAGCGTTCCTTGGGGTCCAGAGTCACGGTAATGTGCCCGCCCTCCCACACGCCTTCCACGTAAGGCCAGCGGCCATAGCCGATGCCGTTGCCGATGGTCCACACGCGGGTAAGTTTGTCGAGGCGTCCGTGCGTAGCGGCCACGCCGGCGGCGATGGCGTCGGCGTCATTGGCCACGTGCACCGGGGCCGCGATGCCGCGTCCCTCCAGCGCCCTGGTCAGCTTTTCAGCCAGACGCATGCCTTTAAGCTGCGGCAGATTGGGTGACTCCTCCACAACCCCTGAGCGCGCAATCCCCGGCACCGCGACGCCGATCGCGTCCACCGGGCCAGTCCCGCTGCCGGCAAGGGCGCCGACATGCTCCGCCAGAATCTCCACCAGCTCACCATCGGGAATGGAAGAGAGCGCGTCCATCGATTCAGGATCGCTGGGATACCGCAACAGCTTGCCGGTCAACTTTTGATCTTCCAGCCTGCCGGTCACAATATGGTCGGTCATGACGACGCCAATTGCCGTGGTCATTACGCCCTCCTTGAGAAAAGGGGAGAGATTCTTCGTTTGCCTCAACCTTCGCGCTGAACCAGCCGCTCGACTCTGATCCACGCAGCTGCGAATTGATGACCTCGCCTCCGCAAAAAATGGTTCAAATCTGCGACCCAAAAGCTAATAGCTAATAGCTAAGAGCTGGCCCTACTCCGCCTGGTACCGGTGCAGTCGCCCCAGGCCGTTGAACGCGGCAACTTTGTAACACTCCGCGAGCGTGGGG
>Ga0326727_10008171_pt1 | contig 26817 bp, 32 predicted proteins | sample MB2enrmetagenome_FD_207643 | JGI IMG/M metagenome (GOLD analysis project Ga0326727, IMG submission 207643) | Lab enriched peat soil microbial communities from McLean, Ithaca, NY, United States - MB29MY | ecosystem: Environmental > Terrestrial > Soil > Wetlands > Peat | place: USA: New York...
GCCCCCAAAGGCCAAAAGACCAGCAGCAACCAGAACTTTCTGACAGAAGACTGCTTCACAATCAAGAAAGTATCTGCCGTCGAGTTGCCCCTACAAAATCACGCACCTGCGCAGAGGTTCCTTAGCTGATTGATCTGGCACCTCGTAGAGCACTTCCACGCATGCTGTGGCCACCTGTGAGCAAGTCACGGGACGATTCTTGCTGATCGACCAGCTTCCATCGGTGCGCAAGGGCTGGTGGGTATTCGGATCTGAAGCAAGCTGATTTATGGCGAACTGCTTCAACACAACCTTGACCGCTTGAGGACCGACCGAGGTAGCCGTTGGCGCATTCGACAGTTGCGCTCCCAACTGCGTCACTCCACACGCGAGTCCATATGCGGCGACCAACCAGAGAAGACTTTCCGTGCCAGACCTCATCTCGGAATCCTCGCAATACGAATGATTTGTCGAGTTGGATTATACAGGTCAGCACAACGGACGCGTATGTTCTGGCCGTATTGTCGGCAATCCGGAGACTGCGCCGTTGCTCTGGGTTCTCTGACGGCGGCTTGACACCGGCGCTCCGGCGGGAATACCGTGAGCGAAATTGCTTTTCAAGCTGTTTTCCTGTTCCCTGCAAGAAATCCCAGCCTGCGCCGATCAAAGAAACGAGAAACCTGGCGATGACGACTCTGCCTCTCAACGTGGTGGGAGCATCGGCTGTCCCTCTGGATGAGGATCGGCTGGCGTGGCTGGCGCTGACGCTCTCCCCGGGGCTGGGGCCGAAGCGGATTCTGGATGCGGTGGCGCAGTTGGACGCGCCGGGGCAGATATTTGCCCTGCCGCTGACGGCGCTGGAGGGGCTGAGGTTTCCGGCCGAGGCAGCGCAGTTCATCTTTGACGGCAAGGCCCGCCAGGCGGCCGAGGAGGAGTGGGGGCGGGTGGCGGCGCAGGGCGCGACGCTGGTGAGTTTCAGTTGTCCACAGTATCCGGAACGGCTGAAGGAAATTTACGATCCGCCGCCGGTGCTTTGGGTGCGCGGGGCGGTGAGCTTGCTGAGCCGGCCGGCGATTGCGATTGTGGGCACGCGGCATCCTAGCCCCTACGGGTCGGGCGTGGCGGAGATGCTGGCGCGGGACCTGGCCGCGCGGCGGTTGCTGATTGTGAGCGGAATGGCGCGGGGCATCGACTCCTGCGCGCACAAAGGAGCGCTGGCGGCGCGCATGCCGACCGTTGCAGTTTGGGGCACGGGCATCGACGTGGTCTATCCCAAAGAGAACAAGAAGCTGGCGGAGGAGATACTGGCGACCGGCGGGGCGATTGTAAGCGAGGTGCCGATGGGGACGTTTCCGGCGCCGCAGAACTTTCCCCGCCGCAACCGGATCTTGAGCGGTCTGTGCGTGGCCGTGCTGGTGGTGGAGGCGGCGGAGAACTCGGGGACGCGGGTGACGGCGCGCTGCGCGGCGGAACAGAACCGGGATCTGTTTGCGGTGCCCGGCAACGTGACCAGCAAAGGCTCGTGGACGCCCAACACGCTGATCAAACAGGGAGCCAAGCTGGTGGCCACGTGGGAGGATGTGTGGGAGGAGCTGCCCTCGCAGGTTCGGCTGGAGCTGGAGGCGGAGGCGCCGGCTGAATCCAAGTCGGAGACCACCGCATCTCTACTGCCGGACGCGGTTCTGCGACCCCAGGAGGCCATGGTGCTGGAGGTTCTGCGCTCCGACGCGAGCCTGCAGATCGACAAGATTCTCGAGCTGCTGGAAACGCAACTGACGTCTTCAGAGGTGTTTACGGCGCTCTTCGAGCTGGAGATCGCGGGCCGGGTGCGGTGTTTGCCGGGGAAGAACTACGTGCGGACGATATGAGCGGGCGACTGCAGGTCTGAGGTTCTTGCTCTCCCACCCTTGCGCTAGAAAAAGTCGCAAGGATGGGGCATGGAGTTTTAGCTTTGCCGCATCTCAAGATCATGGCCAGGGAAAGCTGACGGTAGATTCAGCGACTGCGGACAGGCCAATTCCTAGAACATCAACGGAGTATCTCGGGCCACGTGCGCAGTCAGCTCCATGCCCGGTCTGATCCTGGCTTCATTGCCGTAAACGCGCCCGGATGCCAAGTTCACAAACGGAGTGGATCCGACGATCATCTCCCGCATGCTGAAGCTCCCCCAGACAACTCCAACGCCGCGCAGGGGAATCGTTGTTCCGCGTACGGTGACCGAATGAACCTGGAATCCAAGCATGCCGAACATGCCGTATCGTCCGGCTTTGCTGGCATCCGCGATGGTGGCATCGACAGGCGTACCTTTTGGGGCAAGGACGACGCCGTTCGCCTTCAGATCCTCGTCCAACAGGACACTGATCTTCTCTCCCGCCTGCGCGATCTTCGAGCTGATATCCGAGTTCGTCACCAGCCGCAGCGGGGTTCCTGAATGCAGCACGCCGTCAGTGATCAGGACCTCGTCCGGCTTGGGGATTGCGGGGCCATCCACGGTATAGGTCGCAGGGGCGATCAGACTCCACCCCATCTTGGGCGCCACGGCAATGGCCCGCAGATGCGTGGTCTCGTTGATGAAGATGGGTCCTGTGTAGCGCGTCGATTCCATGGTCGGAATCCAGGGTTCCGTGGTGTAGTAGATCGCCGCGTTGGGTGTTGAGGAACGGATGGTCACCGTCGTTCCCGCCGTCACCTGGCCTGACTCGATCGAGAAAGTTGGCCGGTCCGTCAGCTTGACCCTATGGGCCTTCTGTTCGACTTGGCTGGACTGCGGGCAGGACTGCGCGGTCGGCTCCGCGGCCTGTTGAGCGGTCAGGGTTGTGGCGCCCTGCGCGTAGGCGGATGCACAACCGAGGGTGACTGCGAAAAGGCCGGCTTTGATCATTAGACGTCCCTGGTGAAGGAGATTCCGGACTCTGGCTTTGCGAGACATTAGACGGAAAACAGGAGAAGAAGTTGGCAATTTATGGAAGGTTTTTTGGTGGGTGGCCCGCATCTCAATCTACCACCAAGATTGGGTGCCCCAGGTCTGGATTTTCAGACCTGGGAAGGCTCAGACTCCGCAGATCGGTATTCTCCCAGGTCTCGCTTTTGAGACCTAGGCCTCAGGCAGCTTTCACCCGTTCGACGGCAAGGCGCAGACCCATGGCTCTGAGGATGGCGGAGAGGCTGCGCAGCTCCGGGTTGCCCTGTTCAGATAAGGTGCGGTAAAGCTGGGTTGGGTTCAGGTGGGCCTTTTCAGCCACCGTTTGAACGCCGCCAAAAGCCTTGGTCATCTGGCGCAGGGCAATGAGCAGCTCGCCCTGTTCGCCGTCTTCGAGGATATCGTTCAGCATCTCGAGCGCATAGCCGGGGTCTTGCTTGAACAGCTCCGCCATGGCCTCGTCGTGGGTTCTATCTTTCATTGTTCTGCCCTCCCTTGCCAGTCAATCCAATATGCGCAAGCCCGTTCGATATCCTCACTTTGCGTTCGTTTGTCGCCTGCGCAAAGGAGCACAACTACCTGAGTTCCGGCGATAGCGTAATAGACTCTGTATCCCGGACCAACGTCGATGCGCAACTCCCAAACTCCATCGCGGCAAGTCTTGTGATCGCCGAAGTTGCCCAGCTCCATTCGGTTGATTCTGCGGTCAACTGCGATCCTTGCCTTTGTGTCGCGGAGTTGACGACGCCATTCCATGAAGACATCATTCCCGCTAGGATCTCGCTGCGTAAGTTCGCGTATGACGCATTTGCGTGTTTTCCGGGGAAGCGGCAGCCTGGATCATTCGCTTAGTTTTGCAGCGAGATACTAGGCGTCTGGTAGTGGCGAACCTCGTAGATGGAAGGATTATCGTCTATAGACGAATTCGTGTCAAATGGAATCTGCGTGTTGAGGCGGAGATCATCAGGCAAATCAGGCGGAAAAGGGAAAACAATCCTCTCCCGAGTGGAAACGGAGCGGTGTTCCGTGGTAGTGTGCAACATTTGCGGGTGGTTTTTCCCGCAGCGGGACAGGCGGCTTCGGGCGCGTACGGGTTTCGGACCGGCCGCAGTGAATCGGAATCGCGCGATTGTGAGTCAAACAGGCCGGACAGGGTAGAGTGGTTTAGGTAATAAGGATGGCAATGAGCAAATCACTAGTGATTGTCGAGTCGCCCGCCAAGGCGAAGACGATCGAGAAGTATCTGGGCAAGGGCTTCGAGGTGCGGGCATCGGTGGGGCACATCATGGACCTGCCCAAGAACGACATTGGCGTGGAGCTGAAGAAGCGGACATTTGTGCCGGAGCTGATCGTGTCTCCGGGCAAAGAGAAGATTGTGGAGCATTTGAAGAAGCTGGGGGCGCAGGCCGACGCGATCTATCTGGCGCCCGATCCGGACCGCGAGGGCGAGGCCATTGCGTACCACCTGGCGCTGCAGTTGGGAAAGACGGCCGCGGAGCGGAAGAAGATTCGCCGCGTGACCTTCAACGAGATTACGAAGAAGGCCGTGCAAGAGGCCTTTGAGCACCCTCGGGACGTGGACCAGAATCTGGTGGACGCGCAGCAGACGCGCCGCGTGCTGGACCGCCTTGTCGGCTACCAGATTTCGCCGCTGCTGTGGGAAAAGGTGCGGCGGGGGCTCTCGGCGGGCCGCGTGCAGACGGTTGCGGTGCGACTCATCGTCGAGCGGGAGCGGGAGATTGGCGCCTTCAATCCGGTGGAGTACTGGACGCTGGACGCGCTGCTCCACGCTGAGAAGCAGGCGGACAAGAGCTTCAGAGCGCGCTTTGTGGGTATCGATGGGGAACCAGCGTCGGTCGCGAACGGCAAGGACAAGGACGGGAAAGATCAGTTCATCGCCAATGCGCTGCCCGATGAGCGATCGATGAAGCAGGTGGTCGCCGCGCTGGAGAAGGCGAAGTGGTCGCTGGTTTCTGTCCAGTCCAGGGAACAGCAGAGAAGGCCGCTGCCTCCCTTCATCACTAGCCAACTGCAACGGGACGCGGCCAGCAAGTTGGGCTTCAACGTGCGCCGGACGATGGGCGTGGCGCAGCGGCTCTATGAGGGCGTCAATGTGGGCGCGGAGGGCTCGGTTGGCCTGATCACCTACATGCGCACCGACTCGCCGCGGGTGGCGCCGGAAGCAATTGCCGGGGCGAGGGAGTGGATCGCTAAGCAGTTGGGGCCGAGGTACCTGCCCAAAGAACCGAATTTGTACAAGGGCAAAAAGGCCGCGCAGGACGCGCACGAGGCGATTCGGCCTACGGATGCCGCGCGGACGCCGGAGTCGATCGCCCGCTATTTGACCGAGGAACAGCTCAAGCTGTACCGGCTGATCTGGCAGCGGTTTGTGGCTTCGCAGATGACGCCGGCGGTCTTCGATGTAACCACGGCGAAGATCGCGGCGGTCTCTCAGAAGACGGGCAAGACCTACGATTTCCGCGCCAGCGGCTCGGTGGTGCGGTTCGACGGCTTCCTGAAGGTTTACGAGGTTCTGGAGGAGAAAAAGGACGAGGAAGACGAGTCGGCCAGCAAGCTGCCCGATCTGCGGCACGTCAAGCGGCTGGAGATTGAGAAGCTGGAGAACGAGCAGCACTTCACCCAGCCGCCTCCGCGCTACAACGAGGCCTCGCTGGTGAGGGTGCTGGAGGAACGCGGCGTTGGACGGCCTTCAACCTACGCCACCATCATCAACACCATCCAGGACCGCGAGTATGTGACCAAGATCGGCGGACGGTTTTATCCCACCGAGATCGGGATGGTGGTCTGCGATCTGCTGGTGAAAAATTTTCCCTATATCTTCGACGTCGCTTACACGGCCAAGCTGGAAGAGGAGCTGGACGAGATCGAGGAGGGTCACGAGAAGTGGACAGACCTGCTGAAAGGCTTCTACGGCTACTTTGAGGATGAACTCAAGGATGCCGGCAAGAACATGGAAAACATCAAGCGGATGGAGACGCGGACCAAGGAAAAGTGCGATCTGTGCGGGTCGCCGCTGGTGCTGAAGTGGGGCAAGTTCGGCACCTTCTATGCGTGTTCCGCTTACAACAAGAAGGATAAGTCGGGCTGCGGGTTTACCAGGGAGAACACCGCCAGCAAGCCGGACCTGAATACACAGGAGGCCCAGGAGGCGGGCGAGACGGAAGAGTACTGCGATAACTGCGGGCGCGTGATGGTGCTGCGGCGCGGACTGTTCGGGCCCTATATGGCCTGCCCTGGGTACAGCGAAGATCCGCCCTGCAAGACCATCCGCAAGCTGAGCCAGAAGCAGCAGCAGAAGCAGAATACGCCTCAGCCGACGGGCGAGGACTGCCCGCTATGCGGCAAACCCCTGGTGCTGCGCCAGGGAACCTTCGGAGAGTTCGTCTCCTGCTCCGGCTATCCCAAGTGCAAGTACGTGAAGCAGAACCTGATTGAAGGGATGAAGTGTCCCAAGTGCGGACAGGGCGACCTGGCCGAGCGCAAGGCGCGGCGGGGGAATGTTTTCTGGGGCTGCACGAATTATCCCAAGTGCGACTTCACGTCGAACTACAAGCCGGTGGCGAAGGTGTGCCCGATGTGCAAGAGCCCGTACCTGGTGGAGAAGACGCTGCGCTCGGGCGTCTACCTGGAATGCCCCAACAAGAAGAAGAGCGCCGAAGAGTCTGTGCCAAAGAAGCGGGCGGCCAAGGGCGCCGGAGCGGTGGAGAGTGCCGTGTCGTGCAACTACTCCAAGCGGATCGGGAATGCGCCGCCTACGCCGACAGCAGAGACGCATCGGCCGGTGGTGGAGAAGAAGGGCGGGAAAAAGGCGTTGCAGCCGGCGCAAAACTGGGCGCGGGGCGGACAAAGCTCATGAAAGAAATCGTTCTCCTCGGCGGTCCCAACGGCGCGGGCACGACCACGACGGCGCGTGTGTTGTTGCCGAAGTTCATCCACGTTCGCCAGTTTTTGAATGCAGACGAAATTGCCCGCACTCTCTTGCCTGACAATCTCGAAGCCTCTCCGCTGGCCGCCGGGCGGAGGATGATTGAGCGGATGCGTGAGTTACTCCGACAGGGCGCAAGCTTCGGACTGGAAACGACCTGCTCCGGAAAGTCCTATGTGCGTATTCTCAGGCAGTGCAAGGAAGATGGCTGGCGCATCACTCTGCTCTACTTGTGGCTAAAGTCGCCGGAGGATGCGATCGCGCGCGTGGCGCACAGAGTGAGAGAAGGTGGTCACAACATCCCTTCGGAGGTCGTTCGTCGCCGTTATTACGCAGGCCCGTCAAACTTGCTCAAGTTGTACCTCCCGCTGGCAGATGAGACGGAGATATACGATAATTCCGATAAGCGGCGCATCCTGATTGCCGAGAGGCGAGAGGGCGGCACTCTGCTGGTCCACGATTCGAGACGCTGGGCAAGGATTAGGAAGGCGGCACTATGAAGTCCATGACATCGAAAGATTTACACGAGGCGATCCGCCAGGCTCTGGCCGAGGCCTCCCGGCGGCTGGCCTCCGGCGAGTTGGATGGGTCAGGGCGGTACTACACCGACGCGGAGCTTGCGGCTGGCGCGGCTACGGGCGGGAAGCGGCCCCCCGCGAAGCCTCAAAAGGCGGCGGCTGCATAGTCGCAAGCCAGCTTCCCGGCGCACTCAAGTTCTCGTCGGGAAGAGATACTGCTCCGGTGCGACCGTCAACAGCGGCTGCGGCTCCGATACCATTTGAAATGAACCCCCGGCAAGGAACCTTTCGATGCGCACCGAGCAGGATCCGTACGATTCAGTTGCCTATCCTGGTTTTCCTTATCCAGACACACATCCGGATCGCCTGGCGGCCATGGCGATTCTGCATGGGCTTTCGCCGGCGCCGGTTGAACAATGCCGCGTGCTGGAGATCGGATGCAACGAGGGCGCGAACCTTATTCCCATGGCTTATGCCATGCCGAAGAGCGAGTTCGTGGGGTTCGATCTGGCTCGTTTGCCGATCGCGCGCGGGCAGGAGCGGATTCGCGAACTCTGCCTGCGGAACGTGCGCATCTTTGCGAGCGACCTGCTCGATGCGGGTGCGGGACTCAGCCAGTTCGATTACATCGTTGCGCACGGGCTTTATGCCTGGGTTCCGGAACCGGTGCGCGACGGGCTGCTGGCGCTCTGCGGGGAGCTGCTGACGCCGGAAGGAGTTGCGTTTGTCAGTTACAACGCGCTGCCTGGCGGTCATCCGCGCAAGATGATTCGCGAGATGATGCTGTACCAGGTAAAGGACGTCGAAGACCCGGAGCAGCGGGTCTCCGGCGGGCTCGCGTTCCTTCATTTCCTGGCTGAGGCCAGACCGGAGGGCGACGCATATCGCCTGCTGATTGAAGATCAGTTGAAGAGGATGGAAAAGCGCAGCCCGCAGGCTACCTACCACGATGAACTGGGCGGCGCCTACCTTCCGGTTTACTTCACTGAGTTTGTGGAGCACGCCCGGAAGCATGGCTTGCAGTACCTGAGCGAAGCAGTGCTGCCGCCGCCAAACGATCCATGCTATCGGTCCGACATGCAGTCGGCGATTACGAGCGCGGCGGGTGACGACGTCCTGAAACAAGAGCAAATTCTGGATTTCGTGCGCATACGAGGGTACCGGGAGACGCTGGTTTGCAGAGCGGAGCGCGTGGTGCGGCGCGATTATCCGGCCGAACATCTTCGCCGGCTGTTGCTTGCTTCGCCGGTGAAGTTGGCACCGGGAGAGGCATCCGGGGCGAAGGTATTCCAATTGGCCGATGGGATCAAAATGGAATCGAACCACGCCGGCGCGATCGCACTGCTTGAGGAACTGGAGGCAGCGTGGCCGCGGGCGCTTAGTTTTGACGAGATTGAGCCGCGGATTGCAGCGACCGGTTTTGTGCTCGATGGCGACGGAGTCACCTTGTTGATGCGGCTGGTGGTGGCAAGAATGGTCGAGCTGCATGCCTGGAGGGCGCCGGTTGCCGGAGAAGTTTCGGCGCGGCCAAGGGCCAGCGCCTGCGGCCGGCAAGAAGCGCTGACCCGCCCGTATGCGACCACTTTGCTGCATGGCACAGTCGCACTCGACGATCCGGTTGTGCGGAGCTTTCTCAAGCTGCTGGACGGAACCCGCGATCGCAGCGCGCTTTTGGATGCGATGAAGGCCGAGTTTCCCGCCAAGCCACAAGAAGAGCTTGAGGAAGGGATCGAGCCTGGTCTCGCCTTTCTGCACCATGCCGGCTTGCTTGAAGGCTGATAAGAGGCCACCAGAGCGCCCAGCGCTATCCTGCTGCCCGACCGGCGCAGCTTTGCCCGGTGGCTCCGCGCCGATTGGGATGCCGTTCTCGGGCCGAATCCGTTAGTATTGTGCAGCGGAGACCTACCGATGGAACGAATGCTTGCAACGCCCGCCGATGCCGAAATCATTCTGAAACTCTATGAACTGCGCACCGAAGCGGTGATGCGCCAGGCCCGTGCGTGGATCACCGGCGAGTTCTGGCCGGCGACAGCCGAGGGGTTCTTTGCCGTTGCCGAGAATCCCGCCGACCCGCACAATGCCTGGCTGCGCCAAGTGCTCACCTATTGGGAGATGGCGGCGGCGATGGTGCTGCACGGGGCGGTTTCAGCAGAGCTGTTTGTGGATTGCAACGCCGAGGGATTCTTCCTGCTGGCCAAGTTTGCGCCCATCCTGGAGGCAATTCGGGAGAAGAATCCGGGGTTTCTGATTAAGACCGCGGAGATGGTGGGGCGGTTTTCGGCTGCGGCCCAGCGCTACGAAGCGGTGCTGAAAAACGTGGAAGCCAGGCGGAACAGCTTGCCTGCGAAGCAGGAATCGCACGGGCAGTATGCCTATCCAACGAAGCCCTGAGACTGAAAACTCTTGCCGAATTGCGGGCGGTGGAGCATGATGGTAATTGATCGAGATTTCCAACTCCCCTGGAGGCTTCTCATGAAACGTGTTTTTGCGCTTCTGTTTGCTGTTTTCGCTCTGACCGCGATGGTGGCCAGCGCGGCCGGCTCAACCAAGATCAATGGGTGGATCTCCGACTCGATGTGCGGCGCCAAGCACGCCGGATCGGGCGCCGACTGCGTAAAGAAGTGCATCAAGTCCGGCATGGCCCCGGTGTTTGTGGACGAGGCCAAGAAGGCCGTCTGGACCATCGACAATCCGGACGTGGTAAAGGATTTTTATGGCGACCACGTGACCGTGACCGCGACCGCCGACGCGGCCAAGAAGAGCGTTCATATCGAGGCCATTGCGGAAGCGAAGTAGGGCTCGGATGTGAAGTTGGCCCGGAGATTCATCTGGCCCTGCCGGGGCTTCCAGAACGCATTTGGGGTTGGCCATGTTTTGCAATCCCCTTGGAATGCACCTGCGAGTCTTACCCGGGGCGCAAAGTGCGTGTCAAGGATGCGGCGCTTGACTTTGTGTTGCGCATTATGGGCCGGATCAACAATAAGCCTGCGACCGGTCTCTTCGGATTGCCGGCGCCATTTCGAGCTTATCCGTAAATAGAGATAGCCTGTCTCCAGCCGGTCAGCGCGGCTGCGAGCGATAGGAGCGCTGGGTAGCTGGCTTCGGTTTTCTCGAAGCTCAGCAGCAATTTGCGGAGCCGGTTGAGCCAGGAGCGCGTCCGTTCAACGGCCCATCGGCGTGCGCGGTAGCGGGGATGGCCTCGTCTCTCGTCCGCTTCCTGGCGGCGGGTCTTCACATTGAGTTGATCGTTGTGGATGCGGCTGGCCGCCAGGGCCGGGAATCCGACGTAGGCGGCATCGGCGCAGAGCGTCTCCATGCACCCGCTCCCGGCAGCCGGCCTTCCATATCTTCAGGAAAAAGCCTTCCCGCTGCCAGCGTTGGCAATGTGCATGCACAGCGCTGGCGCTGCCGTACTCCTTGGGCAGCGCCTTCCACTGACAGCCGGTGCGAAGCGCATAGACGATCGCCGAGAAAACCTGCCGCGCAGCCATGGGCTTGCGTCCTGCTCCGGGCTGGCGCTGGTAGGTGCGGCGGCGCGGCCGTTTCCGCACCGGAACCAGCGGCTCGATCTTGCTTCGCAACGCGTCCGAAACTATCCACGACTTGATCCGCGCCCTCCCGATACATATCTTCGCCCCCACTCGTGCGCCCCGCCGCGGACAATTCAAGAGAGAAATCAACAGGATTACTATTTACGGATAAGTTTCTAATAACAGGCGCTAGTGTCCTGAGTCTGAAATACTTTGAATAAATATAGAAGCGGCTGCATCGGATAAAGTGGGAGGAGCCGCAATGCCGATGGGTCGTCAACTTACGCCTTTGACGATTGGGGAGATGGAACGCTCGCAACTGATGTCTTGGAGCAGGCGGCCCAAGACTGCGCAGGCCCTGTCCATGCGCGCGCGCATTGTCTTGCTGGCCAGCCAGGGTCACAGCAATACAGAGGTTGCGCGGCAGGTGGCGACGACGCTCCAGACCGTAGGCAAATGGCGTCAGCGTTATCTGGACGCGGGTGTGGATGGTTTGCTCGACGAACCGCGCCCCGGCACGGCCCGTAGACTCAGCGATGAGCAGGTCGAACGGGTCTTGACGCGCACCTTGGAGAGCCAGCCGGAAGCGGCCACGCACTGGTCCACCCGTGCCATGGCCGCCAAATGCGGACTGAGCCAGTCGTCGATCAGCCGCATCTGGCGCGCCTTTTCGCTGGCACCGCATCGCACGGAGAATTTCAAGCTGTCCAAAGACCCGCTGTTCATCGAAAAGGTGCGCGACATTGTGGGCCTTTATCTGAACCCGCCGGAGCGAGCCCTGGTATTGTGTGTCGATGAGAAGAGCCAGACCGGGGCCCCCGGCAAGCGGTCTTTGCTTGCTGGGGTGGAGATTCAGGCCCTGGATAGGACCGCGCCCCTGTTGCCCATGCGCCCCGGACAGATCGAGCGCCGCACCCATGACTACGTTCGCCACGGTACAACCAGCCTCTTCGCTGCGCTCGACGCCAAGTCCGGCGAAGTGATCGGCAAGACGCAACGCCGGCATCGCTCGGTGGAGTTTCGCAGGTTCCTGGACACCATCGAAGAGAACGTTCCGGCTGATCTGGATATTCACCTGATCCTGGATAACTACGGCACGCACAAGACGCAGCTGATCCGTGACTGGGCAGCCAAGCGGCCGCGGTTTCACTTCCACTTCACGCCCACCTCGGCCAGTTGGCTCAACCTGGTGGAAGGCTGGTTTGGTGTGCTGACAGAAAAGCAACTCCGCCGCGGCGTTCATCGCTCAACCCGGGAACTGGAGAATGCCATCCACAACTCCATCGATCATCCCAATGACCATCCCAAGTCTTTCGTCTGGCACAAGACCGCCGACCAAATCCTGGCATCCGTCGCCCAATTTTGCATACGAACTTCAGACTCACCACACTAGGATTGCAGGCTTGCGAGGAAACAAGTCCGCTGCCTCGGGTACGATAAGGTGTGTAGGCTAAAGCTTCGGAGCCCGGATGGCGAAACTGGCAGACGCAGCGGACTTAAAATCCGCAGGCCGCAAGGCCGTGGGGGTTCAAATCCCCCTCCGGGCACCAATACAATCAATACTATACAGAGATTACCTTTCTCCGGCTACAACGTCAAAACAATGCTGGTGCCACTTGTGGTGCCGCTTTGTTCCGACTATGCTAGCGTCGAATCAGGAGGACAGTTTCCATGCCGAGAAAGGTGGTTCGCAAGGAGCGGGGAGTCTTTGAGAAAGTGCCAGGCTCTGGCATTTGGTGGATTCGCTTCAAGGTGGATGGCGTTGAGCATCGTGAGAAAGTCGGCCGGCGCGGCGATGCCATGAAACTGTATGCCCTGCGGAAGGCCGACGTGGTTCGCGGCGTGAAGCTGCCGGCGAACATGAAGCACAAGGGCGTCAAGTTCGGCGTGATCGCCCAGGAAGCCATCGACTGGTACATCAACCACGAACGCAGGGACGTGCGGAACTTCAAGGGCAGGATGAAGTTGATCCTGGAGGCCTTCGGGGAAAGGATTGCCGATGAGATCAAGCCATCCGAAATCGATACCTGGATTGGCGCTCACGAATGGGCTCCGGCAACCAAGAACCGGTACAAGAATGTCTTCGGGAAGACATTCAAGATCGCGCTGGCCGACGGCAAGGTGGCCAGCAACCCCGCCAGGATGGTGGAGCAGCGCGCAGAGAACAATGCGCGCATACGGTTTCTTTCCGATGACGAGGAGAAGCGCCTGCGCGAGGCCATCACAAAACAGTTCCCGATGCACATGCCTGAGTTCGATGTTGCGCTGAACACCGGGATGCGGAAGAGCGAACAATTCAGCCTGGAATGGCCGGAGGTATCGCTGACCCGCAAGCGTATTCGCCTTGAGAAGACGAAGAACGGAAGTGATCGGGAGATTCCGCTTAACAAGACCTGCCTGAAGACACTTGTGGCGCTGCACGCCATCCGGCCGCACGATGGGCGCGTCTTTCAATCGAAGTACGGTAAAGATCTGAATGATCCACGAGGGTGGTTCGAACTGGCCGTTCAGCAAGCGAAGATCCCGAACTTCCGCTGGCACGATCTGCGCCACACATTCATCGGCCGCCTGGTCATGAAGGACGTGAATCTGAGGACGGTTCAGGAATTGGCAGGGCACAAGACGATCTCAATGACCACCCGATATGCTCATCTGGCGCCGGAGCACAATCAGGCGGCCATCGAGAGACTTGATCCGGCCACCGCGTGAAGGTCGGGCGGCTTCCCCCGGTAGATCGAACTCCGGTTCGCGTCGCGTTCACGGCGCATTCAAAACTCAATGACGACTGTTCATACTGATAGGTGGAATGCTATCAGTTGTCTCGCTGCGCGGGCCGAAGCCGTTCCGCGATGCGACGGAGGCCTGTCGCCCCGACCTGACCCGAATCGACGGGCGGACGTCTCCGGCGCGGACTGATTCCGGGTGGTCCTCTCTGGCAAATCTTCGGACGGCACTCGCTGGAATGAGAATCTTGCCCCCAACGCGGCGCATGGTGAGACGCCCCGTTGTGATGAGGTAGTCTACGGAACGAACGCTGAGGCTGAGCGCTTCAGCCGTGTCGCGGCGAGAATAGAGAAGCTTCTCTACACCTTGGTCCATGTGAACTCCCGTTGGCTCGCGTGAACAGGAAACTCAAGCGAATGATTCCTTCTATTGCGGGAAGGAGCCGGCGCTGTCTCTCCTCCACCAGCTTCGTTCAACCTTGCCTGACTGTCCAGTACTTTTCATTTATCAGGTGATAGGTTTCAACTATCACCTCCATTTTCCCGGCTCACGGAGCGTTACGGAATCGTTGAAATCTCGTCCAAATGATGAATCTCCAGTAAAAACCATGTTGAAGACCAAATCGTTTGGGGGTAGGAGAGCCTTACAAGGTTCGGCTTTCATCGTTCGTACTCAGCTTGCCCGAGCATCTAACCCGATGGGAGCTGACATAAACTGACCAGAGCCCTTTTACGACAAACTCGCGGTTTGTTGCAATCCGAAAACTGACGCTCCCCGGCAGCCAAGAATGCTTGCCCCGCAACCTTCGTGCAAGCGCAAGGTCTTGATAAGACTTCTCTTGACCATAGGTGATATGTCAAAGCTATCACCTGATAAATAGAAAGTATTGGACGGCGGAAAGGAGCCGTCATAGGCTCACGGCATATTGCGGTCCTGCACGGGCCGCTGGAGGTGCCGATGATCGCCACTCTCAAATCTCGCCGCCAGTTGTGGGCTGTCCTCAGGGGCAGCCTGCACCGGATGCGTCCCAGCCTTAGCCTATTCACACTGCTCGTCCTCTTCCAGGCGCTCGCTCTCGCGCAGTCGCCGTTCGATACAGGCTTCAATGCCATGCAAACGCTCTTCACCGGCACGATTGCAAAGGTGGCCACTGCGACCTACGTCTTCCGGGAGAACGTGAAGAACAACGAGCTGGCCGTTAACCCACTAGGGCTGACCATCGTCCGCTTCCGGGCCGACCAGGCCTTCGAGTAACCGAAGCCACTCCCAATACGAGGCGCATTGATGTCCCAACGCGGCTACAAATCGCGGCAGATAGGCCCTTCGTTTCTTCGCGGGCGGAGAATCGTGCCCCCACGCGCCATGAGAGGGCGTGTCCCTCGCCGGAAAGCTGTCCTTGAACAGGCGGCAATGAGACGGTTCCGCAGCCTGAGGCGTGGAGCTGGCTTGCCGGGAATGCCTCGGTCTATGCAGATCATGAAGCGTTCGTCTCACGTCTTCCTCCCTTGCTTGTCCGGTCACACGCTTCGGGCCAATTCCGGCGCCCATCGGCACTGCGCCACTCTGCTTTCCGGACTCCTCTCCCAGAACGAGTCTGGGCCCCTGCTCCAGAATGCGCGGCTTGGCGCTTGGGAGCCGGGCCCCTTACACCCCAGCGCGCAAAGACCGCGCGCCGGGGACCCCGTAATCTTGCTCAGGCTTCGCCAATGGATGACCCGGCCAATCCGGGAATTCAACTTAGGAGACTTCACCATGTATCAGAACCGCATTACGCTCATCGGATTCCTCGGCAACGACGCCATCATCCACAGACCGGCGAGCAATTGGTCCGCCAGCGCGCGGCGTATGAGTACAAAGACGCCGAAGGCAAGACCGTGAAGACGATGGAGCACCGCGCCGGTTGGGATGCTACCTTTACCGGCGTCAGCGTCTACCGCGAGATCGACCGCGACTTCTCAGTCGGCGACCGCATCCAGTTCACCGCGCCCGACAAGTCGCTCGGCGTCGCCAATCGCGACCTTGCCGCCATCGAATCCCTCGCGCCGGATGGCCGCATTTCAGCCCGTCTCGATAGCAACCGCCAAGTCGAGTTCAACGCTGCAAAGCACCGACACTTCGACCACGGCTACGCCGTCACCAGCCACAGTTCCCAGGGCCTCACCGCCGAGCGTGTCCTCGTCAATGCCGACACCGGCGTCCACCCGGACCTGCTCAACTCCCGCTTCGGCTACGTCTCCATCTCCCGCGCCAGCCACGAAGCCACCCTCTTTACCGACGACATGACCAAGCTCAGCCCGCAACTCAGCGCCGATGTCTCGAAGACCTCTGCGCTGGAAATCAGTCAAGCCCTGCCCGCCACCCAAGGAATCGGAATTGCGATAGGGATCTGACGAATGCCAACAGTAGAATGGAGGCTTTGCCACCACCCTGACAGAATCCGTCAATTTCTTCAATAAGTGCAGTGGGCTTTGAATGCTCTCGCGAAATGGAGACACCGGCCGTTTCGGAATGAATGCAGAAGCCAAAACCGCGCAGAACAAGAAGGACTACGCCGTCCTCAACCTTGCCACCAGCGAGAGCTGGAAGAACGAGCAGGGCGAGTACGAAACCCGCGCCAAATGGCACCGCGTCTACGCCTGGGGCAATCTCGCCAACTTCGCCAAGACGCTCCAGAAGGGCCGGCTCGTCAGCCTGGAGGAGAAGATCAAGCATCGCGCGATCAAAGAAACCGTCAAGGGCTAGCAGGTCAAATACACCATCGCCGAGATCCATGCTTCGAGCATCCGGCGTCTCTCGAAAGTCGAAGCCGCTGACGATCCCAGCGACGGGGCGGACGAGGCGTAGTCCTCGCCCATAAAGCCTTTACGCGGCCAAGCAACCAACGGCTGGCTTGGCCGCGTCATCCACAACTCCTGCATCTCGATTTGGATGGCTAGCCAGATTGCAAGAGACGTCGGATGACTTCCTCTAATTGCCCTGGTCGAGGAGGCAGGCCCAGAAATCGCTCACATTCCTTGCCTGATTTAAGGAAAATGAATTCAGGTACGCCACGAATCTTGAATTGTTTAATAGCTCCTGCGTCAATGTCTGTATCAAATCTTCGAATTGTTAGTTGACCGGGAAAAAGTGCAGGGAGACTGTGGAGAATCGCGGCTGCGCTCTCGCAGCCCTGCGCCCAGTTGTTAAAGAAAAAGTAGATTTCTAAATGTGTCCCCTCGCGGGACAAGATCGTTCGCTTGAATTTGCAGTCGAACCCAATTGCAGTTGTTCCATCAACTGGCCTCCAACCGTCCTGAATTAGCTTGTTAACAATACTCCCATGCGCAGCCGACGTTTTCGGATCATTCTGATCGATCACCCCGTCGCCGTTAAGCCGAAACTCTTCCGATTCGGCCGCGACGAACTTCCCCCCATAGCCAATCGCTCGCGCGTAGAATCTTGCCTTCCCGCCCGAGAAGATTCCGCCCGAGCCCGTTTGTTCCCAAACTACTTCACAGATCTCCGACATTGACGTTTGGTCCGAGGAAGCGTCGGATCGTTGCGGATTCGGGACCGCTCGCCCGCAGTTTGCGCAGAAGCTCGCATTCTTTTCAAGTTGCTTTCCACAGCCGGCACAGAACACTTGGATTCCCTCTCAAAGATGAGCGTGAAGTCTCGATCAATTGTTCAACTTAAAGGAGACATTGACTTGAGTTACGACTTCGACAGGATCTCCCTGCCAGAGAAATGGTTTGTATCTCCAGTGCTTGACTGCTTCCGCTGCAGACTGCTGCAACATCGCAGGCCCGGTCAGGACTTGGACGCTCTCGACCACGCCATCTTTTGAGATTCTTGCTTCGAGGAGAACATCGCCTTCGATACGGCTGGCTTTTGCGATGGGAGGATAGACAGGAGCAGGCCCAAAGATCCTATTTGACTCCATTTGCTGTGCTGAGACTTTTGACACTTCGGAGCCCAAATGTGGATTCTGGGTGATCGCTGGTTCGAGCGTCTGCTCGCCAGATTTGTCGCCTGGTGGGTTCGAGAACTCAGGGCTCACAAAATCGTTAACGTCCCCCACAAGGTCGCCAGTTCGCTGCATCGACCACGATCCCTTGTCGACGCCCGCATACCACGTCCCTTGAACTGTCGAGTCCGCCGCATCGAATGATCCAGCAAAACTGGTGCCAATGAGAGAATCCCCCTCCCGACAGATAAAGGTGACTCTGTTTCTATATATCCAACCTTCGATTTGTGCCCTTTGCTTCGTCTGCGAGTTTTCCGTCTGAAAAACTGCTGGAATAATCAACTCGCTGCCCTCAAACTTATTCCCCCTTTGATCCAGTCTCAACGTAAAGGTCTCTGTGCCGGTTGACCCCTGCCATTCCCCTTTCATCTGAGTCAATTCGCTATCCGACTTGGGGATCGACTCGATTGAAAAGCATTTATGAATCTCAGACGGGGCCGAATCTCCCAAGAAGGTCCGATAAAGCATGAGAACCCTGGCCATCGAATGGTCTTCAAAAGCCGCATTGTCGAGTTCAACCCCATAGCCGACCCCGAAATCGGAATAGTCCTTTTCCAACAATGTCCGCTTAGGTATTTGAAGCCCCGTTATAGTAAGGCAAAGGTTGCCCGAATCGATCGTATAGGCACCCTTCCAATGTACATTCGCGTATGCCCCGACGAGGCCCGCCCAGAATTGCAGATTCACATCATCAATCGATGCTCCCTTTTCACCGCTCCATTTTTGTGATGAATAGCTATACAACAGAGGAGTGATCTTCCGGACTCGTATTGGCTCGGGATTCGGAGTTGCCGTTGGAGCCCCCGAAGTTCCGTTCGTTGGCTGGCCTACGGAGGGGACTCCTGGCTGGACCGGGACAAAGTGTTGGTTAGTGCTTTTCAGATAAGTGGTCCACCCTTTGATGGTGTCCGCAATTCTACTTCTCCCTCCGATAAAGAATATGAGCGTAATGGCGATTGCCAGAATCATCAAGAAGACCGAAATGGGGCCACGGGCATTCCCAATGCGGAGTAATAGCATTGTCACAAGCGCGAGAACAAGAAGTGGAACAAGCCCTCTATCATTCGAAATAGGTACCAGCGACAGGTAAATGCCGAAGATCAGATCTGCGGCCAATACCAATGAAACGGCTCTAATTGCCTTGCGGCCGACTTCTACTGTCGCTGCCGCGGCTATGACAACGGGCCATTGAAGCGCAAGGAAAATGATTCCCGCGACCGGGATAAGGGCTAGAATGGGAATTATGGTCACTTGCTGGCTCTGGGGAACCAACATCGCGGCGCCGAGCATACAGAACAACAGAACAACCGAGATAACGGCGATCCGGCGCAGCCATAGATTACCGATTTGCCAAATGCTTGCAACAACTCGTAGGATTTCTTCAAGCAGGGATTTCACTTCTGCCTCCGCGGCACTATCTCCGGACGAGCGATAGTCGCTTCTGAGGAATCACCGAAACGAGGAGCCTAAGCCTTCTTCTTGGGCTTCCCGCCATGCGCTTCCAGCCAATCTACAACCTTGCCAAGACTAGGTGCGAGCTTTTCGGCACCCGAATCAAGCTTCTTTGGAACGGATTTGACAGAGTCCAGAAATGACGACTGTGCATTTCTAATCGACGATATCGACGATTGTGCGTGTTGCCTTCTCTCTTGCCCTTCGGACTCTTCGGTTACCCATTTTTTCAGAAGATGAGGACGAATCCGAACTGGAGAGTTTGCCCATTCGCGAAGTCGGTGCTGGTCAAGCTTGACCACCTCAGCGAGCTCCTCGTCGGACAGATCCTTCAGCGCCTCCTCATATTTCGCAAAGAACTCGCTGTCGTTTTCCTCAATGCTAAAGGAAAACTCAGTATCATCGGCTTCGACCGCGCGTTTGACTTCAACCGGCAGCCGCGACAACTGGGTATAAATTGTTTCGATCAGAAGATTACTATCCTGGGGCAGTCTTCGGACTGCAGCGGAGGTGACGCGCAGGAGGGTTTGAAACGCGATGGGGTTCGTTTCGGCCCACTGTGCGAATGACACCCCGGCGCGAGTTTCTCGGAGGCTCCTGAACGCCTTGCCCATCCAGAGCTGTATATCAACATCGAATGCATCGACAAGCGTCCGGGCGATTTCATGGAGCGCATCAGGAAACTCCATTGGCCTATCTCGCTTTGCTCATTTCGTGCCCCTTCGGACACTTGACGGTATTGACCAAGTAGCCTGACCGGGCGTGATCATAGCAGAGGTACTGCTTGCATCGATCACACCAATAGGCCTCTTCAATGGAGATCTGATGGCCGCCGGGCACGCACTGCACTTTGTTTGCCATCTTCGGTACTCCTACCGGTGAATCTCTTGGGGGAGCAATGATGATACCACGAGGGGCCCGAAATGCACCATGTTGACTGGCTTAGCGCAGACATCGCACAAGCCGAGCGCGGCAAAGTACCGCCATCATCGCTCCATACCTAATCCCCAACACAATCAACAATATACTTCTCCTTTCCGTACCGCAGCAACCTGCCATCGCCGTCCCTGGCGGGGCCGCTGAATTAGTTTGCAGGTTGTTTCCTTCCATCCCACTTCGCGCCCTCGGGTGGACGGCCCACCGCACGGTCTGAGCGTGCGCTGAACGGACCTTTTCCGTCCGTTCGGAGCGCGGCTGCGCGCCAAACGATGGTGCGCGTTTGGCACTGTCCGCGCTTTTCCCGACGGACTCCCACCGTCGGGCGCTGCGTTCGTTCTTTTCCGCCGACCGTCTTCGCGCTTCCCAGCCGCGGGTGAGCAAGACGCTCAGCCGGCAACGGCGGACCGAGAGGAGAAAAAACATGAGGTTCAGCAACAACAGCAACGGCAACAGCGGCAGCAGCACCACCGCGCCGCACAGCACAAATGCGGCGCAGCAACGCAGCCGCCAGCAGACGACCACTCAGCAGATCATCGCAGAGAACGTCAAGCACCTGATCGAGCAGCTTGAGCAGGGCAAGAGCGAGGCGCTCACCGCCTACCTCAACGCAATGGCCCGCTTCCACAGTTATAGCTTTGGCAGCCATGTTTTGCTTCGAGGACGCGCATTGCTCCATCGAGTGTCAACCAGTTCCGATAGGGTGTATGCGCTTTGAATGTCTCCGGATGAACCTTGTTCACCATGATGTGGATGTGAAAGTGCTTCTTGTCATCGTGGGCGACGACCATATATTGATGGTCCTGATAACCAAGTTCACGGAGAGTGTGCAACGCGCAATCTGTCCATTGTTGCCGGGTTGGTCTTTCACCTGGCGGCCAGGCCAGTTCATAATGACATAGCGCATCCTTGCAGCGTGGGTTCAAAAATGCAATCCCCTCCATCTGTATTGCGACCGTGTCCAAACCAGCAATGTTGTCCGACAGTACCACGTCCCCTCGCAAAAGAGGTTCCCCAGTATCAGCGTCGCGTTCCGCTGTTAGGTACTTGCATAGCCGTTTGAAGCTGCTCGCGTGTTGCCGAGTTGGTTGCACTTTTGCAATCATCTTCACTCCGCCGTGTTTTTGTTGAATGTGGCGAGTGCTGTGTGCAACTCCGATAGCACCTTATTAAGTTCACTGCGCAGTTCTTTCTCGTTTGGGAGGCCTTTTATCTCCGTCAGTAGATGCTTTTGCAATCCAAAGAGCTTGCTGAGTTCTGCGGCAACTTCGCGGCTTACTTGGGAACGTATTGGCCTATTCAGTGCGCATTTACGAATGTATTCACTGACCGTTAAGCCAGCGAGATGAGCCTGTTGACGAATGGCCTCCTTCTCTTGTGACAAGAGTTTGATGAGCAGCCCCCTGCGATGTTCTGTCTGCTTTGGCCTTGCCATTGCGGTGCTCCTCTGGGGTCTCGGGGCGAAGCCCTGAGCAAGGTGCGCAGGACCAAACCCGAGTAGCGCAGCGGATTGGGTTGGGGCCGGTGGATATGCCAAAACGACCGCAGGGAGTTTCGGTATATCCAGAGCCTACCTTGCCTTCACGCTTATCAGCCTTTCAATCCGCTTCAACATAATAATACATATTTGACAACAATAACGTCAATATGATGAAATGCCAATGTATGGAGAATGAGGCTCGTCGCAGGGTGCAGGTGCTCTCGTCGCACAATGTCGAGGCACTTCGTGCGTTTCTCAAGGAAAAGGCGAATGAACACGCGCCGCAACCGGCCTCGTACACGATTGGCATGGTTGTGCGAGCGGCTTTCCCTGAACTGTCTTTGCTGCGGAAGCGGGGATACTCACTCAACATGCTGGTCCGTCTTTTTGAAGAGAACGGGGTGAAGATCACCGCAACAGCACTGTCGGGCTACATGAAGAAACTGAATGAGGGGGCGGAAGGGGCGTCGGCAAACGAGGTTCGTAAAGGGAGAACACAACTATCTCTCCCTGGTTAGCAAGCTTGCAATCACTTGGCAATGAAACCGGATGTACCGCTGTAGGAAAGGGGCAAAATGATGCCTCTGCTGTGCAACGAACCGCAAACGTCTTTTAAGCAGGAAAGCTGTGAGGTTGGTTCATACAAAGGAACGTAACCGTGCGGTGCATCCTGGAGAAAAGCCAGACAAAGAGCGCGAGGGAAGCAAAGTTGTCTGCGTTGGCTTGCCGATGATTTCGACGGTACTTTGCTCTGTGGGCTTTGTAAAACTGCGCGTAATTCAAATGCAACTCAACCAATGAGGGAATGGGATGCCGAGAAAGATTCTGAGACTGCCGATTGTATTGGATCGTACTGGCCTTTCACGCAGTACCGTTTATCAGCGTGTCACCGAAGGGAAGTTCCCAAGGCCAGTGTCGCTGGGGGCAAGGGCTGTCGGCTGGATTGAAGCAGAGGTTGAGGAGTGGATTGCCTGCCAGATAGAAGCCAGCCGGGAACTGTGCGTCCAGAGAACTGGAGTGAAACGTTCGTCGGCGAGATGATGCCGGCGCGGGATTTGAGATTGGCATCAAACTGAGATTGGATTGCAGGACTTGGCCTGATTCTCTGTCGGCCGAGTTGACTGACTGGCTACGCCGCAGTTCCACGGAAGGGCAATACCTTGCCGCCCGGGAAAAGCAGTTCTTCGGAGCCGGATAGGTCGCGCAAAAAGCTCAAGAACCTCCATCGTCTGGCGGGAACCCATCACCGTTCACTCGCGGACGCGTCCTGGCGGCGTTGAACGCGACGCGATTTGGCCTATTCTTCCTCCGGCGCGTACAGCTTCGGCGGATGACCTTCAACCCACTTCCGCACCCGCTCCTGTGCGCGGGATAGATCGGCAGGCGATAGGTGCGAGGCCGCTTCTTCCCGAGCTTCCACAGCGAGCTTTGTGAGGTCCGCTTGCGGTTTGCCGGCCGCAGCCAGATCGAACCAGAAATAGGCTTCCACGTAATCCTGAGGCACACCCCGGCCAGTGCTGGAATCCAAGCCAAGGTTGTACTGCGCTATAGCGTCGCCCTGCTCAGCGCACTTGCGGAACCAGAGGGCCGTGGCGGCGTTTGGCTTGGCGTCGCCGGGCGTAGTCCATGGCAAGACTGCTCTCGACACACATTTGCACCCTTCCTCGACTCCGGGCCGGGTCCATTTGCCATCCACAAGCAAACCTTTACTGAGATCGTATCTCTTCCCGTCGGCTGCGCGATGAGCAGAATCCTGCCGAATATCTGCGGCTGTTGGGCAATCACACCATGGGTCTTTCATGCAGGGGGTGTTCGCATACATCCATATCGCGTGAGCGATTCCAAGGGAAGATTGGCGCTCTCGGTTGATTTGCTCCGTGGCTTTGTTGTGCAGGTTGCGTGTGATTTCCCACGCACGGTCTTGGGGCATTCCCTCGATTCTCACCAGCGCCGCAACCAACGAACGGTGATCCCGTCCTGCCAGTACGGAACTTAGCGCAGCCTCATAAATCTGTGGGATGTGTTTCTTTTCAATACCGCCAAGCAACTCGATATTTTTGCGCAGGTTTGCTTTGACACTCTTGCTCACTGTTGAAGGATCAAATTCAACGGCGAACGGCGAATGGAATCGCTTAATATCTGTCGGCGGATTTGGAATTGCCACGGCAGACACAGGTGCCCCGCAATTCCCGCAAAATCGCGAGCCTTCGACGTTGCGAAAGCCACATCGGGTACAGATCGGCATCTCAGCGCCTCAGGAGTATGCGAAGATCAGTCTACACCGGAGCGCTCCGCCCGTGACCCCGCCAGCGGCTCTGAGCGCCTCCCAAGCTCCACCACCGCCTATTCGGGCGGCACGGCGGCGCGTCCTGGGGCAATGTGAGGGCGCATTTCAGGGCCGGTGCGGGTTGCCTTGGAAGCCTTCCGATTCGCCCGCTGACCGATATGCTGCCGCAACATAAAGATCATTGCTGTGAATTATGCAGCTGTTCGTTCAGATCGTCCATCTGTGGTTCTATTTGGTTAAAGCGGTCCAAGATTTCCGGTAACACACCGACGCCCCCCTCCCGGTTGAGGCATTTTCGTGTCCATAGATCGAAAGTCACATAGTTCACTGCCACTAGCTTCCCGCCAAACGTCATCAAAGCATTCGGCTCTTCTACCCCAGGAGTGGGATTCGCATCGTGAATCCAAAGACAAACTGTGTTGTCCGGCATAATGACTACAGCATCAAAGCGCAGGTTTTCACGTTCATTGAAAGCGATAGGTGTCCCCTGCCACGCCGTAACCATAGCGTCTGCGCCTAGCTTGAGTTGTTTATCTTTTTCAGTTTCCTCTGGCGTCTGCGTGGCTTCACTGTCTGTTGCTTGCGAGGTTTGCGGCGGTGTGGCTTGCGGCGCTGAAGGCTGAGATGCATTTGACTGATTTGGAGCCGACGGGAGCAGGGTTCCGATGATGACTAATAGGATGAATATCCCTACCGCGATGGCGCTTCCCAAACCAATAAATCTCCACACTGCACGAGAAATTCCCGGTTTTAGGAACACCGGAGGAGGCAGCGCACCAGTCCATACCGGCAGATTTGGAATTGCCGCAGCGGACACTTGTGCCCCGCAATTCCCGCAAAATCGCGCGCCTTCTACGTTGCGAAAGCCACACCGGGTACAGATCGGCATGGGCGTCACCGGCGGCGTTACGCTTTTGCCCATCCCCTGCTGTGCTGTCGGTGAATTTGATGGGATTAATGTTTTTTGCCCACAATAGCCGCATCTCATCCTGAAACCGGCTCCCATACTAAGCGGCGGGTAACGCTGGGACAACATTCCGCAAGAGAAGCAACAGAATTCCTTCTTGCCCTTTAGAATCATAAACAAACCCGCGAAAGGCCAGGTGATGATTGCTATCAGGAGCACTATGCCAATGAAAGAAAAGAAAAGGAACAGCATGGTTCACACCCTTTCTCGCGCGCCATGCGCGCCGGTATGCGCTCTGACAGATCAGCATTTCAGCGCCCCAGGAGTTTGCGAAGATCAGTCTACACCGGAGCGCCCCGCCCGTGACCCCGCCAGCGGCTCTGAGCGCCTCCCAAGCTCCACCACCGCCTATTCGGGCGGCACGGCGGCGCGTCCTGGGGAAAATGTGAGGGCGCATTTCAGGGCCGGGGCCGGTTGCCCCAATCGCACGCCCGTAAAGGGCGGCTACTGAAACTGATGAATCTTCCAGACCTTCCCTCTCGCGAAAACAATTACGAGATGCGGGTAGTTGTAGACGGGGGTTGGGCCCGTTGTGATGGAGACTGGCGGTCCGAGGATCGCTACTACCTGATCTGGGGTCTGCCCCTGAGTAACTTCCGTTGTTTGGAGCGTGGACGGGGAACCGGAAGTTTCTTGCTGCGAGGCAACTGGCGCTGGAGTTATATCTGTCGATTCGGGAGATGGCTGAAACGAGAGAGCAGGGGCAGGCTCAGGCGTTTCACTTTGTGCAGTTGAATTATTAACTGCGGTCGGCGGATTACCCCAAATTCTGAACGAGTGTAGGAACTGATAGCCTTGGTCGTTTGGTAAATAATCCTTCGCGGTCCATGCAATCAACTGATAGAGGCGGTTTCCGGCCAGGTATTCATGCACTGTGCAGGAGCTTCCGTCGGGAAGCATGATCGCATAGTCGCGGCCGGGGACGCCATCGAGATCGATGGCTTGGTCCTTGAATAAAGTTTTGCCGGCGGCGTCACCCTTCTCCGCCGCTTGCAGGCGGACTTGCGGATCGCTGATCGCGTAGTCCGCCGGGTAACCGTTCACGTAGTCCGCCGGATAATTGATGTATTTCACGGCGTACCCGGTGTTACCGTTCTCGGCAGTGACAGAGAACACGTAGAGCGTAGCCGTTTCGCCGTTCTTCAATTGGACAGGCTGCGAGGACTGCGTAGGAGTTCCGGGAAACAGGACGCTGAAACGCCCGTCGGCGAACGTGAACGGCTGCCCGGCATCGGGTTGCGCTGGCACAGCAGTGGAGTTGTCTGGTATTGATTGCGCTGGTCCCGTAGCCGTGTGAATGTGCCATCGCGCGGCGAACTCAGTCCAATCGAAGAGACTGTGTCCTCCCGAAGCCCAAGTCCTGTAATCGTTGTGAAAGAGCCCAACGGCCATAGCAATAAAAATTAAGAACAGAAAAGAGATGCCGAATACTCTGGCGCGCCCAAAACTTCGATTAGGATGCGAATAGACTGCTGCGGCAGCGTCCACAACCGCTCCGCAGTAAACACACTGGAGTATATGTTTCTTCATGATGAGGAGCCAGCCCACCAATCCAAAAACGAAGCTGAGGATGCCAATGTATACAAAGGCTATAGCGCCGATGCCCGCGAATGCGGTTGCGAAGGCACTCCCATGAGCGGCACCGGCAACACCGGCAAGCAGGCTGACGATAAGCAGGATCGCGCAAGCCGCCATTCCGAGAATCGACGGGATGAGAAGAATATAGCCGATTGCAACTGCCGGACCGCTCAAACGGCGTATCTTTCTGCGCATCAGTGTTCCACGGTCGCAAATCTTGCAGGTAGGATTAGCCGACACCAGCGGATTTGGAATTGCCACGGCAGACACAGGTGCCCCGCAACTCGTGCAAAACCGCGCGACTTCTACGTTGCGAGAGCCACATCGGGTACAGATCGGCATTTCTGTGCTCCAGGAGTTTGCAAATGTCAGTCTACAGCCGCCGTCTCGATTTTGTGTCAAGGGCGGAGTAAAAGTAGACCACTGGGGCGGAGTAAAAGGGAGCCAGTGGAGGGTTGTGAAGGGGTATTTCGGGGGAGGAGGGGCGCTGGAGC
>Ga0326727_10008173_pt1 | contig 26817 bp, 24 predicted proteins | sample MB2enrmetagenome_FD_207643 | JGI IMG/M metagenome (GOLD analysis project Ga0326727, IMG submission 207643) | Lab enriched peat soil microbial communities from McLean, Ithaca, NY, United States - MB29MY | ecosystem: Environmental > Terrestrial > Soil > Wetlands > Peat | place: USA: New York...
GACGCGCGGCCCGGTGGTCAGCGCGGCGCGCCTGGACAACCGGGCCGCGCTCCTGGAGGCGTTCCAAGTGGCCTCGCCGGAGGCTCCCCGGTTGTCTGACGGGCATCTGGTCAGTCTAGCTTTCGATCGCTGGGGAGAGGAACTCTGCTCCCATCTCCAGGGAGATTGGGCGCTCGCGGCCTGGGATGCTCGTGAACACCATCTTTTGTTGGCCCGCGACGCCTGCGGAAATGCCACCCTCTATTACTACGAGGGAAAGGGCTTCGTCGCCTTTGCGTCCAGTCTCAAGGCTCTTCTGGCGCTTCCCGGCGTGGCCAGGGAACCGGATCGTCTCCGCCTTGCCCAGGTGCTGGTTTCCTGGCAGCCCGATGCGGAACTGACCGCCTACAAGGGTTTCCGGCGGCTGGTCTGGGCTCACGCCGTGACCATTGCTCCCGAGGGCCGAACCCGCTCCTGGCGCCATTGGTCTCCGGAGGGCCGCCAACCGCTGGCTTTTCGCTGCGACAAGGAGTACGAAGAGGTATTCGTGGAATACTACACGCGGGCGGTCCAGAGCTGTCTTCGGACCCAAAAGCCAGTCGCCACGACGCTCTCTGGCGGCCGGGATTCCGGCTCCGTGGTAGCCATGGCGGCTCCGCTTCTTGCCTGTCAGGGTAGCGGATTAACAGCCTACACTTCCGTGCCCTGTCTGCCTGCGGATGGTGCCGGAGATCGGAAAATGGGCAATGAATGGGATCTGGCGCACTCTACGGCCGTGATGGCAGGCGCCAATGTTCAGCACATTCCCATAGATGCGGCAAACTATGGAGTCCTCCAGGGCATCGAACAGGTTCTCGATGCCCATGATGGTCCAAGTCACGCGGCAAGCAACCACTTTTGGATTCAGGCTGTCACGGAAGCCGCTGCCCGGGACGGGGCCGGGGTGGTACTGACCGGGCAGATGGGTAATGCCACGGTCTCCTGGACCGGGAATGGATCGGCGCTCCTAGCGATTCTTCAGGGATACCCGGCTACGGCTTTACGGCTGTTTCTTCATGCGGAGCCGAATCCCTGGCTCACCCTGAAGAGACAGGTATTGAAGCCATTGTTGACGCCGGGGCTGCGAGCTTTTCGACGCTTCAAAACTCCCCACGGCAGGCCATGGCAGGCCTATTCAGCGCTCAATATTCACATGGCTACGAAGTTGGATTTGGATGGTCGGATGCGGGCGGAAGGGTATGATTCAACGTTTACCATCTCTCCCTTGGAGGATCTTCGCCTCCGGTTTTTCTGGCCTGCATGGAGCATCGGGGTCGGTATTTGGCCGGAGATCGGGGCCAGACATTCCGTTTCGTTCCTTGATCCAACCTTCAATCTATCCCTCGTGGAGTTTCTTTTGCGGCTTCCCGACGATCAGTTTCGCCGTCAAGGCCAAAGTAGCTGGCTGTTCAGGCGAGCCTTCCGGAACCGTCTGCCTGAGTCAGTGCTGAACGGAGAGCGGAAAGGGCTCCAGGCCGCGGATGTGGGCCATCGGATTCTTCACGAACTGCCTGCAATCCGGGCATCACTGAACTCTCTGGATTCGCTGCCCGATGCTCAGGAAATGCTGGACATGCCGCTCCTCCACCGCTGCCTTGAGGACCTGGTCGCAAAGGTCAATCCTGACACCACCGCGCGGGCGGGCATGATCCTTCTCCGTGGGCTGGGAGTGGGGCTCTTTCTTCGCCGTCTGTCCGATTCTCGTTCGTGAGGTTCTTACCATCCATGCTGCTCAGCCAGATCAAACAATTCGTTCGCCAGTTGCCCGCGGGCCGTCGCGCCCTGGTCCTGGTTTGGGGGGCGGCGGGATGGTGGACCCTGGCATGGGGCGTGCTGCTGGTAGGGCAAGGGCTAATTCCCGCGGGACTGGCACTGCTACTGAGAGCCTTGGTGAACCGTCTGGTAGCATCCCATGAGTGGGCCTCAATTGCGCCACCTGCGCTGGGGATCGCCGGCCTATGGATCGCCGGGCAGCTTTTGTCCAGCGCTCTGTCTTGGGTTCGGGAGGTGCAGGCGGAGCGCGTGCAGGACGAGGTGCATCGCCTGATTCACATTCAGGCCCTTCGCCTAGACCTGGCTTTCTATGACCATACTGAATCCTACGATCTGCTGCACCGCGCTAGGGTTGACGCTATCTCCCAGCCTCTGGCCCTGCTGGAGAGCCTCGGTTCGCTGGTACAGAACGGGTTGGGCTTTCTGGTGCTTGCCGGTATTCTCTGGACCTACGCTAGATGGTTGCCTCTGCTCTTGGTTTGCACCGCAATTCCCGGCCTCCTTCTGGTTGCTCGTCACATCTTGAAGGAACACCACTGGCAGCTAGAGCACACCAGCCAGGAGCGGCGAGCGCGGTACCTGGACTGGTTGATCACGGAGCGGAGCGCCGCCGCCGAGTTGCGCCTCTTCGATCTGGGGACCTACCACCGCAAGGCCTTCGAGAGCTTGCGGGAGAGCCTCCGGGAAGGGCGGTTGCGCCTGGTGCGGCAAGGAGCCGTAACCGAGTTGGTAGCCGGGGTTCTGGCTTGGGGCGGCAGCCTGGCAGGTCTGGGCTGGATGTTGCACCGGACACTCGCCGGAAAGGCCGGGCTGGGGGACCTCCTGCTCTGCTTCCAGGCATTCCAGCAATGCCAGATCCTGCTCCGGTCCCTCCTCGAAGGCGCGGGCAAAATCTACCGAAGCCTGCTCTTCGTGGAGAACCTGGATGACTACCTGGGACTGGAGCCGGATATCCTTTCCGGCCTGTCTGACGAATCAGGGCTTCCCGTCAAGGACTCCATTCGCTTCGAGGATGTCAGCTTTACCTACCCCGGAGGATTCCACCGGGCATTGGACAGATTCGACCTGAACATCCCAAAAGGAAAGGTAGTTGCGCTTGTGGGCCACAATGGGGCCGGGAAGAGTACCCTCATCAAGCTGCTTTGCCACTTCTACGATCCCGATGCCGGACGGATTTTACTGGACGGGGTGGACCTGCGGGCGCTGGACCAGGCCGCCCTGCGGCGCCAGATTACCGTCCTTTTCCAGGATCCTGTGCATTATCACGCTTCGGTCCGGGAGAATATTGCCTTTGCGGATCTGGCGGGGCTTTCCGACGAGAACCGGGTGCGACAAGCCGCCCAGGATGCGGGAGCTCTGGAGCCAATCGAACGCCTGCCTGGCGGCTTTGAAGCGCTGCTGGGCAAGTGGTTTGGAGGCGCGGAACTGAGCGGAGGCGAATGGCAGCGAATTGCCCTGGCCCGGGCTTTCTTCCGGAGGGCCTCACTGATAATCTTAGACGAACCCACCAGCTCCATGGATTCCTGGGCGGAGCAGGACTGGCTGGGCCGTTTCCGCACACTCACCGCGGGCAAGACGGCGCTCATGATCACCCACCGCTTCACCACGGCCATGCACGCCGACATCATTCACGTTCTGGACAAGGGACGGGTTGTGGAATCGGGAACCCATGCGGAGCTTGTGGCCTTGGGCGGAGCCTATGCCACCTCCTGGGCTGCCCAGATGCGAGAAATGAAGACGCAGGAGATCAATCATGCCTGAGGCTTCGTGGCTGCAAAGCGCCCGTCCCGCGTTTCGCCTGATGATCGCCACCTCCTGGCTGGCTCCGGCCTGCTGGCAGGAAAAGCAGGAACAAGCCATCCGCGATGCCATCGGTGCCGGCATGGACTGGATAGAATACATCCGCCTGGTGGACCGTCACCGCACACCGGCCCTGAGCTGGGCCGCCCTCAAGCGAGTGCCGGAGTTGGAGATTCCGGAGCCGGCAAGGCAGGAAATGCAGAAGCGCAGCGATGCTTGCCGTATGCAGGCTGTCAGGGATTCCTTGAAGTTGGCGGGTGTGCTGAAGGGCTTCAACCGCGCCGGAATCCCCGTGATGTCCATGAAGGGGCCGATTCTTTCTTTAGAACTGTATGGAGACGTAGGCCTCCGGCAGTCCCAAGACCTGGATCTGATGGTTACGCCGGAGGACCTCGCCAGGGCGCAAGCATGCCTGGAAAGCATGGGCTGGCGTCAGGATGCAGACTGGTTTCCCTTGAGTCCCCGTCAATGGGAGAACCTTCTGCGGCATGAGCACGAACTTCATTTCGTGCACCCCAGTGGGAACTGCATTCTGGAACTCCACTGGCGTGCCCGGTGGGAGCTTCGGGAGCAAACGGATAACAGATGGGCCGGGAGCATCCCCGGAGTCTGGCATGGGTGTTCTTACAGAGCCATGAATCCCATCGACCAAGTGCTCTACCTCTGCAGTCATGGGGGCGTACATGGATGGTTTCGTGCCAAGTGGTTGGGGGATCTGGCGCGCATCCATACCGAGGGACGAGTGGATTGGCAGGCCGCCCTTGACCGGGCGTCGAGGACAGGCCAGGAAAGAGCTTTGCAGACATGCCTGCGCCTCTTGCAAGATGTGTACGGGCTGCCCCTGCCGGATCTTCCGGGAAATCCGTGGAGGAACCTGCCACCGTTTCTGATCGCTCGCCCCCTTCACGACCTCAAGATGTATGAAGATCCTGCGGCGTTTGGCCCTCTGCTTATGATCTGGGATAACTTTCGCATGATTCGCTACCAGTGGCTGGCTGTGCCGCATAAAACAGGTCGCTACCTCCTGGAGGGATTTGCATATAGTCGTGACGATTTTCAGGTACTCCGCCTTCCAGATCGTTTCTACTGGGCTTATACACCCCTGCGTCCCTTTCTTTGGGTTTGGCGCCACATACCGCGTCGCAGGCCGGGGAGAGGATAATGCAAGCGCACGCAATTCACTGCCCGTATCGTGCATTATTTGCATGAACTTATATGAAACACGTGTACGCCCGTTTGAAAAGGTCGAAAATCGATTTTCGACAAAAGTCCCAGGGAAAGTAAGCTCTTGAATATACAAGGCTTACTCGCCCAACCTCGATGCTCCCAAATCGAAGCCCAGTATTTTCTATTATTTCCGACTACCCATCATACTTTTACCGTGAACTAAAAACGGGGCAGGCTTTCAAGCCTGCCCCGTTTTCTGTGAGAGGATCTACGATTGTGCAATCAGGCCGACAATTTGCGCTTGAGCAGGCTGGCCAAACCAGCCAGTCCGCTGCCCAGCAACAATAAAGTGCTCGGTTCAGGCGTCTCAGAGAAGCCGAAGTCCGCTCCTAAATAGTTATTTTGAGTTGTGTAGGCAGTAGTGGTGTCGGCAAAGGATTCTTTTACAAAGTTGTCACCGTCTATGGTAATGCCCGAATTCACGGTAAACCCATCCGCAATTTTGTTGCCGGTGGAGATGGCGCCGTAGTCGTCGGTGCTGCTAAAGCCATCGAGCACGTAGGTTTGGCCGGCAGACAATTCAACTGTCGTGATTGAGTTGTAGTAGAAGCCATCATACAAGCTCGACCCGTTGGTTATGGTCTGTGTCCCAGTTACGTTAGTACCGCCCGAATTGAATATGGCAACCTGGTGGGAAGCGTTCAATCCACCCGTTGGGTCGTAGTATCCCAGGTAGTCTACGTAGATGTTCACGACCGGTGTGAAAACTATGCCAAAAGTATAGCCAGGCGAGGTGCCCGTCTGGGATGATGTGGTCCCATAGGCAGGGTTAATAGTACTAGCATTAGCCGCAACTGGTAGCATCAGGCCCGCGAGAATAAACAAACCAACAATCTTCTTGATCATTTTCCTATTCCCCCTTAACTCAAACTGCAAATGTTAGATTGAACTCAATTGCTTGATGGCTCGCTTAGACGCCGTCAAACCGCAATTCTCAAGAGTCTCTGTGCCTACCGCTCCGCTCGGCCACGCTACAGGCTCACTTGCAACAATTCGGCTAGCTTAATGCACTGCCATCGGAGCCCGGATCTGGCCCACCCGCTGTGATCTGCTCGATATCGACCTTCTTCAGTTCAGGCGCAGACCATTCTGTTCTGGTCTTTTGGGGGATTTCGACAACTTTATTCATGTGCAACCTCCTTGGGATTTACAAGCGGGCATAGTCTAGTCCTACCCCACGGTAAACTTTTATTTGCACTCGAAGGGCCATATCAAACGTTCTGTGGAATTATCATACACTCTCTTGTAATTCATTGATAAATAAGCAGATAAAAACTGGGCGATCACCGGCTACGAAATCTCTGAATCACAGGGCAAAGGGAATAAATGTGCAAAGAATTGCATAGGAAGGGAACGTATTTACCCATTCTGGACCTTTCAATACAACACTTTTCGGCTCTGTTGACATCCTCGGTACGGGGAAGTTGCAACGTTCCAGAACGGGGTTAAGCTTCGGTTTGGTTGACTCTCAGACAATCGTGTCGGACCACTTCGGCTAGTATGCTCTCGACCAGTCTCCTGCCTTCTTCGAGGCAGTCTTCGTCCATGTGGCCGATCAGAAGGGCTTGCTGGAATGCGGCCTCGCGATCGTCGCTGCGGAAGATGTGGACCGCTTCCTTCTACTCGCTCAGTCCTTGCTTGCCTTTGCGACCGGGGATTCTCTTTGGCCACGCCCCCACTCGCCATGCGCGGGTATGGGTGAATTTCAACCCCACATTAACCCCACAATACAGATTCCTCACCGTTTCAACGAATACCTTAGGCGCCACCCTTTCCGCGTATGTCATTGATAATACGTTATATATCGTTTTCATGACTCAAAGGTCGCTAGTTCAAATCCAGCCCCCGCGACCAAGAACTTCAAGATTCTAAACGGCTTCCGTGAATGCCTCGGAGACCGTTTCCACGTTAGGAGAGAATGTAGGCAAATCTTGGGCAAGGAATTCCTTGTCAAGACGTACTCCAGCTTTCCCGGCAATCTTGATTCGCCGTGCACATCCGACAGGTTCCGGCGATCACCGCTCTTGGGACGCGTTTACTCATCATGAGCCGCCGCCCGCCGCCAATCGCGCAGCCCCAGCATCGCAAGCGCGACGAGGAATGCATAGAGCGCAGCTGTCATCCTCAGACTCTTATAGACGTATTCGCCGATGTAAACCAGATCCACGGCAATCCATAGCCACCAATTAGCGATGTGTTTGCGCGCCGCCCACCAACTGGCTACCAGGCTATAACTCGTCAGCATGGCATCCAGGAAGGGCAGAGCTGTGCCATGAATCTGCTTCATTAAGAAGCCAAGAGCAAAGCCTCCCACAGCTCCCGCCGCTAATCCAGTCAGCAAGCTGCCTATGGGCAGCCGAACGATGCGCACCTCGCCCTCATCGCGCACGCCCCGCCACCAATACCACCATCCATAAAGCGTGAAAGCTATAAAGAAAACCTGTAATAGCGCATCGGAATACAAATTAACCCGGTAAAAAACAATCAGGTAAAGCACGTCGGAAATCAACACCACCGGCCAACAGATGAGCTTGCGGCGCGTGGTGAGCCAGATGCCGGCAAAGGTTGTGATGACACCCGCATCCTCCATCCAGTTCGCCGCAAAATAGCTCACGATGATTGTCCAGTTCATAATTATCTAACTCCCAGCGACTGGCGCTTGCGCGTTCCGGCCCAACGGCGAATTTCATTCAGCAGCTTATGACCGCCCGCGCTACGAAACCAGCGCGCATGACCTGCAAGATAATCGATCAAGGCCACGCGTGCCTCATCTTCCGAATGCAGTACGCCGAGAAAATAATCGGCTTCCGTGAGCGCAAACTCCGCGTGACAGAGCGCGGTCATTGGCGCGAGAGCCGCGGCCTCTACGTCTGTAAGTGGGCGTACTGATTCGTATCCATCCAGCAGCGCATGCAAATGATCGATGTGTACGGGCACGTCTTCTCCATGCGCTGAGTTTTGCGTCAGTTCAAGCCATTCGACGATATTGCGCTCGATGGCCTGTGCTAAGTCATGCACTGCATAGGTGCGGTCGGCTAGACCAAAGTCGATGATGGCCACGGCTTGAGCATCGTCGCTGGCATCGCTCCACAGCAGATTCGAAGCATGCAGATCATTGTGCGTCCATAACGGCTTGAGCGCCGGCAACTGCGGCAGAAGCTCCGCATGAAACGGCGCAAGTAATTCGAGCGCTTCATCGCAGCTTGCGCGTGTAACAGCAGTATGAGCCAGCGCGGACCGCGCGGTCAGATAAGTTTCCATCGCCATTTTCGGATCTTCAGCCGCATAGATGGTGAAGCCCGCCACCAGTGGCTGTGTCTTGCGGCGCGGCGCGTGAAATCCTTGCGTGGCCAGATGCAGTCGCGCCAACGCCTCTCCTGCAGAGCGCGCATGGGCAGTTGAGCGAAATGGTGTCCACGAAAGCGAGTCCTCATAAATGTCCACGCCCGCGGGCGCTTCATGCACCTCGTAAGTCCATTCTCCGCACTCCATGGCCGTCTCGCCCGAAGAGGCTTCAAAGACACGCGGCACCGGCGCGCCGTGCTCGCGCAGATGCTTCATGAAGCGATGCTCTTCTAGCAATCCCTCGCGGTCGCGGACCGTTCTGTGATGGCGCTTTATGAAGACTCGCCCGGTGCGCGTGGCGATCAAGCTGGCCGCAGAAAATGGTCGCGGACTCACTGACAAAATCTCGATAGCTTCGCCGCAGTTAGGGAAGTCTGCCAGCAATGCGCGCACTTCGGCGAGCGTGAGCGAAGGCCAGTCCGCTTCCACCAGCCTGCCGTCCATGCCGTGCGCCTTTGCGGTTGTGCTCATTGCTCGTGCATCCTTTGCTTTCGCTCGCTAACCTAGAAAGTGTAGTGCGCCGAGAACCGCACCGTCGTGGGCGCGCCCAGGTGGATAAAGGTGTCGCCGTAACTAGCCCCGGTATCCTTCCAATAGCGCTTGTCCGTGATGTTATCGGCATAGAGGCGCAGAGTTACATGGCCCTGCTCGTCGCCCGGCGTGTAGCGCGCACCCAGATTAAATAGATTGTAGCCGGGCACGTTGACCAGGTCATCGCGCGTGGCCTCCTTGCGGCCTGTGTAGCCCCAGCCGGGCATCAGGTGTAAGCCCCGCGCATGAGGCAGCAACACGTCGGCAAACAAAGCCGTGCGCAGATGAGGCACGTTGATTACTTGCTTATTATTAAAGACCGTCGTGCTGGAATCGTCCGAGAGTGCGCGAATAGCCGCCGCCGAGGCCGTCAGCCGCAACCATTTTGTTACTTTACCCTCCGCGTTTAACTCGATGCCGTTGTGCGTCTCGCGGCCATCGGATTCAAAGCACAGATCGCCGGAAGCATTGAATACATTTGCCGGACAAAAAATGTCTGGCGCCTGTATGATCCTTGGATAGAAGAAGGGCGCGCGCAGATGGAAGTACGCGGTCGTGAGCAAAATTCGTTGGCTCGGCTCATACTTGGCGCCAACTTCGGCCTGGCGTGTCAAGAAGGGATCGAGAAACTGGTTGGCGTTATCCATTCCGTACCACGAGGGCGCCTGCGGCCCAAGCGACAGCATCATGCCATAGTTTCCGTAAAGAGTAAGTTCCTTGAGTGGATTATAGGTGACAGCGTATTGCGGCAGCCAGGTGGTTTCATTCTTCAGCTTCGGCAAACAGTTGCTCGGAGTAACATAGACATTGTCCGGCCCCAGGGTGAAGTTCGCGCAAGTTGCATACAGGGAATAGTTATGGTCGCGCAGGCCGTCGAATCGGCCGCCGGCCAGCAGTTGAATGTGGCCGGGAATGTGAATGCGGTCCTGCATAACAGCGGAAGATTGGTGATTGTTTTCCCAGAGCCGGCGCGGACCAGCGGATTGTTGCGGAGATTCGATAGGAAACGGAGCGATGGGCTGAAAAATGTTTTCAGAACCGACGTAGGTATATACCGACCCATCCTGAACAATGCCGTCGGAAGAATATGGATTTGCTTGCGTGAAAAAGCCGGGCTGCTGCACGCTACGTAGGAATAACTCGCCGCCGCCGGTCAGGTCTTGCGTGATAGCTCCGGTCTTCAAGTGACCAGTGACAATTGCCTCGGCCTGCGCGTCGATACGCAACTCGCCTGGATCGCGATAGTCATAGATGTCATACGTGCCGTCGGGTGCAAAGAACCATGGATAGGGAGCCGAGCCGGTATTGCACTCGGTTTCGTTGTAGCAGCCATACGCATAAATCACGTTGTCGTCGATCAGTGAATGGCTGTAACTCGCCGCCGCGAAGGTCTTCCACTCATGCGGCAGATCGTAGTCCAACCGCGTGCCGGTGTTGAATGTGTCAAAGGTGTTGGGCTTGGCCCATGGCTGCTCGCCCAGCATCGTGGAATGATAGATCTGGTCGAGACTGGGCACGGTCGTTCCGCCTAGCAGCTGATAGCCGCAGACCGAGCGCTCGACCTTGTGCTGGTATTCGAAGTCACCCTTGAGAATCGCCTCGGGAGTTATCCTCCAATCCGCCGCACCCGCGCCCATCGCGCGCCACCCATTGGCGTCGTTGACATAACTCATAATCTGCTCGCCGGCCAGATTCACACGCGCGCCCACCTGCTTCCGCTTGCCAAAGAGATGCCCCAGATCGACGGCGCCGTAACTGCTTCCGCGATGATCGGTGGCCAGATCGACAGCCTGGATCGTCGCCGGGCGCTTGGTTACATAGTCGATCAGCCCGCCCGCCGAGGCCACGCCGCTCTCCACGCCGGCGATGCCTTTGAGAAACTCGACGCGCTCCTTGTTTTCAAGCGGCACATCCTGCTCGCCGGCGACGGTCATGCCGTTGATCTGGAGGCCGGTGGCCAAATCGATCGCGAAGCCGCGAATCTCGTAGTCGCCGTAGTAGCCCACCGGCGCGTAATCCTCGCCGATGGAGGCGTCGTTCTTTACCACGTCGGAGAGCAGGCGCGCGCCCTGATCCGTGAGCAACTCACGGGTCACGACCGTGGCCGAAAGCGGCGTCTCCAGCAGCGTTGCGCCATCCAGCGTGCCCACCGTGACGGTCTCGGGAAGATAATCGTCCTTCACTTCGCCATGCACTACTACCGTCGTGATCACGGGCGGAATCTTCGGCTTGGCCTCGGCAGGCTGAGTTGCGGCGGGAGGGGGAGTTGTGGCAGGCGCGGGGCTTTGCGCGCTGGCGCCTAAAGGCACGGCGAGGCAGACGAACATGGCAGCGGATAAAACGGCGCGGAGCAGCAGGGCAGCAGAAAAACGAGACATGAATTCCCCTTGTTTTGAGCACATGAAACAAGAGAACTCACGCGAGGATTCGAAGAAGAAGGCTGCCAGAATTGGAAAGCTTCCCACGCCGGTATTATCCGGATCGGGTTCGAGGGTATCTCTCAGCCCCACTTCGTGGAGCACCCCTGTTTCAATGTTTTTATTGGAACACTCCCAGCGTGGTTTGGCAAGCCGGCCGGATGCGCCCGTTCAAGGCAGGGAACCCCCTTTGGAGAGGCGGTGCAAGGAAGCAGGAGGCGCGTTACCGCGCCAGAACCCGGCGCAGATCTTCGCGTTTGGCGGCGACCTCATTGACTGTGTCCTGCACCTTGGCGAGGACCCCCTGCACCTGGTCGATGTAGCCGGGAAGCGCCTCCCACCAGGTGCGCAGCGTATGCTGCTGGTCGAGCATCGCCAGGGCCGTGCCTGAGGCGGCGGCCACCATGCCGGCGCGGCGCTCGCCTGCCAGCAGCAGCAAACCGGCTGTCACAAGGGTTCCACCGGCCGCGAATCCGATCCAGTTCATGGCTTCGGACTCGACAATCTCCGGCGTTGCTGGGGAATCATTCACTGGCTTGGAAAGCGGGAGTACCACCATCTTGTCTCCTTCTGCCCGGACCGCGGTCACGGGGATCGGTGCATTCAGTATCACCCTAAATCGCCGGCCGTGCCTGAAAAAATAAAAGCCTGCCGGCAATCTTTGCGTTGCCTGCAACCTCAGTCCAGGTCAAACTCGCGAAACGGCTTGCCCTCGGGAGCGTCCTTGGCCTTGCGCAGCGCCTCGGCAAACTTCTTCTCGAAGAGGTCTTCCTTGTTCTTCTCCGCCTCGACCGACTGGCGGAAGATCGACTCCTTGCGCTCATCCTGCTCGCGCATCGCCTTGGCCGCCGTCTCCAGGTCCTCAAACATCCGCTTGCGCGGCGCCGGAGTATGGCTCACCACCAGCCCGGTGGCACCGTCCACCTTGATCATCGCCCCGCAATCCGGGCACGCTACCTCGAAAATCATGTCTTTCTTTTTAGCCATTTTGTTTCATGGTGAATTGTAAGCGCTGCGGCGCGGCTTGCATAGTGGGTACTCCAATGGCAAAATACTTCTGCAACTTTTTAGAATCATACACCGATTTTCCAAGCATACAATCGAGCATATGCTTCTCATCGCCGCGCTCATGGAACTGGGAATCTGCTGGATCGCCTGGTCACTTGCTTTCATAAAACCCCGCAAGCAGGCCTCCGGGCAAAAGGAAGCTGTCAGCGCACCGGTTTCCCGATGGGGTATCGCTCTGGTCATGCTCGGCTTCGCCCTTGCATGGGCCTATGTGAGGCCTGCGGGTTATCAAAAGTCCACACCAGAGCTCATCGCTTCTATGATTCTTGGCCTTCCTTCGGTAGCTCTCGCCTGGGCCGCCACGCGCTACCTGGGCAAGCAATGGCGTTACAAGGCCGCACTCAACCAGGATCATGAACTCATTCAGACCGGCCCCTACCGCTGGCTTCGCCATCCCATCTACCTATCCATGTTGGGTATGCTGATTACAACCTTGGCCGCCTGGACCTGGTGGCCTATGGCGCTCGGCTCGGTTGTCGCGTTCCTGGCGGGAACCGAAGTGCGCATTCACGCCGAGGAACGTCTGCTCGCCGAACATTTTGGCGCCTCCTTTACCGCCTACCGTGCGCGAACATACGCCTACCTTCCATTTATCCGGTGAGTCGATCGCATCCTGGAAATTGCGAGCTTCCCGCTGCCATCGGTGAGTGGACCCGCGATCCCTTCGACCGGCTCATCGTCGCCAAGGCCAACGGCTTTGCCTGGCTCATCTCAGCCGACGAATCGAGCCGTCAGCACTATCCGCACGCCGTCTAGTAAAGCAGTTCACGTCTGCCTACTGGTTCGCGGCCGGGCGCACATGCAAAATGATGCGCCGGTAGGAGGTCAGCGGCAGACTTCCCTCGCCGATCACTGCCAGAATGATGTGCGCGACTCCTGTCCCCTTGCAGGGCGTTGGCCACAGCCCGGGCGGTCCGCAGACGCTCGCTGTCCGAACAGTGACCCGGCTCGTCTCAGCATCGGTGAGCGTCACCCCAGCCAGGTTTCCGTCGGCAGTGCCCGCCTCGGCATAGTGGAACCAATGGAAGTGCAGCTTCTGTCCATCCGGATTGGTGCTGCGGCTCGCGTCGAGCGTAACGCTTTGCCCAACCGTCACTTCCATCTCCACCGGCGCAGTCCCCGCGGCCCCGTTCACTACCACCAGCGGATTGTGCAGGGAGTGGGCAAAGTCGGCCACCGTCCACGTCATGCGAGCCGCAAAGTCGTTCTGATAAGCCTGGCGCCAGCGCCAGATCGTCGCCTGATCCGAAGTGTGCTCCTGCCCATCCGCCCCGATCACCGTATCCTGTGAGTTCCCATGCGATAACTCGCTGCCGCCCTGGCTCCAGAAAGGATGCGTCTCCCCATGCGGCTGCCGATAGACATAGCGCCCGCCCCAGCCGCCCCAGTCCGGCCGCCGATAGGCGTTGAGGCCATTGTCGATCAGCCCTAGAAACGAGGGCGTGTCCCCCTCCATGATGTACGCCACACGCGGATAGACCTTGCCCATCGCTCCCTTGCTGCGGATATTCTCGTCCAGCCACACGTTGGTCACGGGTTTAGGGTCGGCCCCCACGTCCTTGGCGTAGTAGGCGTCGCTGCTGATCCCCGTCCAGGTCGCAAAGTAGTATTCATTCCCATCCTGGGTTGAGGGCATCACGATATAAAACAGGCCGGGAAACTCCCGCCGCATCCACTGGCCCGCGTCGTCCTGGTCGCTGATCGAATAGACCCGCAGCTTGCCCACAAGCGATGCAACCTCCTCTGGCGGCTTGCTCGTCCGCAGATCCATGAGCGCCTGGGCCAGCGTGTTCGCCCCGCCCCAGATGCAGACCCAGAGCGGACGGCTGTCTTCGCGCTCCAATGCGCGTACAATCGCCTTTGCGCCCTCCGACGCCTTGCCTTCGCCCGTGGCCGCCATACCGTAGCCCGGCTGCCCGGCGTATACGCGGCTGCGCAACTCCGCTGCCTCTGGCCAGCCCTGCGCATTCAGCATCAGATTCAGCCTCACCTGCCCATAGGCCTCGATCAACGTCCGCATCGTCTCTGGATGGATGGCCGTCTTTTGCCAGGTCGAGGTCGCAGCGATCAGCCCTTCGATCTCCAGTTCATTCGAGTAGATCAGCAGCCGCACCAGCGACATCTGGTCGTCAGGTTCGTTGCCGATGTCGCTAATGATGATCACCCGCGGCCGGCCCGTGAAATCGTCCACGTGCGCTGGCGGCAGCGATTGCCCGGCCAGCGGCACAGCAAGTGCCAGCGCCAGCGCTCCCGCCAAACCCTTGCAGATTTCCATCGCTTCTCCTTCTTCCGGCCTTCGTTCAGCTCTACTCGTTTATCACGTGAATCTCGAAGCGCTCCTCGTCCGGCGTGGGTTTCTCCCAGGAGCGTACGTAGTGCAGCCGGAGTACGCCGTCGCCGCTGCGCCGAGGCTCAAAGGTGAAGTCCTGAACGACCGGCCGGCCCACGCCGGGTTCCGTGGTGTCGGTCTGCGTCTGATGAACCAGCTTCAGCAGTGGCGTCGATTCCTTCTCGATATACCACATATAGCCGGTCGTGGGATTCGCGCTCAAGCGCACTTCGAGCGTGTCGCCAACCTTCAGATGAACCTCGCCGCCCTTATCCGCATCGGTGATGACCTTGGTGGCCGCTTGGGCTGCTTGCGAAAGGCCGGTGATGGTGAGAAGCGCCAAGAGGGCAAGACCTCTTACAGTGTGAATCCAGTGAGTTGATCGATCAGGTTGCATGGCCACTATCCTTTCACGCAGGGTCTATCATGGGCTTCTTCCTTGCGCTCACACGAAGATACATCGAAGCAAGGCGGTGCGCAACCTGGGATGGGAGCCCCCGCATAAATAATTCACAATTTTCGCTTGACAGAATATTCTTCACGGATTATATTTAGACAATCGTCTAATTAGTCGGAAACCTAATGACTCTATGAGCAGCAACGAGGCATTCAAAGCGCTGGCTGACCCCACCCGGCGGGAGATCCTCGCCCTGCTGCGCCGGGGCGAGATGACCGCCGGAGCCTTGGCTGAGCGCTTCGACATGACCAAGCCCTCGATGTCGCATCACTTCGCCGTGCTGAAGGAGGCTGAGTTGATTACCAGCCGCCGCGAAGGCCAGCAGATCTGGTACGGACTGAATACCACCGTGGTCGAAGACCTGATGGCCTGGGCGATGGGCCTGATTGTAGACGGCAACCGGAAGGGGACAAAAAAGTAATGACGCACAAAGTGCTGATTTTTGAAATTCTGCTGATCGCGGCGGCGCTTGCGGCCACGGCGTTTCTCTATCCGCATCTCTCGGCACAAATGCCGATGCACTGGAATATACATCTCCAGCCCGATGGTTCTATGCCCCGATGGGGAGCCTATTTGCTCGGTCCGGGAGTGATGGCCGCGGTTGCCGCGCTCACTTGGCTTCTTCCGTGGCTGTCTCCAAAGGACTTTCAGGTGGATAGCTTTCGCTCGACGTACCGTCCGCTGATGCTCTTCTTTTTTCTACTCGTAAGCTGCATTTTTGCGGCAACGATTTGGGCTGGCCTCGGTCATATTAATGATGCCGGCAGAGCCATCGCCGCGGCGTACTGCCTGGGCTTCGTCTACTTCGGTAACGCGCTGGGCAAGGTGCGCCGCAACTTCTTCATCGGCGTGATCACGCCCTGGACGCTCACCAACGAGCGCGTCTGGTACACCACGCATCGCTTTGCCGCCAAGGTTTGGCTGATCGTCGGATTGCTCGGTATGGTACTAGTCTCCTTCGGCTTCAATCTTTCCCTCATGATTTCGCTTCTTATTGGTTACTACGCCCCCAAACTCTATTCATTGGTGATGTACAAACAACTGCAACGGCGAGGCGAGATCGATAACGGTCTTTCCCACGAACAAGGAGAACAAGGATGAATCGCATCGCAAGAACACTGGCGCTGATCGCGCTCGCGGCAACCGCCTGTTTTGCCCAGGCCAAGAAAGACGAAACGCCCAAGCCCGCGCAGTCGATCGCCGAGCTGAAGCAGCAGCTGGAGAAGATTCTCAGCGACACGCATACGCCCGGAGTCTCGGTCGCCATCGTGCATCGCGACGGCCCGGAATGGGTTGCCGGCCTGGGCAAATCGGACGTGGCGACGAATCACGTCACCACCAAAGAGACGCTCTTTCGCATCGGCTCCACATCCAAGGCTTTTGCCTCGCTCTCGATCCTCAAGCTGGTGAATGAAGGCAAGCTATCGCTCATGGACCCGGTGCACAAACTCGTGCCCGAGATCTGGTTTGAGAATCGCTGGGAGGCGACCGACCCGGTTCGCGTTGTGGACCTGCTGGAACATACCACCGGATGGGATGATCTGCATATGCGCGAGTATGCCGAAAATGCCAAAGGCATGACTCTGCGCGAAGGCCTCGATTATGACCACCACTCGCGCGCCTCCCGCTGGCGGCCGGGAACGCGCATGGCCTATTGCAACTCCGGCCCTCCGGTTGCCGCTTACATCGTCGAGAAAATCACCGGGCAGCGCTTTGAGGATTATGTAACTCAGAATTTCTTTCTGCCCATCGGCATGAAGACAGCCACCTATTTCGAGCAGCCGTCGCCGCAGTTGACCACTCTTTATCACGGCGATGGAAAAACTCCGTACCCATACTGGAATATCATTGAGCGCCCCGCCGGTGCTATCAACGCCTCAGCCAGGGACATGGCCGCGTATGTGCAGTTCTATCTCAATCGCGGAGCGGCAGGCGGCGAACAAGTAATTCCATCAGCCTCGATTGACCGCATGGAGACACCGACGCGTACCTGGGAGGCGCAGCAGGGATTGAAGGCAGGTTACGGCTTGAGCAACTACACCAGCGTCCACGATGGTTTCGTCTATCACGGGCACAATGGCGGCGTGGATGGCGGGCTGACAGAAATGTCCTATCTTCCGGAGTACGGCGTAGGCTATTTTTATAGCATCAACTCTGGAAATGGCGCTGCCTTCGGCAAGATAGGCGACGCGATCCGTGCTTACATCACACGCAATTTGACCAAGCCGCCAGTACCCGCCGCCGGGCAGTTATCCGCTAACGCGCAAGAGTGGGCTGGCTGGTACGAGGCCGACGCGATACGTATGAAGATGCAGGAATTCATTGCGCCACTGGCCATGCAGCGTCTGCGCTTCAAGAACGGCGAGTTGCAGTTTTCGCCTTTGGGGCCGGCAAAGCAATTCTTTATCCCCGTCAGCGGTCTTCAATTTCGCTATAAACATGACAAGGGACCGGCCGAACCGATTGCCACGGCTGCGCTGCTAACACCTAACTCCGAGGGCCGGTTTGTCTTTATCGGAACAACGTACAAGCGCATACCCGCATGGCTGGCGTGGAGCCGCATTGCGTTGACAGCCTGGTTCCTGCTTGCCGTAGTCTCTATCCTTCTCTATGCGCCCTTCTGGATCTTCGGCGGACTCATCAAGCGCCGCCGCCGCCCAGCCGAGCGCATGATGCGCCTTTGGCCGCTGATCGCCGTACTAAGCCTGCTGGCTTTTGTAGGTCTCCTCATTCTCACAGGCAGTGACGCAATCGCGCGCCTGGGAAACCTGACCATCTATTCCTTCGGACTCACCGTCACCACGCTGCTCTTTGCCGCGGCCTCGCTGGCCGGCACAGTTACTTTGTGGAGGACGCGGAACGTGGAAATACGCGCGAGCGTCCGCTGGTATTCGATAGCAGTTACGGCCGCGCTGCTGATCGCGGTGGTGTACCTGGCCTGTTATGGCGTGATCGGCATCCGCACCTGGAGCTAGGGAAGAATCGTCGGAGTTATTCGGATTATCTTTCAGGGAATCATTGGAACAAAAGCGAGAACTTTGAATAACGGCTCTCTCACGTCAGTTAATGGAGAACGATGAAAATTCCTTTTATTGCAAGACTCGCCCTCATGACTCTAGCCGCATTAGCGCTCTCGCCGCTCAGCCGCGCGCAAGCGCAGATAGCCGGAGATTGGCAGGGTACGCTGAATGCCGGCGGCACTGAATTGCGCCTCGCATTGCACATCGCCGCAAAGGAAGGCAGCCTCACCGCTACCTTCGACAGCATCGACCAGGGCGTCAACGGCGTCCCGATTACCGCCATCTCGCTCAAGGATTCCAAACTCGTCTTCACTGTCGATGCAGCTCATATCTCCTACGAAGGCACGATCAATAAATATTCGACGGAGATCGACGGCACCTGGACGCAGGGCCAGCCGTTCAAACTCAATTTCAAGCGCGCTCCCGAGCTGACGGCAGCGACCAAGCCAGCTGCTCCCTCGGATATCGACGGCGCATGGGCAGGCACGCTGGATGTCGGCGCGCTCAAGTTGCGCGTCGTCTTCAAGATCGTCAACACGGAGGAAGGGCTGACGACCCAGATGCAGAGTCCCGACCAAAGCCCTGCCTGGCTCACCGCATCCTCGGTGACCCGCAAAGACAGCGTGCTGACCATCGCCCTCAAGGGAATTGGCGCAGAGTTTGAAGGCAAGATCAGCGCGGACCTAAGCTCCATCGATGGCACATTCACGCAGATGGGCAATCCGATGCCGTTGGCGGTGAAGCGTGTGAAGGATCAAGCCGCCTTGGAGCCGCGCCGTCCGCAGAATCCCGTCAAACCGTATCCCTATCGCGAAGAAGATGTGACGTACATCAACAAGGCCGCGGGCAATACGCTGGCCGCTACGCTCACCATTCCAACGGGCAAGGGGCCGTTTCCCGCTGTGCTCTTGATTGGCGGTTCGGGGCCGCACGACCGCGACGAGAGCCTTATGGGCCACAAGCCGTTTCTGGTGCTGGCGGACTATCTGACCCGCAAAGGCATCGTGGTGTTGCGCGCGGACAAGCGCGGTGTGGGCAAATCGACGGGGACACCGCCACGGCGACCACCGCCGATTTTGCCACCGACGCGGAGGCAGGCATCGCATATCTCAGGACGCGCTCCGAAATCGATACGCACAAGATCGGCCTCATCGGGCATAGCGAAGGAGGCGTGATTGCGCCCATGGCGGCGGCCGCCGATCCCAGCATTGCCTTCATCGTGATGATGGCCGGCTCCACCGTTCCGGGAGATCAGATCCTCGTGGAACAACTGCGCCTGATCGAGCAAGCTGATGGCGCCAGCAAGGAGAAAGTTGCCAAGGACGCTGCCCACGAGCAGGAGTTGCTCGCGCTCGTGGAGAAGGAAAAGGATGACGCGGTTCTCTACAAGGAGCTACACGAAAAACTTGCGGCCGATGGAATGCCCGCTGCGCAGATGGGCGGGCAAATCAAAGCGATCAGCTCACCATGGTACCGCTACTTTCTCACCTACGATCCCGCGACGGCTTTGCGCAAGGTCGCCTGCCCGGTGCTGGCCATCAACGGCTCACTCGATCTGCAAGTTACGCCCGCGCAGAATCTACCCGCCATCAGGGAAGCCCTGGAAAACGGCGGAAACAAGCATTACGAAGTGGATGAGCTGCCGGGGCTGAACCATCTCTTTCAGACAGCAAAGACCGGCACGCCGAGCGAATATGGAGAGATTGAAGAGACCATCTCTCCGGTGGCGCTGGACAAGATGGCTAGCTGGATTCTCAAGCAATGAGGGACTTACTAAAATCCTCCGATGCGGGTTACTCGCCTGTGTGCAATGAAGCTGCGTGAGGGTGGATATCCGTTTATGATATCGGAGAGGCCAAGCGAGCGATGAGTGACGAACCTTTGGAAACGACGGGGAGTGCTGCCGCAACCTCTTCTCCACGTCCAAAAGTGATTGTGAATTTCTTCGGGTATGAACCGCCATTTGATCCTGTTCCAATCGTGGAAAGAATGGTGGCATCCGTTCCACCGAAGTATTTGATCGGGCTTAGTCAGATCGTCCTAACAAACTCATCAGGCCTATCACGCAAGATGCGCAGGAGCGTAACAAAAGCAAGAAAGCGCAAGGTGAAGAACGTCGAGGCCGGAGGGCTCTACCACGCCGCATGGCATGGCAACCGCGCTTGGATTGAGATATTCGTCGATAATGAGCTACGGGGAGTAGAAAACCGTTGGTGGTTCAAGATTAACTTCATACGTGAATCGTCACTGGCGGGTGTTGTATTCCACGAAATAGGGCACCACATTCATGCAACGATCCATCCTGAGTATCGAGACAAAGAAGACGTTGCGGATACCTGGAAGGTGAAACTCAGAAGGCAGTATTTTCGGGGTCGACATCCCTGGATAAGAGTAATTCTCTATCCTTTGAGCCCGCTAATACAGCTAATAATCAGATTTCTACAAGCAAAGTTAGCTTCCAAAAAATGAGACTGGCCCTACTCACAGGAGCAGGGCCGCTTGATTGAAGCAGCAATCAGAAAAAAATCACTGCTTCTCCGCCGCTGAGGCGATCTTGGCTTCGGCTTCACTGATGACGCGGAGAGCTTCGGTGTAGGCGTCCGCGCTGTCGCCGGCTTCGTTCCATTCCCTGTGGCCGCGCGCCAATTGCTCGTTGGCTCTGGGCACATCGATCTCCTCGGGCTTGAGCGCGTCACTGGCCAGAATGGTGACGCGGTCGCCTAGCACCTCGGCAAAGCCCCAACTGACGTTGTAACGCAGCACGCTCTCCGGGCCGCCGGAGGTAAGGTCTGCCCCGGTGTGGATGATGACGTCCCCGGCACCCAGCTCGGCCACCAGCGGCGCGTGGCCGTAGAGCACCTCGAAGTAGCCGTTTTTCGCCGGCAGCTCGACCGCGGCCGCCGCATGATCGAAGAAGATGCGCTCGGGAGTGACCAGCCGCACGCGGAGTTGATTGGTTTCGTCAGCCATGGGCTCCTTCCAGTCGCTAGTTCACAGTTCTCAGTTCTCAGTCATAACTGATATTGCAGCACCGTGCCTTCACTGACAACTGAGAACTGACAACTGAGAACTGCATTACACGCTCGCCTTCAGCTTCTCTGCGGTCTCCAGCACTTCTTCAATTGCGCCCTTCATGTAGAAGGCCTGCTCGGGGATGTCGTCGTACTTGCCCGCGATGATCTCCTTGAAGCTGCGCACCGTGTCAGCCACCTTCACGTACGCCCCCGGAATGCCGGTAAACTGCTCGGCCACGTGGAAGGGCTGCGAGAGGAATTTTTGCACCTTACGGGCGCGAGCCACGGTGAGCTTGTCTTCCTCGGAAAGCTCGTCGATGCCCAGAATGGCGATGATATCCTGCAAATCCTTGTAGCGTTGCAGAATCTTCTTCACACCCTGGGCAACGTCGTAATGATCCTGGCCGACGATGCGCGCGCTTAAGATGCGCGAGGTCGAGGCCAGCGGATCGACGGCGGGATAGATGCCCAGTTCCGAGAGCGGACGGCTCAGCACGGTCGTCGCGTCCAGGTGAGCGAAGGTCGTCGCCGGGGCCGGGTCCGTTAAATCATCCGCCGGCACATAGACGGCCTGAACCGAAGTGACAGAACCCTTGCTCGTCGAAGTTATGCGCTCCTGCAACTCGCCCATCTCGGTGGCCAGGTTCGGCTGGTAGCCTACGGCCGAGGGCATGCGTCCCAGCAGCGTCGAAACCTCCGAGCCAGCCTGCGTAAAGCGGAAGATGTTATCAATGAAGAGCAGCGTGTCCGAGCCTTCCACGTCGCGGAAGTACTCGGCCACGGTCAGCGCGCTCAGGGCCACCCGCAGGCGCGCTCCGGGCGGCTCGGTCATCTGGCCGTAGACCAGCGCGCACTTCGAGTTGGCCCAGTCGCCCGGCTTGATCACGCCCGACTCGGTCATCTCCAGCCACAGATCGTTGCCCTCACGGGTGCGCTCGCCCACGCCGCCAAAGACCGAGTAGCCGCCGTGGTTCTTGGCCACGTTGTTGATCAGTTCCATGATGACGACCGTCTTGCCCACGCCTGCGCCGCCGAAGAGGCCGATCTTGCCGCCCTTCAGAAACGGTTGAATCAGGTCGATGACCTTGATGCCGGTCTCGAACATCTCCTCGTGGGTGACCTGCTCGTCGAAGAGCGGCGCGGGCCGGTGAATGGGCATGCGCGACGTCTCGCCGATGGGACCGAGTTCGTCCACCGGATTGCCGATCACGTTGAGTACGCGGCCCAGCGTCTGCTTGCCCACCGGCATGCTGATAGGGCCGCCGGTGTCGATGGCTTTCATGCCGCGCACCATGCCGTCGGTGGCTTCCATGGCCACGGTTCTGACACGCCCCTCGCCCAGATGCTGCTGGACTTCAAGGATCACGCTGATGGGCGTGGGCACGGTGAAGCCCTCGCTGGTGACGCGCAGCGCCTGATAGATGGGCGGCATCGTCGCTTCTTCAAACTGCACGTCCACCGCGGGACCGGAGACCTTGATTACCTTGCCGATATTCTCTGCCATTTTTCTGCCTTTTCAAATTCTGAACTTCCGCTAATCCAAAGCCTTGTGCAACAACAGTCGATTGAATGACCTTGCTTTTTTCTCGACTTTCGCCGCCTCTTCCGCTGTTATCAGGTCTCTCTGCGTTAGAGAAGGATGTTTTTGTTCCATGATCAATCGTCTTTGCAGGAACTCATTATCGATTTCCGTCAAATCCAGATACATCGATAATGCAACGACGAATTCTTTGTCCCGCTCTGTCCATGCTGCTCGCTGTGCAACATCCACCTCTTGTTTTGCTTGTCCATCTTTTACAGCAAAATCGGATTTGCTAATCGATTCGAAATTCTGTAACGAATCAATCTGTTCTATTGCCACACGGGCGGCTTTTCGCTCCCCGGGTGTAAGCCAGCACCGTTCAATCGCAGTCCATGCAATCAATCCTGCAACAACAATTCCGAACCCGATAAAAATCCTCCGCGTTGTTCTTTCGCTCCAAAGCTCAATCTGCAAAAGCTCACGGAACTTCATTTCAAACCCTCACAGCATTACTTCCCTCATGGGCTAAAGCCCGTCGTTTACTCTGCTCACTTCGGCACGACTGAAGTCGTGCCCTTTCAAAACTCGTCACTACATCGCGGGGCAAGAACAACTGATCCCTGATCTCTGACCCCTGTACTACTGCGCCGCCGCTCCACTTACAATCTCAATGATCTCCTTGGTGATGGCCGCCTGGCGCACGCGATTCATATGCAGCGTGAGCGCGTCGATCATATCCGAGGCGTTGTTGGTTGCCGAATCCATCGCCGTCATGCGCGCCGCATTCTCCGCGGCCACCGACTCCGTCATCGCGTGGTAGAGCATGGAGGAGATGTACTGCGGAATCAGCCCCGCAAACAATTCTTCCGAAGGCTGCTCGTAGATGTAGTCCACCTGAGCGGTGCCGAACTTCTTTGCTTCCTCGTCGGCTTCGGTGGTGTCGGCCGCTTCAATCAGGATGCCCGCCGAGAGAGCGGCCTCGGCGGCGCGCTCGCGCTCCTCTTCGGTCGGTTCCACCGCGCCCGCGATCTGCGGAATGCCGATCTTCATCAGCGGCAGCAGCTTCTCCACCACCAGCCGCTGGGCGATCACCGATTTGAATTCGTTGTAGACGATGTAGGCGGCGTCGATCTCCTCGTGAATGTAGCGGGCGATCACACTCTGCGCCAGCTCGAAGACGCGGCTTTGTTCGAGCTTCAACAGCATCCCCGGATGGTCGCCGGTGACCTCGACCTTGGCTTTACGTTCACGCACCTTGACGACATTGCCATTCTCGTCGGTCTGCTCGATGTAAACGGCCACCGGATAGCGCCGCCGCATCAGGTCGCGCGCCTTGCGGCCCACCGCCTCCACGTCAATTTCCTTGTCCGTGTTACCGGCGATGAATTGAAAGGCCGTCTTGATGATGTTAGCGTTGAAGGCGCCGGCAAAGCCCTTGTCGCCGCTGATAACAATCAGCAGAATCCGCTTCTCTTCGCGCGTGGCAAAGAGCGGATGGCGGAGGTTGCCCGTATCCTCGTCAAAGATATCCACGCGCCGGGTCAGCGACTCTAGCACGCTGGTGATCATCTTGGCGTAAGGCCGCGCCGCCAAAGCACGCTCCTGCGCGCGCCGTAGCTTGGCCGCCGCCACCATCTTCATGGCCTTGGTAATCTGCCGCGTGTTCTTCACGCTGCGGATGCGTCGCCGTAGATCGAGTACGTTTGCCATGGTCAATTTCTCAGTTCTTAGTTGTCAATTATCAGCAGGACGCCTGTAACAGAATCGGCACTTACTGAGAACTGACAACTGAGAACTCGTTTACGCCTTTACCGCGGCCTCAAGCTCCGCCTTGAAATTCGCCGCGTATTCCTTTAGCGCCGCGTGCAGCTTGCCGCGTAGATCGTCGTCGAGTGCCTTCTTCTTGGTCAACTCCTCGATCAGCGCCGTCTGCGCGGAGTCAAAGTACTTATACAGGCCAACCTCGAAGGCGCGAATATCGCTGATCTGGAAATCGTCCAGATAGCCTTGCGTGCCGGCGAAGAGCGACACCGTCTGCTGTTGCCAGGTGAGCGGCTGGAACTGCGGCTGCTTGAGCAGTTCCGTCAGGCGCGCGCCGCGGTTGAGCTGCTTCTGCGTGAGCGGGTCCAGGTCGGAGCCGAACTGCGCGAAGGCCGCCAGCTCGCGATACTGCGCCAGATCGAGCTTGAGCGTTGCGCCCACCTGCTTGACCGCCTTGATCGCCGCCGAAAATCCCACGCGCGATACCGAGAGGCCCACGTTGACCGCCGGACGCACGCCGGAGTTGAAGAGATCGGTCTCCAAAAAAATCTGTCCGTCGGTGATCGAAATGACGTTGGTCGGAATGTAGGCTGAAACGTCGCCCGCCTGGGTCTCGATCACAGGCAGCGCGGTCAGTGATCCGCCGCCCTTGGCGTTGCTCAACTTCGACGAGCGCTCCAGCAGGCGCGAGTGCAGATAGAAGACGTCGCCCGGATAGGCTTCGCGGCCCGGTGGACGACGCAGCAGCAGCGAAATCTCGCGGTAGGCCATGGCGTGCTTGGAAAGATCGTCGTACATCACCAGCGCGTGCTTGCCGTTGTCGCGGAAATACTCGCCGATGGCCGTCGCCGCGTAGGGAGCGATGTAGAGCATCGGCGCGGGTTCGGAGGCCGAGGCGGCGACGACGACCGTGTGGCCCATCGCTCCAGCTTCGGTCAGCGTCTGCACGACCTGCGCAATCGACGACCGCTTCTGCCCGACAGCGCAGTAGATGCAGATCAGGTCGTTCTTGGCGTTGTTGATAATGGTGTCCAGCAGTACGGCGGTCTTGCCCGTCTGGCGGTCGCCGATAATAAGCTCGCGCTGGCCGCGCCCGATGGGAATCATCGCGTCGATGGCCTTGAGTCCCGTCGCCATCGGCTCGCGCACCGGCTGACGGTCGATGATGCCGGGAGCCAGCCGCTCGATGGGCAGCGATAGCATCGAGGCAATGGGCCCCTTGTCGTCGATGGGCTGGCCCAGAGCGTTCACTACGCGGCCGATCATGCCCTCACCCACCGGCACGCTCAAAATCGTCCCGGTGCGCTTGACCTCGTCGCCCTCGCTTAACTCGGTGTACTCGCCCAGAATCACCGCGCCCACCGAATCCTCTTCGAGGCTCAGCGCTAGCCCGGCAATGCCGTGCGGAAAGCTGAGCAGCTCGCCGGCCATCACCTTGTCCAGCCCGTGCATCCGGGCAATGCCGTCGCCCAGCGAAGTGATGGTCCCGACTTCGTCCACCTGAACCTTCGAGTCGTAGTTCGCGATCTGATCGCGAAGAAGTTGCGTAATCTCGTCTGCCTTGATCTGAGCCATTTCTGTCCTTTGTGGGGCTAGTTCCTGGTCCCTAGTCCCTTAATCCCTGGCTCGTGCCGCTATCCAGCGACAAGAGCTTCCTTCAACCGCTCCAGCCGTCCGCGAACCGAACCGTCGTACACCGTGGAGCCGATGCGCACCACCGTTCCGCCGAGGATAGATGTGTCCAATTTGAATGTTGCCTGAATCTCCGCGCCGGCCAGCTTGCCGACGCCGGCCACCAGCTCAGCGCGCTCCGGTTCGCTGAGTTCGCGGGCGGTCGCAATCTCCACTAAACGAATACCCTGTCGCTCCCGCATCTCCGCGCGCCAGGCTAGGACCACCTCGCGCACCTCGCCGATGCGGTCGTTATTGATGAGCAGCGCCAGCAGGTTGCGCTGCACCCTCCAAAGCCCGAGCCGCTCGTTCATCTTGTCCAGAATCACTACCTTCTGCGGGGCGGCAACGGCCGGATTGACAAACAGATCGCGCAACTCGGCGCTCTCATCCCATGTAGTCAGAAAGTCGTCGAACTGCCGGTCGAGTACCGCCGGGTCCAGCTTCTCCTGGGTGACCACGTCGGCAAAGGCGTGGGCGTAACGCGCAACAAAGGCTGCCATCTACTTCTGCCCTCCCTTGCTCCCGCTCAGGTTTGCGTCGCCCAAAAACTCGGCAATCAGCGCGCGGTCGGTCTCCGCCGTGAAGGTCAGTTGCTTCGCTGCCTGGTCGATGGCCAGATCGGCGGCAAAATGGCGTAGCGCGCGGCGAGCCTGGGCGGCTGAGGCTTCAATCTCCTGCTCGGCGGCAGCCACGATGCGGGTGCTTTCTTCAGCCAAAGCGGACTTGATGCGCGCTTCGTCCTGATTGCTTTCCTCTTCCACCTGGGCGCGAATCTTGGCAATCTCACTGTCCAGGCCTGCGAACTTGGCTTCGATAGCGCCGAGCCTCAGGTTGGCCTGCACGGTCGCCTTGCGAGCTGCA
>Ga0326727_10008174_pt1 | contig 26814 bp, 17 predicted proteins | sample MB2enrmetagenome_FD_207643 | JGI IMG/M metagenome (GOLD analysis project Ga0326727, IMG submission 207643) | Lab enriched peat soil microbial communities from McLean, Ithaca, NY, United States - MB29MY | ecosystem: Environmental > Terrestrial > Soil > Wetlands > Peat | place: USA: New York...
CCCAGAACACCAGCTGCTGGCCCCCGTCCGGGGTGAAGGTCATCGTCGGCGCCGACGCCAGCAGACCCTGGCCGGGGATGGACAGCATCGACGTCAGGTCCTGGTCCTGCCAGACCCCCGACCCCACCCCGTACCAGGCCTCGTACAGGTTGTCGTTGGACGGACCCTGCCAGAAGATCAGCTTCTGCCCCGCGTCCGGGGTCAGCACCGCCACCGGGACGCCCACGTCCACCGGCACCACCGGGCCGGCCACGTACGTGTAGGCGGAGGCGTCGGATGCCGGGGTGGCGGCCGGGTCGGTCACCGTGACGCTCACGGGTCCGACCGTCCCCGCGGGCGTGAGTGCGGTCAGCTGCGTGGAGCTGACGTACTGGACATCGGTGGCCGGGGTCGAGCCGAACTCCACGGTGGCACCGGACTCAAACCCGCCCCCATTGATCGTCACCGACTGCCCACCCACCCACGGTCCGGACGACGGTGTCACCGACGTGACCGCGACGACGTACGTGTAGGCGGAGACCTCGGAGCCGAAAGAGCCGCCAGGGTTGGCGACGGTCACCATGACCGGTCCCAGCGAGCCCGCCGGCGTCACCGCGCTGAGCTGAGAAGCGCTGTCGAACTCGACGTCCGTGGCCGGGGTCGAGCCGAACTCAACGGTGGAACAGGTGTCAAAGCCGGTGCCGCCGATCGTCACCGACTGCCCACCCGTTGACGGTCCGGACGACGGTGCCACCGAGGTGACGGTCACCGGGGGAGGGGTCTCGTAGGTGTAGGCGGAGGCCTCAGAGCCGGAGAGGCCGCTGGGGTTGGTCACTGTCACCGTGACCGATCCCGGGGAACCAGCCGGCGTCACCGCGCTGAGCTGAGACGGGCTGGAGAAGGAGACGCTGGTGGCCTGATTGGCTCCCATATGGACGACGGCGCCCGGTTCGAAACCGGCTCCGCCGATCGTCACCGACTGACCACACGTGGTGTCTCCCGACGACGGGGTCACCGAGGTCACAGACGGCGTCGTCTCGGTGGGGGGCGGCGAGGGCTGGTTCGAGCCGTACTCGACACTGAACCCGTCGGTGTCGGTGTTGGGGTCGGACGGCGTCGAGATCGGGGGCTGAGGACAAAGGTCTGACGTGCACATCTCGATGCCGTCCGCGACGGTCAGCCCCGGGTTGGCTCCGTTCGCCGAGACCGGGTACATGGTGGTCTGCCCGTAGTCCGCAAGCGTGGTTAGGCTACAGGTCCCGTCGCAGAGCTCCGGACGCTCCACGATCCACTCGGCGGAAGCCTGTGGGCCGCTGTACGACCGCACCGTGCTGAAGGGTTCTGCCCAGCTGGAATCCGTGAGGGAGATGGTCCAGCTGCTGCCCGACCCCTTGGTGATGCTCGCGCACATCTGGTCTCCGGGGGTCACCGTGCCGATCTCGGTCTCGGCGGCGGGCAGGATCTCCCACCACGCGTCGTACTTGACGGAGCCGCTGATCGAGTCCTGCTCGGTGCCAGTCTGGATCAGGTCCTCATCGTTGTAACCGTCGATCCCCACCCAGGCTGACGAATACGCGTCTCCGCTGGTGGGCGGGACGGTGGGCACGATCCAACAGCCGCTGACCGCCGTGTAGGTGCCATCCGCCACCGCGTATCCGGACCAGTTCGTCGCCTGCTGGAAGCCGGTGGCCTCGGGCGAGTCGGCGGTGCCGCGGGGGCCGGGCGAGGACGCTGCGGGGATCATCGGCTGGGTCTGCGGCACCGGGGCGGCGGTGGCGGCCGCCACCGGCTCGACGGCGGAAACTTGGGCGGCGACGGTCACCGCCACGACCAGGCTCAGACTGGCCGGGAAGGCCAGCTGGCGTGCACGTCCAATCACCCCGGCAGGGGTCATGTTGGGCTCTCCCCTCCCGCGCCGCGCCCGACATCCCCGCGGCGGGGGACGTTCCGGTCGACCCGGGTCACTGGGTCGGATTATCGTCGATCAGGGCCCTCGCGCCAACCGTGGCCGCGGAGCAGGACGCGCGCCATCAGGGTGCGGACACGAAGTCGACGGCGATGTCCCAGTTCGGCCAGTAGCCGCTCGCCGACAGGGAGGGGGCGCCGCCTGCGGAGTGGATGCCACCGAAGCCGTCCAGGGTGTAGGCGCCGGTGCCCCCGGAGGCGACGGCGAGGCCGCGCGCGATGTCCCAGCCGGGCCAGTAGGCGGTGGTGGTGACGGCCGGGGCGCTGCCGAAGGGGTGGATGCCCCCGAAGCCGTCCACCGTGTAGCCGCCGTTGGCCGTGGCGACCACGCCACGGGCGATGGCCCACCCGGGCCAGTAGCCGGAGGCGGCGTAGGAGGGGGCCCCGTTGAAGGGATGCAGCCCCCCGAAGCCGTCCATCACGTAGCCCTGGTCGGTGCCCGGGACCACCGAGATCTTGGTGGCGATGTCCCAGCCCGGCCAGTAGCCGGTGCCGGCACAGCTCACGTCGCCGATGACCGCACTGGAGTCGGCCCAGGGATGGAGACCGCCGAAGCCGTCGAGGACGCAGCCGGCGGCGTGCTGGACGCCGTTGACGGTGATGCAGAAGGCGACGAAGTCATTGGCGATCGACCAGCCCGGCCAGTAGCCGGTGAGGTCGGGTGTGGCGGGCATGGCGGTGCCGCTGGCGGCGAAGGGATGGAGGCCGCCGAAGCCGTCGAGGACCCAGCCCGATTCCTGGCCAGCGGTGTCACAGGGGTCCATGACGATGGCTTTGGCGATCCGCCAGCCCGGCCAGTACCCCGTGGTGGTGACCGCCGGCGAATCGCCGGCCGGGTGGACGCCCCCGAAGGCGTCCAGGGTGTAGCCGCCCCCGCCCTCCGGGGTGGCGAGCTGCTGGGTGAGGGCGCTGAGCGTGTTGGTGTCGCTGTCGGTGATGTTCCCCACCGCCCAGCAGTCGGGCCCGCTGACGCAGCCGACGGCGTTGAGAACGGCGGCGTTGAGATCGCTGTACCCGGCGAGGGAGCCGGTGACCATGGTCCAGCCGCTGCCGGTGTTCTCCTCCACCAGCGGCGCGGTGATGCTGTAGTCGTTGTTGCCGACTTCGCCGGCCGCCCAGCAGTCCCCGTCGCCGAGGCAGGCGACGCCACCCAGGTCGTTGCCGTCCCCGCTCGTGTCTGGGCTCGAGACCGCGCTCCAGGTGCCATCCGCGTACTGCTCGACGAGGGTCTGGTCGTTCCCCGTGCCCGTGTTGTCATCACCGACGGCCCAGCAGTCCCCTGCGCTGGCGCAGGAGGCGGCAAAGAGATCGCTCGACGCGGCCGTCCCGCTCCCGCCCGGGCTGGGGCTGCTCACCACCGCCCACCCGCTCCCCGTGTCTTCCTCGATCAGGGTGTCCCCGGGTCCCGTGGTGGACACCTCGTACGCGCCGACCGCCCAGCACTCCGAGGCCCCCGCGCAGGCGACGCCATTCAGGCCGTTGGTACCCGTGCCGACGTCGGGACTGGTCACGAGCTGCCAGCCGCCGGCGGGTGTGTACTCCAACACCAGGGTCTGATAGCCGCTGCCGCCGTTGGACGTCCCCACGGCCCAGCAGAGCTGGGTGGTGGGGCAGGCGATGGAGTTGAGCCAGTCGTCGACGGTGCTGGTTGCGTCGGGGCTGGCCACGACCGACCACACGCCGTCGATGTCCTGCTCGGTCAGCGTGTTCACGGTGTCGGAGGCCGTGTCGTAGGTGCTCCCCACCGCCCAGCAGTCGCCCGCGACGGGGCAGGCCACCGCATCCAGGGCGTTATCGGAGCCGCTCGGTCCGGCGTTGGGACTGCTGACCGGCTCCCATCCGGTCCCGGTGTCGTGCTCGACCACGGTCTGGTCCACGTCTGACGCCGGCTCGGCGTCCCCCACCGCCCAGCAGTCGGTCGCCGTCACGCACGTCACCCCCTCGAGCTCGGGACCGGTGGAGAAGAACCCGTTGACGATGGAGGTGTTCCCGCTCGATTCAGTGGGTCCGACGCCCTGCCAGCGCTGCCATGGCAGAGGGCGCGCTCCCCCTGGCAGGAAGGAACTGGTGGCCGACGCCGATGCAGGAGCGGACGTGTCCGCCTTGGTTGCCGCGGTGGCGACGGAGGGTGCGGCGAGAGCGGCGGCGCCCAGCACGGAGAGCAGGAGCGCAAGCGACCGGCGGTTGGACTTCATCCCACCTCTCCCCATGAGCACATGCCCAACCTCCCGGCATCAACCGGGGTGGACATCGAGCCCGAGGATGATACCACCGCGCAAGGTGGCTCAGGGTCAGACTCCCCATCGCACCGGGCTCGACGACGAGGGGTCGTGAACCGGCGCCGTGCCTCAGGCCGCCTCGCTCCCGGCGCTCAGGCGGCCTCGCCGGTCTCGGCGCGCGGCGGCTCCAGCGCGGCTTCGAGCACGTCGTCCACCCGGCTCACCAGATGGAACGTCACCGCCTGGCGGACGCTCTCCGGAACGTCGTCGAGATCCTTCTCGTTGCGCTTGGGAAGGATCACCTCGGTGAGACCCATGCGGTGGGCGGCCAGCACCTTCTGCTTGACCCCACCGATGGGCAGCACCAGGCCCTGTAGGGTGACCTCGCCGGTCATCCCCACCGAGCTCCGCACCGGCCGGCCGGTGAGCAGGCTGACCATGGCGGTGGTCATGGTCACACCCGCCGAGGGTCCGTCCTTGGGGACCGCGCCCTCGGGCACGTGGATGTGGAAGCCCTTGGCGGTCGCCTCGGGGCTGATGCCCAACCGCTCGGCGTGGGAGCGGACGTAGGAGAGGGCGATCTGCGCCGACTCCTTCATCACGTCGCCGAGCTGCCCGGTCAGGGTGAGGCTGCCGTCGGTGCCGCCGGTGGCGGCTTCGACGAAGAGGACGTCGCCGCCGGCCCCGGTGACCGCCAGCCCCGTGGCCACACCGGGCACCGCGGTCCGCTCCGCCACCTCGTTGTCGAACTTGGGCTTGCCCAGGTACTCCCGCACCTGGTCGGGACCGACGCGCACCGGCGTCTCCACCGTGCCGCGGGCGATGCGGGTGGCCACCTTGCGGGTGATCCGGCCCAGCTCGCGCTCCAGGTTGCGGACCCCGGCCTCGCGGGTGTGGTCGGTGACCACGCGGAGGATGGCGTCGTCGCCGACCTCCAGCTCCTCCGGCTTGAGTCCGGCCTGGGCGAGCTGACGGGGCAGGAGGTGGTCGCGGGCGATGGCCAGCTTCTCCTGCTCGGTGTAGCCGTCGAGGCGGATCAGCTCCATCCGGTCGAGGAGCGGCGCGGGGATGGTGTCGGAGACGTTGGCGGTGGGGATGAAGAGCACCTCGGAGAGGTCGAGGTCCACCTCCAGGTAGTGGTCGCGGAAGGTGGTGTTCTGGGCCGGATCGAGGACCTCGAGGAGCGCAGCGGATGGATCGCCGCGCCAGTCGGCGCCGATCTTGTCGATCTCATCGAGCATGATCACCGGGTTCTTGGTGCCCGCCTCCTTGAGAGCGCGGACGATGCGACCCGGCTGGGCGCCGACGTAGGTGCGCCGGAAGCCCCGGATGTCGGCCTCGTCGCGGATGCCGCCGAGCGACATGCGGGCGAACTTCCGGCCCAGGGCGCGGGCCACCGACTCGCCGAGCGAGGTCTTGCCGACGCCGGGCGGACCGACCAGGGTGATGATGGCTCCCGATCCGCGGCCTCCGACCACCTCCAGGCCGCGCTCCTGGCGGAGCTTGCGCACCGCGAGGAACTCGATGATCCGGTCCTTGACGTCCTCCAGCCCGGTGTGGTCGTGGTCGAGCACCTCGCGGGCCGCCCCCAGGTCGAAGTTGTCCTCGGAGCGCACGTTCCACGGGATGTCGAGCATCCAGTCGAGGTAGGTGCGGATCCAGCCGTGCTCGGGGCTCTGCTCGCTGGTGCGCTCCAGCCGGTCGATCTCGCGCGCGACCTCGACCGCGACCTTCTCCGGCATGCCGGCGTCGGCGAGCCGCTTGCGATAGGTGGAGACGACGTCGTCGCCGCCCTCACCCAGCTCCTTGCGGATGGCCTCGAGCTGCTGGCGGAGGATGAACTCCCGCTGGGTCTTCTGCATCCCCTCCGCCACCTCGGTGCGGATGCGGTCCTTGAGGTCGGCCTCGCCCAGCACCTCCTTGGTCCAGGCGATGACCTTGGCGAGGCGCTGCTCGACGTCGATGGTCTCCAGCACCTCGAGCTTCTGAGCGAGGCTGAAGTCGGGCGAGTACCCGGACAGGTCGGCCAGGTGTCCCGGGCTGCGCGCCTCGCGGAGGAACTGGATGGCACCCCCCGCTCCGCGGATCTCGAGCAGGCTCTCGACCAGGGCCCGGTACTCGCGGGCCAATTCGACCGCTGCATCGGAGGGGTTGTCGCTGTCGATGACCGGGTCCACCTGGACCCAGAGGGCGCCGCCCACGTCGGCCTGGCCCGCGCCCAGGCGGGCCCGGTGCTGCCCGGTGAGGATGGATACCTCGGCCCCGGTGGGCAGCTTGCCGGACTCCTGCAGCCGGGCAACGGTGCCGATGCTGCCGAACTTGCCGTCGATGCGCGGTACCAGGAGGACCAGGTGGTTGCCCTGGTTGGCCGCTTCGATGGCAGCGCGCTGGCCCTCTCCCTGGACCGCGACGGTCACGGTCATGTGGGGCAGGACGACGACATCGTCAAGGGGAAGGATGGGGAGAAGCTCGGCGCTGTGCTCGGTCATGGGGACTTTGTACCCGCTCGCTCGGATCTCACACCTGGGACCGGAGGAAGGCGCCCGGCGCCCGGTCGGCGCCGCGCCCGGCCCGGCCGATGCTACGGCACCAGGACGGCGGTCCCGTGCACCCGACCGGTCCGGACCAGGTCGAGCGCCCGACCCGCCTCCTCGAGGGGGAGGACCTCGGTCTCCACCTCGAGGCTGGTCTCCGCCGCCACCCGCAGGAACTCGACCCCGTCCGCCCGGGTGAGGTTCGCCACCGAGCGGACGGAGCGCTCCTCCCAGAGCAGCGCATAGGGGAAGCTGGGTATGTCGCTCATGTGGATGCCGGCGCAGACCACCGTCCCACCCGGCCGGAGCGCGGCCAGAGCGAGCGGAACCAGCTCGCCGGCGGGCGCGAAGATGATGGCGGCGTCCAGGGGCTCCGGCGCCGGGCCGGTGCTGTCGCCTGCCCACACCGCCCCCATCCGCCGGGCGAAGTCCTGGCCGGCGTGGTCTCCCGGCCGGGTGAAGGCGTAGGCGTCGGCGCCGCGATGGCGTGCGACCTGGACGATGAGGTGGGCGGCGCTGCCGAAGCCGTACAGCCCCAGCCGCCCGGCCTCGCCGGCCATGCGCAGCGCCCGGTAGCCGATCAGTCCGGCGCAGAGGAGCGGCGCCGCCTCGACATCGCCGTAGCCGTCCGGCAGGCGCAGGCAGAAGCGCGAGTCCGCGACCGCCAGCTCGGCGAAGCCGCCATCGACGTCGCAGCCGGTGAAGCGGGCATTGACGCAGAGGTTCTCCCGACCGGCCCGGCACATCTCGCAGACGCCGCAGGTCCAGGCCAGCCAGGGCACGCCCACCCGCTCGCCGACCCTGAGCACCGCATCCTCTCCGGCGGCGATCACACGGCCGACCACCTGGTGGCCGGGAACGACCGGGAGCACCCCGCGGCCCAGCTCACCGTCGACCACATGGAGGTCGGTGCGGCAGACCGCGCAGGCGGCCATGCGGAGCACAACCTGGTGGACCTCAGGGTGGGGGATCGGGCGCGACTCGAGGGTCAGCGGAGCGTCCCGCTGGTGCAGGACCATGGCCCGGTAGGTGGGTGGAGGGATGCTCGTCATCGCCGACGATCATGCACCCGCTCGCCCGACATGTACCCTTCTGCCGTGACCGCGCTGTCCGAGCCCGCCGCCCACGGCCGGCCCGAGGTGGTCATCCACCGCCTCGACGCCCTCTCCGCCCGCCGCCACCTCGATGATCTGGCCGACCTCCTGGTCGACTCCGTCGAGGGTGGCGCGTCGGTCAGCTTCGTCGCCCCGCTCGCCCACTACGAGGCTCGCGACTGGTTCGCCGGCGTGCTCCATGAGATGGACCTGGGCCGGCGCGTGGTTCTCGCCGCGTTCCTCGGTGACCGCCTGGTCGGCTGCGCTCAGCTGGTCCTCGCCTGGCAGTCCAACGCCGCACACCGTGCCGAGGTCCAGAAGATGCTGGTCCACCGCTCGGCCCGGCGGATGGGAGTGGGGGCCCGGCTGATGCGCCAGCTCGAGGTCGAGGCCCGCGCACTGGGACGCACCCTGCTCATCCTGGACACCGAGACCGGCAGCGACGCCGAGCACCTCTACTCGCACATGGGGTGGACCCGGGTGGGTGTCATCCCCGACTACGCGATGCGGCCTGATCGCTCCGGGCTCCGCCCGACCTCACTCTGGTACCGGCGACTCGACTGAGCCGCCCACCAGCTGTGCCGGCGGCGCCCGCGAGCGCGCGACGCCAGGACCACGGCGACTCGCCACCACCACCGATCGTGCTAAGCACGTTGACATCCGTGTATGTAGGCTGCATGCTATGTGACGATCCTGACGGGGACGATTAACCGCTCCCTGTCCAAAACGCAGGACTGGCAGCCGGCACACCGCGGGCTGTCATCACCAACGGAGGCTCTCAGCTTATGGCTAGGACCAGACGAAGCAAGGGGGGCGGTGCGAAGCGTACCGTCAAAGCCACAGTTCGGCGGCGTCCCGCCGCGGCGCCGCGCGCCGGCGCGGGCGGCGAGCTCCTCAAGGCGGTTCAGGGCCTGGTCAAGGCACTGCCCGTCGGCGAGCTGGAGAAGAGACTCAGCGGCCTCGAGAAGTCGTTGGAGAAGCTCGACGGCGAGCTCCGCAAGGCGCTGTCGCACGTCACCTCCCCGCGCGCTGGGGCCGCCAAGCGGCGTGGCGTCAAGCGTGCCGTCAAGCGGGCACCGGCTGCCAAGCGTGCCGTCAAGCGGGCACCGGCTGCCAAGCGCGCCGTCAAGCGGGCACCGGCTGCCAAGCGCGCCGTCAAGCGGGCACCGGCTGCCAAGCGGGCACCGGCCGTCAAGCGGGCACCGGCCGTCAAGCGGGCACCGGCCGTCAAGCGGGCACCGGCCGCCAAGCGGACCGGCGTCAAGCGCGCCGCGCCCCGGCGGACTGTCAAGCGGACCCCGCCGGCCGCACCTCCCGCACCAGCGGCGCCCCCCGCGCCCTGAGGCATTTGATCCAGAGCTGAGGCCCTCGGGAGCCGTGCTCCCGGGGGCTTCTTTTTGTGAGCCCACGCTGCGATCGGGCCTGATACGCTCCATCCGTGCCGCTCGTCCTGATCAGCTTTCTGGATGGCGAGATCGTCCGCGCCGAGGTCGACGACCTGAGCTTCGACAGCACCCTGGTGGAGGCAGAGGTCCGCGGTGCAGATCCCAACAATGAGAGGGCGCTCTTCCCCCTCAGTGCGATCCGGCAGTTCCTGGTCGGCCAGCCGGAACCGGTCCCCGACGACGTTCCGAGCTGGGATCGCGCCGCCTTCCACTTCATCGACGGCCAGGTGCTGCGCGCGTCGGTCGCGCCCGACTCCGTGCTCGGTAGGTTCGGCGGGCTGTGGCGGGCTGTGGAGCCCGGCGTCCCCGAGATGCGAATTCTGGGAATCCCCTACTCCTCGCTGAAGGGCGTGTTCAAGCTGCGCCAGTGGGACAGCCGTCCGGTGGGCGCGCGTTCGGGATCCGACAGCCGCCTCGACCAGGTGGCACGCATCCTGGCCGAACGGGAAGGGGGTGGCGGTGGGGGTGGAGCCTCGCCCACCGACCCTCGTCAGCCCCTGATCAGCCGCGTGCGGCCCTGACCTGGCCGCTGCACGAGCCTGCCGCAGCGGCGTAACCAGGTCGTCAGGGGCGTCGTGCTAGGGTGCGTGCCACCGTGACCGGAGCCACGACCCCGGTCGACGACGAAGGAGCCGAGCCGGCTCCGGCCGTCATCGGCCGCTTCCTGACCAAGCGCACTCTGATCTCGATCCTGGTCGCGATCATCGTGGTGGCCGTGGTCGTCTGGCGGGCGAACATCAACTGGGGTGAAGCCTGGGACAAGATCCGCGCCGCCAACCCCTTCCTCTACGCCCTGGCGATCGCCGTCTACTACCTCTCCTTCGTCTTCCGCGGGGTGCGCTGGCAGGTGCTCCTGGCCAACGCCGGCGAGGTGCGCAAGAGCCGCCGGCTCGCCCCGCTCATCCTGGCGTCCTTCTTCGTCAACTGCGTCGTCCCCGCCAAGATGGGCGACGTCTACCGCGCCTACCTCGGCCGGACCAGGGAGCACATCCCCGGGAGCAAGGCGTTCGGGACCGTGGTCAGTGAGCGTCTCCTCGACCTCTGCGTCCTGATGGCGCTGCTGCTGGCGTCGGGGGCCTGGGTCTTCCACAAGCGCAACTCGGGCACGCTGATCCCCTACGTCGTGATCGGCGGGCTCCTCTGCGCGTTCGGGGTCGGGGTGATCGCGATGATGCGGGCGGATCGAGGGACCCGCTTCCTCCGGCTGCTCCCCGAGGCGATCTTCCGCCGCTACGAATCCTTCCGCCACGGCGCCGTCAGCTCGCTGCGCCGCTGGCCCACCCTGCTGGGACTGACGGTGGCGGTCTGGTGCTGCGAGTCGGGCCGTCTCGGGTTGGTCATCGCAGCGCTGGGGATGAGCGGACAGGTGGGGCCCTCGCAGTTCGTCCTGGTCGCCCTGGTGGCGGCGTTGCTGACCACGATCCCCTTCACACCCGGGGGCCTGGGCCTGGTGCAGGCCGGCGTGGCCACCTCGCTGGTCATCGTCGCCGGCGTCGACAAGACCCAGGCGCTCTCGGCCGCGCTGCTCGACGGCAGCATCAGCTACGCGAGCCTGCTCGTCTTCGGCTTCATCGCCTTCGCCTTGACCTCCCGCCAGGCCACCGCCGCCGGCGCGGCGAGGACGGCGGAGCGGGCGGTGCGCGACGAGGCCCGCTCAGCGACCCACTCGCTGGTGTGAGAACGCTCGTCACCGGCGGGGCGGGCTTCATCGGCAGCCACCTCGCCGAGGCCCTGGTGCAGGACGGTCACGCGGTCACGGTCGTCGACGACCTCTCCCGAGGACGGCGTGACCGGGTGCCGGTTCCGGCGCGCTTCGTCGAGGCCGATGTCAACGACGACCTCAGCGCCATCCTGGCCGAGTGCCGGCCCGAGGTCGTCTTCCACGAGGCGGCCCAGATCGACGTGCGGCGGTCGGTGGCCGACCCCCTCTTCGACACCCGGGTCAACGTCCTGGGGACCGTCAACCTCCTCCAGACCTGCGTGACCGCCGGCGTCCGCCGCTTCGTCTTCGCCAGCAGCGGGGGCGCCCTCTACGGGGACACCGACGAGGTGCCCACCTCCGAGGGTCATCCGCCGCGTCCGGCATCGAACTACGGGGCCGCCAAGGGGGCGGCGGAGCTGTACGGCAACGTCTACAGCCAGCTCTACGGCCTCGAGTTCGTGGCGCTTCGCTATGCCAACGTCTACGGACCGGGCCAGGACCCCCACGGGGAGGCCGGGGTGGTGGCCATCTTCACTGAGCGGATGCTGCGCGGCGAGGTGCCCACGATCAACGGCGACGGGACCCAGACCCGGGACTACGTCTACGTCGCCGACGTGGTGGCGGCCAACCTGGCGGCGATGGCGGCTCCGCCCGGCGCCTACAACGTGGGCACGGGCATCGAGTGCGACGTCAACGAGCTGCACCGCCGGCTGGCGCGGATCATCGGGGTGACCGCGGAGCCGGCGCACGGGCCGGCCAAGCCCGGTGAGCAGCGGCGCTCGTGCCTGGACGTGTCACTGGCGGCCACCCGGCTGGGGTGGGAGCCCCACTTCTCCCTGGATGCGGGCCTGGAGGCGACCGTCGCCCACTTCCGCGCCCAGGGGCCGGGCTACTTGTAGCGGAAGGTGATCCGGCCCCGGCTCAGGTCGTAGGGGCTGAGCTCGACCCTGACCTGGTCGCCGATCAGGATGCGGATGTAGAACTTCCGCATCTTCCCCGAGGTGTAGGCGAGGACGTCCTGCCCGGTCTTGAGCCGCACCTTGAACATGGCGTTGGGCAGTGGCTCCACCACGGTGGCGTCCATCTCGATCGTCTCCTCCTTGACCTCGGCGGGAGCCGCGCCATCGGTGGGCTCGCGCCGCCGCGCCGGGCTGCGCCGGCGGGTGGCGCCTGGTCGAGGTGGACGTCGCGCCAAAGTGTCTCCTCGTATAGTGGCGGGAACGGATCAACAGCAACGGTCGGGCTATCGAGAGTAGCACGGCCGCGGCGGCCAGCACCCGGCGCCGGGCCCGTGGCCTCTCACTCCCATGAAAGCAGCCACCCTTCGCGACGACGCACCCCGCCCGGCGTTCCTGGCCGCCCTGGACCGCCGAGTCCTGGTCTTCGACGGCGCCATGGGGACGAATCTCCAGGCCCTGGAGCCGACCACCGAGCAGTTCGGGGGCGCGGCGCTGGAGGGGTGGATCGACGGCCTGGTGCTGCACTGCCCGGAGCTGGTCGAGCGGATCCACCGTTCCTTCCTCGAGGTCGGCGCCGACGTCATCGAGACCTGCACCTTCCAGTCCACCCCGCTGCGCCTGGCCGAATGGGGGGCTCGGGAGCGGACCCGCGAGCTCAACGAGAGGGCGGCGCGGCTGGCCCGGCGACTGGCCGACGAGCACGCGACCGTGGAGTGGCCGCGCTTCGTCGCCGGCGGCATGGGACCGACGGGGTTCCTGCCCTCAAGTAGCGACCCGAGCCTGGGACGGCTCGGCTTCACCGACCTGGTGGCGGCGTTCCAGGAACAGGCCGAGGGGCTGCTGGAGGGCGGCGTCGACCTGCTCCTGATCGAAACGGCTCAGGACATCCTCGAGGTCAAGGCGGCCATCTTCGGCTCGCGGCGGGCGTTCGAGTCGAGCGGCCGCCGCGTCCCGATCCAGGCCCAGGTGACCCTTGACGTCTCCGGCCGGATGCTCCTCGGCACCGACATCGCCGCCGTGCTCGCCATCCTCGAGCCGCTCGGCGTGGACGTGGTCGGCCTCAACTGCTCGACCGGTCCCGACCACATGCGGGAGTCGATCCGGTATCTCACCGAGCACACACCGCTCCCGGTGTCCTGCATCCCCAACGCCGGGCTTCCCCTCAACGTGGGCGGGCGCGCCGTCTACCCGATGCAGGCGGAGCCGATGGCCGACCAGCTGGAGGAGTTTGTCCGCGACCTGGGGGTCAACACCGTGGGCGGCTGCTGCGGCACCACGGCGGCCCATATCGCGGCGCTGGTCGCCCGGGTGGGCGGACTGGCCCCGGTCGCGCGCCGGCCCGACAGCCCGCCCCGGCTCGCCTCGAGCATCCGGACCACCGATCTGCACCAGGAACCGCGGCCGCTGCTCATCGGAGAGCGGGTCAACGCCCAGGGATCGCGGAGGATCAAGGAGCTGCTCCTCGCCGACGACTACGACGGCATCGTCCGGGTGGCCCGCGGCCAGGTCGAGGGCGGCGCCCACGCGCTCGACGTCTGCGTCGCGGTCACCGAGCGCAGTGACGAGGCCGAGCAGATGGCGGCCGCGGTCAAGGCGCTCCAGCAGGCGGTCGAGGCTCCGCTGGTCATCGACTCCACCGACCCGGCCGTGATCCGGCGCGCCCTGGAGGCCTACCCGGGCCGGGGCATCGTCAACTCCGTCAACCTGGAGAACGGACGCGAGCGCTGCGACGCCGTGCTGCCCCTGGTGCGCGACCACGGCCAGTGCGTCATCGCCCTCACCATCGACGAGCAGGGGATGGCGAGGAGCCGTGAGCGCAAGCTCGAGGTCGCCCGCCGCATCCGCGACATCGCCTGCGACGAGTACGGGCTGGCCCCGCACCAGCTCCTCTTCGACGATCTCACCTTCACCCTGGCCACCGGCGACGCCGAGTGGATCGACTCGGCCGTGGAGACCATCGAGGGGATCCGCCTGATCAAGAGCGAGCTGCCCGGGGTGCTGACCTCGCTGGGGGTGAGCAATGTCTCGTTCGGGCTGACCCCGCCAGCCCGGGCCGTGCTCAACAGCGTCTTCCTCTATCACTGCGTGGAGGCGGGCCTGGACGCGGCCATCGTCAACCCCGCCCACACCGTCCCCTACGCGGAGGTCGGCGCGGAGCGGCGCGAGCTCGCCGAGGACCTCATCTTCAACCGCCGCGAGGACGCCCTGTCCCGCTACATCGAGCACTTCTCGGGGGTGACGGAGCGCGTCGGCCAGGAGAAGATCGATCCCTACGCCGGGCTGGCGGCTCCGGAGCGCATCCACGCCCAGATCCTCCACCGCCGCAGGGAGGGGATCGAGGCGCTGATCGACGAGGCGGTCCGGGAGCGGCCCCCCGTCGCCGTGCTCAACGAGATCCTGCTCCCGGCGATGAAGGACGTCGGCGATCGCTTCGGCGCCGGTGAGCTGATCCTCCCCTTCGTCCTCCAGAGCGCCGAGGTGATGAAGCGCGCCGTCGCCCACCTGGAGCAGTACCTGGACCGGACCGAGGGTCATGCCAAGGGACAGGTGGTGCTGGCCACCGTCTTCGGCGACGTCCACGACATCGGCAAGAACCTGGTCAAGACGATCCTGAGCAACAACGGGTACACGGTCCACGACCTGGGCAAGCAGGTCCCGCTCAACACCATCATCGACAAGGCGGTCGAGGTCGAGGCTGACGTCATCGGCCTCTCGGCGCTGCTGGTCTCGACCAGCAAGCAGATGCCGATGATGGTCGAGGAGCTGGACCGGCGCGGTCTCGCCTATCCGGTCATCATCGGTGGTGCCGCCATCAACCGGGGATTCGGCCGGCGCATCCTCTACGTCGGGGAGGAGCGCGTGTACGCGCCCGGCGTCTTCTACTGCAAGGATGCCTTCGAGGGGCTGGACACCTGCGACCAGCTCATCGACCCCGAGCGCCGTTCACCGCTGCTGGCGCGCGCGCGCGAGGAGGCCCGGGTCGCTCGGGAGCGGGAGCTGGCCAGGGCGGTCGCCCGGTCGGAGCTGCCCGCCGTCGCCTTGCGGTCGCGCAGCGACACCCGCACCGACGTCGCCATTCCCACGCCGCCCTTCTGGGGGCCGCAGGTGGTGACCGGGATCAGCGCTCAGGCCGTGTACCCCCACATCGACCGCAACTCCCTCTACAAGATGAGCTGGCAGTTCCGCGGCGTCCACGACCCGGAACGCTGGACCGAGCTGGTGCGGACCGAGCTGGAGCCCCGGCTGGAACGGTCGTGGCGGGAGGCTCAGCGCGACGGCTGGCTCGACCTCCAGGCCGTCTACGGCTATTGGCCGGCGCTCGCCGACGGCGACAGCGTGGTGGTCTTCGACCCCCAGGACCACCAGCGGGAGATCGCCCGCTTCGGCTTTCCGCGCCAGGCGGAGCAGAGCCGCCTCTGCCTCGCCGACTACGTGCGGCCGCGGGAGCTGGCCCCGGAAGGCGAGCGCGACGTCATCGCGCTCCAGCTGGTCACGACGGGGCCGCGGGCCAGCGAGCTCTCCAACCGCCTCCAGGCGGACGGCGACTACGACGACATGCTCCGCATCCACGGTTTCGCCACCCAGATGGCGGAGGCCACCGCGGAGTACATCCACGCGCACATCCGCCGTGAGCTGGGGCTGGGTGCGGATCAGGGCCGCCGCTACTCCTGGGGCTACCCCGCCTGTCCCGACCTGGCCGACCACGAGGTCTTCTTCCAGATCGTGCCCGCGGAGCGGATCGGGGTGACGCTGACCGCGGGCTACCAGCTGGTGCCGGAGCAGTCCACGGCGGCGATCGTCCTGCACCACCCCCAGGCGCGCTACTTCGCCGTCTACGCCAGCCGTTTCGAGGAAGGAGCGGGCCCCGGTTCGCCGGAGGCCGCCGCTTAGCGGCCGGTTCAGAGCACCCCGAGGATGTCGTCCGCGGGGGTGATGGTGGTCTGCTGACCCGTGCTCAGGTTGACCTCCGCGAGCGACGTGGCTCCGCTGCCACCAAGAATCTCAGCGATCGACGTCGTGCCCACGAGCTTGAACCAGGCACGGGGGCCTTCCAGCTGGCCAAAGGGCTCGCCGCCGATGAGCGTCTTGGGCGACGGGCTCGACCCAGACAGCTGGACCGCCAGGAGGCTCTCCGTCCAGCCGTCGCCGGTGGTGGCGGCCGTGCAGTAGGTGAGCAGCGACGATCCCCCCACGAAGGCAACCTCCCCTGCCGACTCCGAACCGGTGTCGATGGTCGTGGTCGAGCCGCCGCTCTTGGTCACCTCGATCTTGGCATCCGTGTTCAGCCCCGTGATGCAGGCGAGAGTGCCGTCCGCTGCCTCATCCGCGAACCGACCGCCGTTGCAGAGCGGCGCGGACAGGGCGCCGGTCTGCGGGTTCAGGCGGACCACGATCGCGAATGAGTAGCTCTCGTCGATGAACGGCCCGGCGCCGCCAACCTCGGTGGGATACGAGCCCAGCAGCACGCCCGAGGCATCCCAGCGCAGAGGCTGGTAGCCACCGGCCGCAACTCCGCTCATCATGTTGGGCCGGGTGAGCGTGGTGACGAGAGTCGGAGTGATCCCGGTGCCGCCGACGTAGATCTGGGACGTCGCCACCGCGTTGGCATCGTAGGAGTCGACCGAGAAGACCCAGCACGTCCCACTCGGCGACTCAGCCAGGCTGATGTTGTCCGCGTCGTTCCACCCTCCCGTGGGGGTGATCGTTCCCAGGTCCTGGGCGGCGCCGCTCTTGCCGAGAACGCTCAGCTCGCCCGTGCCCTTGTTGTAGAAGTACACGCCGGCCTGGCCGACCCCAACCGAGACGGGCACCGTATCGCCGTAACCCGTGACCGACAAGGTGTTGAGCACGGTCCCGCTGGTGCCCACCACCTCGTCCTCCGAACCCTCGTTCACGCCGAAGCCCCAGGCCGTTGGAGCTCCGCCTGTCGGGGCGGCGAGGCAGGTGGCGAGCGGGCCCGGTGTGGGGGTCGGTGCCGGCGTGGAGGTCGGCGCCAGCGTGGCGGTCGGCGCCAGCGTGGCGGTGCTCGATGGATGGCTCGTCGGAGTGGCGGTCGGGGCCTGGGTGGCTGAGCCGCAGGATGCAAGGACCAGTGCCAGGGCGCCGATCCCCGCGACACCCCATCGCTTCCCGGCTGTGAACGTCATCTCTGCCCCAGTCCATCTCCGATGGTGTTCTCGACGACGTCGTCGCCGCCGCGTCGAACCCCGACGCGCATAGCAGGTTACGCGCTGGCAGGTAGTTTGGGGGGCAGGGAGCCGAGCCCACCCGGTGGAGAGGGCCACCGCGGCCCTCTCCACCTCGGGCCGGCGGCGCTGGGCCGCCGGCCCTGCAGTGGACCGTGTGGGAGGAGGGCGCTAGACCACCAGGTCGTCGAGAACCGGCGCGTAGAGGTGGGACGCGTACTCGTCCACCTTGGCCTCGGGCAGCCGGTTGGCCATCGCCACGTAGTAGATCACCAGGCTGAAGGCCGCTATGACCAGAAGGTCGATCCAGAAGGGAAGGGCGAAGTCACCGGGGATGTTCCCGGTGCCGCCCACCATGAAGTTCTTGAAGGGCCCGACCCCTCCGATGATCCCTCCGGTGCCGAACTGGCCGAAGAAGGAGATGACCCCCATCCCGATCAGGTAGGGGAAGATCCACCAGGCCGCGATCCAGTCGATCTTGGGTGCCTTGGAGTTGAGGTGGAAGGCCCCCGAGATCAGCATGAGGATGTAGCCGATGGCGACCGCCACCATCAGGGTGCTGTAGGTCCCCCAGCCGGCCCAGTAGACGATGAAGTTGGCGCAGACGAAGGCCAGCGGGCAGAGGACGGCAGCCCCGGGCAGCAGGTAGGGGCGACGCAGCTGGGGCTTGGAGTAGCGCAGCGCACCCAGCGCCAGCGGAGCCCCCGCGTACATCAGCACCGAGGCGCCGGTGACGATGCCGATCAGCGAGCTCCACGCCGGGAAGGGGAGCAGGAAGAGCGCCCCGAAGATGGTCGCGATGATGACCGAGAACCACGGCACCTTGGTCCTCTTGGTGGTCGCCTCGAACAGGGTGGGAACGTACCCGTTCTTGCTCAGACCGAAGGAGAGACGTGAGGTGGTGGTGTTGTAGATGAGACCGGTCCCGCCGGGGGAGATGACCGCGTCCACCCGGAGGATCACGGCGAGCCAGCCCAGGCCGGCGATCGTCGCCAGCGTTGCGTACGGGGAGGCGGCCAGCGAGGGGTTGGCGGTCCCCAGGCCGGACCAGGTGGAGGAGTGCGCCAGCGTCGCCGGAGCGAGCGCGCCGATGAAGGCGAACTGCACCAGGATGTAGATGAGCGCGCCGATCAGGGTGGCGAAGATCACGGCGCGGGGAAGGTCGCGCTGGGGGTTGCGGCTCTCACCACCGAGCTGCACCGCCTGCTCGAAACCGAGCAGGGAGAAGACGATGCCGCCGTCGGGGATCGCCTGCATGAGGACCTTGGGCACGTTGGCCCCCTTGAGGAAGAATCCGCCCTCGGCCGTGAAGTTGCTGAAGTTGAAGTGGGTGATGACGAGCACGACGATGGCGAGGATGGGGACGAAGACCTTCCAGCTGGTGATCCAGTTGTTGGATCTCGCCAGCCACTTGATGCCGATCAGGTTGAGCGCGGCGAAGATCACCAGCAGCGCGAGCGCGACCACGATCCCGAAACCGCTCAGGGTGTTGTTGGTCGCGTTGTACCAGCTGGAGGCCCAGGAGACCGTCGAGAAGTACTGGACGGTGGCGAGCACCTCGACCGGCGCGACGGTCGCCGCCTGGAGGTAGGAGAACCACCCGAAGGAGGCCCCGGCCAGGCTGCCGAAGGCGTAGTGGGGGAACCGGCTGGTCCCGCCGCTGACCGCGAAGAGACCGCCGAGCTCGGCGTGGATGAGGGCCAGGAGGATGACGATGGCCGAGGCGATGATCCAGGAGAAGACCACGGCCGGGCCGGCGATGGCGGTGGCCACCAGGGCCCCGAACAGCCATCCGGAACCGATGATCGACCCCTCCGAGGCCCACATCAGGCCCAGGAAGCTGACGTCGCGCTTCAGTCCCTCGTCGACGGCCCCGCCGGGGGACGATCCGGTCTGGGCTGCGGATGTCATCTCCCTACCCTCCCAGAGCCGCACCGGCGTCGCGCACCGGTGGGGGCAGCTTGCAACGAATAGCTGTAGCCATAACTGCCTACCTCGCGTGGACCGGGAACTCCCATCCCCATAGGCGGCCATCCCGGTTGGCGGGTATCTTGCCCGCTAAGACGGCAGTTGGCAAGCCCCAATGTTGCTGTTAGGAGGCAAGCATGGCCTGGATGCGGCCGCTCAGCTCCTTGATCTTGAAGGGCTTGGCCAGGGTCTGGACATTGCCGTGGGCCTCCAGCTGGGAGGCGGTGGTGGGGTTGACCAGGGCGCTCACCACCAGCACCTTGGGCTCCTGGCCGCGTTCCGCACGGATCCGCTCCAGGACCTGGGTCCCGCTCAGCTCCCCGGGCAGCATGAGGTCGAGGAGGACCAGGTCGGGCTCGAAGTCGGCGACGGCGGCCAGCCCCTCGTCGCCGGTCTTGGCCACCTTGACCTCGTAACCCTCCATGGTGCAGAGGAGGGACTCGATGTCGGCGAGGGCGTAGTAGTCCTCGATGATGAGAACTTTCCGGGTGGGCGCGGCGGGAGATTCTCGCGGGGCCACGGCGCTGCGAGCATAGCGCCTGGGCCGGCCCCGCGAACGATCCGGCGGCTGGCCCGGACACCGCCGCTCCCGGAGGCGAGCCTCCCGGTCTCGGGACGCCTGGCTGCTCAGGAGGTGAAGGTGAAGCTGCCGCTGCAGAGGGCGGGAACGAGCAGGGCCCGCTCGTCCTCGTCCACCTCGATCGACCTCTCGCGACCGACGCCCCGCACCTCGGCGAGGGCGTCCACGATGCTCTGGGTGAAGCGGAGGTCGCGCACCGCCCGGCCCAAGCGTCCATGCTCGATGAGGAAGGTTCCGTCGCGGGTCATCCCGGTGATCACGGTCCGCAGCGGATGGACGTCGCGGACGTACCAGAACCGGGTCACATACAGGCCACGTCCGCAGCCGGCGACCAGCTCGTCGAGACTGCTCTCCCCGGCGGCGACGACCAGATGGCGGGCCCAGGGGCCGATGGTGTTGGGCATGGGCAGGGCGTGACCCGTGGAGGGCACGTCCTCGCGGAGCGCGGTGGCGCTGTCGTGGAGGAAGCTCCGGCAGACCCCCTCCTCGATGCAGCTGACGCTGCGCGTCGAGACCCCCTCGTCGTCGAAGGGAAAGGGCATCGCGGCGGGGTGCCCGGCGTCGTCGGCGATGCTCACCAGCTCGCTCATCAGCCGCTCACCCGGGCGCATGAAGCTCCGGTGCTCCTGCCGGGCCAGGGCGCTGAAACCCAGGTCGGCGAGATGACCGACGAGGTCGGCGACCGCGTAGGGGGAGAGCACGACCGGGTAGGTGCCGGGCTCGACGGCGATCGCATCCTGGTTGCGGCCACAGGTTTCCACCGCCTCGACGGCGACCCCCTCCGCGTCGAGATGCTCGACGTCGTGGTGGTGGCGGTCGGCGTATCCCCACCCGCTCTCCCCACGGGTCACGCAGACCAGGCTGGTCGCGGTGCTCTCCGCGTGGCGCCGGACCCCCAGGCTGTTGACGATGGCGGTGTGGGTCAGCGAGGTCTGGAGGGCGCCGAAGGCCTCGAGACCCGCTCGCGCGCTGACCGCGGCCACCGTCGACACCTGCGCCGCACGCCACTCCGGGGTGCACTCGGCAGTGGCCGGCGGGTAGGCGACCGGCCCGTCCGAACCTGCGTCGGGTCGGGGCAGCGGCGTCACGTCACCCGGGGGGGCCAGCCGTCGGGCGGCCTCGGCGGAGGCGATCAGGCGGTCGGGCAGATTCTCCATGTCGCCGCGGATCTCGGCGACCCCGACCTGCTCGTCGCCCATCAGCCGGAGCCGGACCCGGCGCGACCTCTCCGCGACGTTTTGATGGATCTGGTTGCGGGCAAAGCGGGTGAGCGCCTGGTCGAGCTCGACGACGGCCACCTCGGCGCGGTCGCGGCCGATCCGCTCCAGGATGGAGTCGGCGAGGGCCAGGAGGTCGTCGGGGGGAGTGAGGCTCATCAGGACGCCGCGGTCACGGCGACGCCGCGGAAGCGGCACGGGGCCGCGCCGTGGCCCACGTGCATGATCTGGCCCGGCTGACCCTTGCCGCAGTTGACCACGCCCCACACTCGCCACTCGGAGGGGCCGGCGACCGCGTCGCAGGAGCGCCAGAACTCGGGGGTCCGCCCCGCATAGAGCGCGTTCTTGACCAGCCGCACCCGCCTGCCGTCCCGGATCTCCCACCCGTTCTGGGTACCGAACTGGAAGTTGAGACGGCGATCGTCGATGCTCCACGAGCGGTTGGTCTCCAGGTAGACGCCGTGCTCGGTGGTGGCGATCATCTCCTCCAGGCTGGAGCCTCCCGGCTCGAGGTTGACGTTGGTCATCCGGATCAGGGGGATGCGGTTCCACGATTCGGCCCGCATCGCCCCGCTGCTCGACCAGCCGTAATCGGCGGCCGTCTCCCGCGACGACATGTAGGCGCGGAAGAGGCCGCGGTCGACCAGGACGGTCCGCTGGGCTGCCACCCCCTCGTCGTCCCACCCGTAGGTGCCCAGGCCGCCGGGGGTGGTGGCGTCGGCCGTGATCGTCACCTGCTCGCTGCCGTAGCGGAAACGGCCGACCAGGTCAGGGGTGAGGAACGAGGTGCCCGCGAAGGCCGCCTCGTCGCCGCGAACCCGGTCGAGCTCGGTGGGGTGCCCGCACGACTCGTGCACCTGGAGCGCGGCCTGGGTCCCGTCGAGGATCAGGGTCAGCCGGCCGGTCGGGCAGGGCGCGGCGGTGAGCAGGGCGACCGCCTCGGCGCCGATCCGCTCGGCGCTGCCGGCCAGGTCCATGGCCTCGATGGCCTCGTAGCCGGCGCAGAGCTGGTGGCGCCCGAAGCTGTTGGGAAAGCTGCGTGTCTGAACCTCGTCGGCGCTGGTGGCCGTGGCGTCGATCCCGCCACCCGACTCGACGATCACCTGCTCGACCTCCGACCCCTCGCTGCTCGCAAAGAAGCGGTGCTCGCGAACGAACTCCAGGGATGCCTCGTGGGTGGTCACGCCGCGCACCGAGGCCATGGCCTCGTCCGCCCGGATGAGGAGGTCCATCTTCTCCTCGAGGCTGACCTCGAAGGGGTCGCGCTCCATCGGGGTGGCGTACCGGCCCACCGCAACGGGTGCGGGGGCGAGGCGCACCGCCTGGCGGCGCAGCCGCGCCGAGGCCCGGGCGATCCGGCACGCGTCCCGCGCCGCCCGCTTCAGGCTGTCCCCGTCGAGGCGGTCGACGCTCGCGAATCCCCACGCCCCGTCGACGATCGCCCGGATCCCCATCCCCTCGTCCTCGAAGGAGGAGACCTCGGCGAAGCTGCCGTCCTTGACGGTGAGCGCCTGGATCCCCCGCTGGACAACCCGGCAATCCGCGTACGCCGCGCCGCTGGACGCGGCGACGTCGAGGGCCAGCGCGGCGATGTCCTTCATCGCGGGCCACGCGGGGCGGCGGCGAATCTGCTCACGCAGGGACGACTCTAGGGGCTGGCGGGCAACGCGTTCCGGAAGCGGCCTGATTGGCGCGTTCTACCGGCCGAGGGGGCGGCCGTATACTCGGGGCTCATCGTCGATTCGGACCGGTGAGGTGGGAATGAAGCGTCCTCGGCTGGCGCTGTCCCTGTTCAACCCACAACGGCGACTGCGCGACCGGATCCTCGCCGCGATGCTGGTGGTCGCCCTGGTCCCGGCTGCCGCCTTCTTCGTGCTGACGGCGACGAGCCTGAACGGGATCACCCAGCAGACCGTCACCGGGGCGGAGACGAGCATCGTCCGGGGCCAGGAGCAGACCTTCCAGACCGGGCTGAACGGAACCGCCGACACCGACATCGAGGCTGTTCTCGAGAGGGTGCGCAAGCAGGTCCAGGTGCTGGCCGTCGACGTGGGCGGCGGCTCCTCGTCGGCTACGTCGACCTCTCCGTCAGCCTCTCCGTCCGCGTCCGCGTCCGCGTCCGCCTCCGCCTCCGCGTCCGCCACTCCCTCCCCCAAGCCGGCGCCGAGCACGCCCACGGCCGCGCCGCAGAGCCCGGCGGCCACGGGGGTCGCGGCCGGCGCGCTCACCGTGACCGAGGTGGCGGATGGGGTGTCCGTGATCGGTGGTACCGGGATCGCGTCGGCGTCCGCCGAGCTGCTGGTCGGGAGCGCACCCTCGGCGAACGCGCCGGGGGTCCTGGCCCGGGCTGTGCCGCTCGCCGGCCTGAGCAGCTCCGCCGGGGGGCCCCTGGCCACGCTGATCAGTGACGCCGTGAAGGTGGGCGTGGGCGACGCGGTGGACGCGGTGTGGATCAGGGATCCCAGCGACAACGCCGTCTGGCTCAGCCCCGGCGGCGTTGACCTGCCCGCCCAGGGCCAGCTGAGCAGCAACCCGCAGGGCGCCTCCCCGACCTGGCTGTCCACCCCGACCGCCTCAGCGCCACAGACCCCGGCGTCGGGGCTGCCCGACTTCGAGTGGACCCCGCCCTATCGGAACCCGCTCCACCTGGACTGGGAGGTGACCGTCTTCTCCGTGGCCAGCAACGGGATGGTGGTCGGCGCCGACGTGCAGCTGGCCCAGTTCACCACCCTGATCGCCCAGGCCCCAGCGCAGGCGGGCTCCTATCCGCTCCTCCTCGACGGCACCAACGGGGTAATCGCGACATCCACGCCCACCGACGGCGACTTCCCCGCCTCTCTCCCGGTCGGCAGCCAGCTCCCCACGCCGGCCGGCAAGGACGGCCCCGCGTTGCTCGCCGACCTCGAGGCGGCGGAGGGAGGCGCGACGCCAGTGAGCCCCTACGAAGCGACCGTCAAGGGTGTGGAACGGCTCTTCTTCGTCACACCCGTCAGCGATCCCACATGGACCCTGGTCGACTCGGTCCCTGAGGCCAACTTCGAGCCCAACGTGTCAGCGCTCAAGGAGGGCATCAACACCACGCTGGCCAAGATCTTCCGGGACGCGATCCCCATCGTCGCGGTGCTGCTCCTGATCTCCTTCCTGCTCGCCACCCTGCTCTCGCGCTACGTCGTCGCCCCGGTTCGGGCGCTGACGGCATCGGCCGAGCGGCTGGCCAAGGGTCACACCGACGAGGAGGTGCCGGCCCAGAGCCACGACGAGGTGGGCGATCTGGCCGCCTCTCTGGAGCGGATGCGCCGGGAGATCAACGCCTCCCGGGAGGTGATCCTGGCCGCCAGCCGCGAGCTGGAGCAGAAGGTCGCGATCCGCACCGCCGAGCTCCGGGTCCGCAACGAGGAGCTGCTGGCACTCAACGAGCTGGCCGGCTCGCTGACCCGCTCGCTGGACCCCGAGGCCATCCTGACCGGCGCGCTCGAGGCGGTCCGGGCGGTCTTGCCGACGACCGAGGGCCGCGGCTACCGGCTCAGCCGCGACGGCCTGCTCTGGCCGGGGGCGGTGGAGCCGGGTGAGGTCAACCCCCACCTCGAGGAGGTCGCCGCCGCCGCCATCGGCGACAACCACCTGGTGACCCGGCCGGATGGCGACGCCGTCCTCATCGGGCTGCCCATGGGCACGGGCGCCGGTCCGCTGGGGGCTCTCGGGCTGCGCGCCACGGTCACCCCGGGGGCCGAGATGACCGCGCTGCTGATGGCCATCGGCAACCAGGTCGGACTGGCTCTCAGCACCGCCCGGCTCTCCGAGGAGGGGCGGGAGATGGCCGTCCTCGAGGAGCGGGCGCGGCTCGCCCGGGAGATCCATGACACGCTGGCCCAGCAGCTCACCGGCATCGTGATCCAGCTCGAGGCAGCCCAGGCGCTGGTCAGCCGTGATCCCGAGCGCTCGGTGCCGGCGCTGGCCTCGGCTCAGGAGCTGGCGCGCTCCGCGCTCGCCGAGGCCCGGCGGTCGGTCTGGGACCTGCGCCCGGCGCCACTCTCGGCGACGGGGCTGGTCGCGGCCGCCGAGGCCGAGGTGGAGCGGTTCCGGCACCGGACCGGGATCGCGGCACGGCTGCGGGCAGAGCATATGACGCCGCCGCCCGCGCTCCGACCCCAGTCGGAGGTCACACTGCTCCGCATCATCCAGCAGGCCCTCGCCAACATCGCGGCCCACAGCGGCGCCTCCCGGGTCACCGTGCGCCTGCGCAATCTCGGTGACCATGTCGAGCTCACCGTCCGCGACAACGGACACGGCTTCGACACCTCGGCGCTCCCCCTCGGCTCCTTCGGAATCGTGGGGATGGCGGAGAGAGCCCGCATCGCGGGAGGCAGCTTCGAGGTCGAGAGCGTCGCCGGCCGGGGCACCACCATCACGGTGCAGCTGCCGGTCATCAAGGAGGCCGGGGTGGAGGGGACCGCCCCCAAGGCCACGGTGCCGGTGTGATCCGGGTCCTGGTCGCCGACGACCACCCGGTCGTGCTGCACGGCCTCTGCACCATGCTGGAGGTGGAGGACGACATCCGGGTGGTGGCCCGGGCCGCCGACGGGGCCGAGGCCATCGAGCGGGCCCGGGAGACCCATCCCGACATCATCCTCATGGACGTGCAGATGCCCAATGTCGACGGCATCGAGGCGATCCGCCGCATCCGTGCCGACGACCCCGAGGCCAAGGTGATCGTGCTCACCACGTATCGCAACGAGGACTACATCTTCCCCTCGCTGCAGGCGGGGGCCCGCGGCTACCTGCTCAAGGACGCCAGCCTCGAGGAGCTGGCCAGCGCGATCCGCGCCGTGGCCGCCGGGGAGTCCCTGCTCGACCCGGCGCTGATGTCGAACCACCGGCCCGAGTACAGCCTCACCAGCCGTGAGCTGGACGTGTTGCGCCTGATGGCCGAGCACTGCAACAACGCCCAGATCGGGAAGCGCCTGTTCGTCAGCGAGAACACGGTGAAGACCCACGTCAGCAACATCTTCGCCAAGCTCGGCTGCAGCGACCGCGCCGCCGCGGTGCTGATCGCATGGAAGGCGCACCTGATCTGAGTGGTCAGAAGATGACGGTCGCGTACTCCCCGACCTGGCGGAATCCCAGGCGGCGGTAGAGGCGGAGCGCCGGTTCGTTGTAGGCGTTCACGTAGAGGGAGCAGATCGGGACGTCGACGAGCAGCTCCGCGCAGACCGCGGCCATGGCGGCGGTGGCGAGCCCCCGGCGGCGGTAGCGCGGATCGGTCCACACCCCCTGCAGCTGCACGGCCTCCGGGGTCCAGGCCGAGAGCTCGACCTTGAAGGCGATCTCCCCGCCCTCCATCAGCAGGTAGGACCAGCCGCGGTCGATGAGGGTGGCCATCCGCTGCCGCCATCCGGCCGGGTCGAAGGTCAGCGGATCGATGCCCATCTCCTCCAGGTGCATGGCGGCGGACGCGATCGTCAGCTTGTCCAGGTCCTCCCTCCGGCCACGCCGGATGGCCACGACCGGCACGCCCACCACGGGGGCGACGAGGACCAGCACCGGCTGGGGGTCGCGCACCTCGGTGGGACGGCGCGGGGCCAGGGAGGCGGTCAGCGCCCGCACCGCGGGGGCCGGACCGATGATCAGACGCGGGGGCTGCTGGCGGCGGAGCAGCTCCGCGAGCGGCGGCACGTCGTCGAGATCGGGGATCCAGGGGACCGCGAGGGGCCCCGCCATCAGCGCAGCCCGCAGCCCGTCCCCTTCCCGCAGCCCCCACCAGCCGTCCAGGGGTGCGCCAAGACGCAGCTCGCTGCGCAGGAAGACGTTGGCGACCGGGTCCTGGTCGAGGAGCGCGGTGAGCGGGGCGCGCAGGTGAGGCCCGATCGAGCAGACATCGGGCCGCCGGGGTCGGGCCCGCCGGCCCATGCCCCGAATTCTGAGCTTCATCGGCGAGAATCCCCGCATGCTGATTCTCATGAACCACC
>Ga0326727_10008176_pt1 | contig 26811 bp, 26 predicted proteins | sample MB2enrmetagenome_FD_207643 | JGI IMG/M metagenome (GOLD analysis project Ga0326727, IMG submission 207643) | Lab enriched peat soil microbial communities from McLean, Ithaca, NY, United States - MB29MY | ecosystem: Environmental > Terrestrial > Soil > Wetlands > Peat | place: USA: New York...
CGGTGTGTGATGGATTCGTTCTGGCGGCGACGCATGTTCCGGGCACGTATCTGGATTTCACCACGCATGTGGTGCCGGAACTGCAACGACGCGGGCTGTATCACCGGGACTATGCGGGGAAGACGTTGCGGGAGAATTTGGGCCTGGAGCGGCCGAGGCGCGGCTACTGGCACGCAAGCGCGGCGGCGATGGCATGAGCCGCCGCGCAGCTTCTCCCCCTCCCCTTGAGGGAGGGGGAAGGGGGAGGGGTCGAAGCGTCCAGAAAATCCGTGCGAGCCTGGCACGGGGTGGGGGAGGCTCAAGGCGGTGACGGTCATGACGTGGGGACGGCGCGGGCAGATAACAGCCGGGTACGGAACGAACCCATCGTGCCGCACCGCGTGACCGTCGCCGTCTTCTGCGGCTCCAGCTTCGGTGCCAATCCGGTCTACCGCCAGGCCGCCGAGGCGCTCGGCACCGGCCTCGCACACGCGGGCATCCGCCTGGTCTACGGCGGCGGCCGCATCGGCCTGATGGGCGCGTTGGCCGACGCTGTGCTGGCCGCCGGCGGCGAGGTGGTCGGCGTTCTGCCGGACTTCCTGCGCACCGCGGAGATCGCCCACGACGCGCTGACCCGGTTGGAAATCACCGACTCGATGCACACCCGCAAGCGGCGCATGTTCGAGCTGTCCGACGCATTCGTTGCATTCCCGGGCGGAATCGGCACGCTGGAGGAAACCATCGAGGTCCTCACCTGGCGCCAGCTCGGGCTGCACACCAAACCGATCCTGATCTGCAACATCGCGGAGTCCGCGCAGGGATTGCTCGGCGCGATCGAGGCCGCCGTCACCAGCGGATTTGCGGCACCGGCGTTGCGGAAGGCTTACGCAGTGATCGACGGGGTGCCGGCACTGCTGATCAGACTCGCGGCCCTTCAACCAGCGGCACTGCCACCGTCACCTAACGAAACGGCTCTTCGCGACACGACACCTGACGCCAGCGATCGGCTCTGAGCCTACCCGCCGATCCGCTGCAAGCGTGCGCCATCTGCGCGCAACCACATGATCGCCGCGGCGGTGTGCGGCGTGAGATCCGCCACCAGTGCCCAGAACCGTGGGCCATGATTCATATGACGCAGATGCGCCACCTCGTGCGCCACCACGTAATCCTGCACGAAGGTCGGCGCCATGATAAGGCGCCAGCACAACGCGATCGACCCATCCGGCGCGCAGCTTCCCCAGCGCGAGCGGGTGTCCTTCACGGTCACCCGCCGAGCATGCAACGCAGCCTCTGCGGCCTTGGTCGCGACCATGGCGGTGAACCGACGGCGGGCCTCGCTGCGCAGGAAATCGGTAACGCGGCGGCAGAGAAATTCCGGCGCGCCGGTGACGTGCAGTTCGCCATCGGCGAGCCACGCGCCGCCGCGCGCCTGCGGCACATGGCGGATGCGGCAGGGCTGGCCGTCGATCGGAATTTCCTCGCCGTCTCCGAAACGAATTACGTTCGGCAGTCGGGCCAGCCGATCGCTGACCCAGGCGGCGTGCGTCATCAGCAGCGACATCCCGGCACGTCGTCCCGCACGCGGCGGCAGCGTCACCACGACCGTTCCGGCGCTGGGATCGATGCGCAGGCTGACGCGGCGCGCCCGCGCATTGCGCCGCCATTGCACGCGGGTCAGGCCGCCGGGCAGCGTCAACGTTTCGAGTTCGGGCAGATCCATGATCACAGGGAAGGTCTGAAACGAGCGATTCGTCAACAAGGATCGTATTTGCCACATGCCTGTCATGGTTGCGATTGTCGCCAGCTTGGTTGATGCGGTGCTCACTCTCGTCATGGATGGGCGTGTCCCCGGCCTCCGCCCGGACAGGCTCCGGCCATCTGTCGCAGCACAGTGCTTGCGTGGGTGACCGCATCAAGTCCTGCCATGACGATCGACAGCCGGACCGATCCGCTATCCAATCGTTGCAATGATCGACCGTTGATGTTGGCGCCTCGTCGGGCGGGATCCAACACCTCAGCCGAATGGCAGCGCACGCCCGTGCGCGGCCAGCAGTTCGTCAACCATTGCGCGGATCTCCGAGATGCTCAGCGTGCTGGCGGCATGGCGATCCAGCATGGCTGCGCGATAGACCCTTTCGCGATCGCCATCCAACGCGGCACGCACCACCAGTTCCTGCACATAGACATGCGGCGCGCAATGCGCTGCGAGTTCCGGCGGCAGCTTGCCGACATGGCAGGGCAGCAGGCCATTGCGGTCCACCACGACAGGCACTTCGACACAGCAATCCTCCGGCAGATTGTCGATCAGTTTGGTGTTGCGCACGTTGCCGTAGATCAGCGCCGGCTCGCCCGTCACCATGGCGTTGATGATCCGCGCGCCGTACTCCTCGCTGGGGTGCAACGCCAACGCCTCATTGGCCAGCAATGCGCGGCGCGTGGCGGCATAGATGCGGAGGTTCTCCTCGCTGCGCCGGACATATTCGTCCACCGGAACGTCGTAGGCGGCAATCTGGTCGTCGCGGCGCAGGAAATACGGCGTGTATTCCGCGGTGTGCTCGCTCGATTCGCTGACGAACCAGCCCAGTTGACGCAACAACTCGAACCGCACGCGGTCGCGGGCGAAGATGGCCGGATCCTCGGCGGCGCGGCGCAGCGCCGGGTAGGCGTCGCGCCCATCCATCGCCAGGCGCAGGAACCAGGTCATGTGGTTGATGCCGGCGCAGTCATACGACAGGCGCGCTTGCGCCACGCCGAGGTATTCCGCCAGTTCGCGGGCGGTATTCTGCACGTTGTGGCACAATCCGACCACGCGCTGTTGCGGGAACGCATCGTAAACCGCCCAGGTCAGCATGCTCATCGGGTTGGTGTAGTTCAGCAGCGTCGCATCCGGGCACACCGCGCGCATGTCGCTTACCAGCGCGCACATGAACGGGATGGTGCGCAGGCCGCGGAAGATGCCGCCGATGCCGACCGTGTCGGCGATGGTCTGTTTCAGTCCGTGCCGGCGCGGGATGTCGAAATCCAGCAGCGTCGCCGCGTGCATGCCGATCTGCACCATGTTGATGACGAAGTCGGCACCCGCCAGCGCCGCGCGGCGTTCGGCGTGCGCGGTGATCGCCGGTGTGGCACCCAACTGGGCGGCGACACGGCGCGCCATCAGCGTGGCGGTTTCGAGGCGCTCGACATCGATGTCGTGCAGCGCAATGGCGCAGTCGCGCAACGCCTCAAGGCCAAGGATATCGGTCAGCAGGTTGCGCACGAACACCACGCTGCCGGCGCCGATCATTGCGATGCGGGGGGCTGTGCGGGTCATGACTTGCGGCTCCTGCCATGCGCGGCCACCTCGCGCACGCGTTCGGTGAAGTCGGCAAGGTCGCGCTGCAACTGCTCGACGCGGAACGCGGTGCCCAGAATTCGCCCCACGCCATCGGTCGGCAATGCGTGTGTCATGCCCTCGCGCCGCATGGTTTCGACCGAGCTGGAAAAATCCGCGCTCGCCGCGCCCAACGCGGCTCGCTCCAATGGCTCCTCTCGTGCCGGCAACGCAACGGCAAGCCCTTGCAGCGCCTCGGCGACGAGGTTGGCGTAGGCGGACCAGGGCGGCGCCAGCGTGGCCTGCACCGGGCCCGGCCAACCCACGCCGAACAGCCGGTTCAATGCCAGGATGTCCTGTTGCAACCGGCGCAAAGTACGAAACAGCGGCTCCAGGTCAGGCTGGTCGGACAGGCGCGAACGGCGCTCGCGCGCGGCTTCATCCGCCGCTGCGCCGAGGCGGGCGAGCGCGGCTTCGACCTGCGATGGCAGCGTGCCGAGATCGGGCGCGCCGTCTTGCATCGCCGAGGCCAACGCAGTCATGATCCGGGCGAGCAACGACGCGGTTTCGCTCGCCGCGCCCCGCACCTGCACTTCGGCCCGCGCCGGCACGATCAGCACCGAAACAACCACGCCAACGACCGAGCCGAGCGTGATCTCCAGCACCCGGTCAAGCGCGAAGCCGAACGGGCCGAGTGTCGCGGCGCCGGTGCCCATCAGCACGATGATCGCGGTGATCGGCGCGATCCGGTAGTTGGGCGCGAACGCGGTCAGCATCGCGAGCGGGCCCACCGCCACCACCAGTGCCAGACCGACCGCCAGCGGCGTGTGTGCCGGCAGCACAATTGCCGTGACCGCACCGACCAGCGCGCCGCAAACCGAGCCGACCAGCCGATCGATCGCCGCCTTCAACGACCCGCCGACGCTGTTCTGCGTGACGATGATGGTGGTCAGCACCGCCCAGTAACCCTGCGTCAGCCCAAACGCCAGGGCCAGCCCATACGCGAGCAGGGCCGAAATGATCATGCGCAGGCCGAGCCACAACCGGCCGCGGTTGCTGGCCAGCCAGGCGCGGATCCGCGGTGTCATTGCGGAACCGGTTGTCGGCTCTCGGCCGCCTTCAGCCAATCATCAGGCACCAGACGCAGGGTAACAGTGCCGAAGCCTGTCGACCTACTCTCTGACAACCGATGACTGCTCCCTGACGACTGTCGACTCAGGCGGCCTTCGCGAACACCATGCCGCTGGCATCCCACGCGGCGAACAGCTTGGCCTGCTGCTCGGCGTTCAGCCTCAGGTGCGGCGGGCGGATATTGAGCCAGCCGGCATCCCCGGTCTGCCGCGCCTTCATCGCCTTCAGCCCCGGGATCAGCGGCACCGAGACCGCGGCCTTGCGGGTGGCGGCCAGGGTGGCCGACGCGGCCTCGCCCGTCGCATTGTCGGCGTTGGCATAAACGGTCGCCGCCGCGGACGAGTTCATGTTGCCGGCTGCGGTGATGCAGCCCGCACCACCGAGTTTCAACAGCGGCAGCAGCAGCGTGTCGTCGCCGGCGTAGACCTCGAACCCGTCCTTGGCGAAAGCCTCGACATAGGCCTTGCCGTTCTCGAAATTGCCCGAGGAATCCTTCACGCCCTTGAACGCGGTCGGATACTTCTTCAGCAACCGGGCGAAGAAATCGACGCTGAACGGGATCGCCGATTGCTGCGGGAAATTGTAGAGATAGAATGAAATTCCGCCACCGACACGATCGAACACCTCGCTGAAATAGGCCAGCAGCCCATCGTCCGAAGGGTTCTTGTAGTAGAAAGGCGGCAACAGCAGGGCGCCGCGGCAGCCGATCTCCCGCGCCTTCTGGGTCAGCAGCACGGTGTCGGTGATCGCGGTCGTTCCGGTGCCGGGCAGCATTTTCGACCCCGGCACGCCACGCGCGACAAGGCCCTCCAGCAACGCGATGCGCTCGCTGATGCCCAGGCTGTTGGCCTCACCGGTGGTGCCCATCACCGCCAGGCCGTTGCAGCCGTTCGCCAGCAGCCAGTGGCAATGCGCCGCGGTGCGGTCAAGGTCGACCGACAGATCGTCACGCATTGCGGTCAGCACGGCGGCATTCACGCCGCCGTAAAGCGCATTCTTCAGCATCGGTGCTTACTCCTTTGTCCGGCCGCCGACGTCATGCGGCTCAAGTTGATGCGGGTGGCGCGGCTAATTCGGGGCGCGTTCATTTTGGTCGACGGGGCCTCGGCGCCCGTCCCGGCCAATCGACGATATGCGATTCCAGTGTCCCGGCACGGCGCTCGCTGATTGCCCGCCCGCGCACCGAGATGCCGGCGGCGTGTACTGTGTTCGGGTCACCGGATACCAGGGGGTGCCACCAGGCAAGGTCCTTGCCCTCCGCCACGCGGCGATAGGCGCAGGTCGGCGGCAGCCAGTCGATCTTGCGCAGTTCCGCCGGGCTCAGGCCGACACAATCGGGCACGCGGATCTGGCGGTGGGCGTAGTCCTGGCAGCGGCAGGTCTTCAGGTCGAGCAGGTGGCAGGCGACCTCGGTGAAGGAGATCTCGTCGGTGTCCTCATCACGCAGCTTGTGCAGGCAGCAGCGGCCGCAGCCGTCGCACAAGGATTCCCACTCCGCCTGGTCCATATCCTCCAGACGCTTGCTCTTCCAGAACGGGGCGGATGTGGGCATGCGTCCGCAGATTACCGGGCTGGCGTCGACCGCGCCATCCCGGCTGCGATCTCGTGGCGCGAGCGCGTTGGACGGGCCGGCCGCTACGGCGCCTTCTGGCTCAGCGCCTTCACCTCATCGATCGCCTCGACGAAGCGCTTGTTGATCAGCCCCACCGCCTCGCCATTGGCGTGCTGGATCAGGTCCGAGAGCTCCTTCATGTTGGCCACCGCGCGCTCGTACGCTGTCTTCAGCAGTTCCGCCTGCTTGGCCGCCTTGGCCTGCGGCGCTTCCATCGAGGCGAACGCCTTCATCGCCTCGGTGACCTCGGCCATGCTCTGCTGCATGATCTCCATATGGCGGCGGGCGACCGCCTGGGCGCCTTCGAGCGCGACGCGGTTGGCCGCCGAGAAGGTCTCCATGTTCTTGCGATTGGCGGCCACAAACGCATCCAGGTTGGGCAGCGCCGGTAGCTTCATTTCGGCGAATATCTTGGTGAAATCAAAGTCGGGCAGGCCTGTGCCGGTCGATTTGGTTTGCGTGCCGCTGGCCATTGTCGCCTCCTGCTGTCGAGTATGGGCAACGGCACCTTACGCCCGATCCCGGTCAGGACCCAGGGGTAACCGACGAGGGTTCGGTGGCTGGCGGCAGCGGGTCAGATAGCGGGTCGAACAACGGCTCGGACGGTGAGACGGGTCGTGGGCCTGGCGGCGGGAACGGTGGCGGGTCATGCGGCGGGTCGAATGGCGGCGGGTCGAATGGCGGCGGGTCGGAGGGTGGGACTGGCGGGGGCCCAGCCTCAGCGTCGGGCTTCGTCGCGGGTCGGCCGCGCAGCCAGCGTGCCGCCTGTTCGGCGCGGTTCAGCGCGTTATCCAGTGCCGACATGGTGGCACTCAGGTCCGTGGTCTCGTCGCGTTCCCAGGCGCGCACCGTCCACAGCCACACGCCCAGCAGGCCGCGCAACTTCAACTCGCCGCGCAGGCCGTGCAGGTCCACGCCGGCCGCCTGGGCCATCCAGCGCAGGCTGCGCTTGGTGGCACACGCCAGGAGGGCGGCAGTCGGTGGCTCGCACGGCAAGGCCCGGAACAGGGCCAGCACGCCACTGCGATGCGCCTGCAGCACGTCGATCCGCCGCATGAGCAGGTCGAACAACTGGTCGCGCACGGTGCCCTCGCCCGTCGCCTCGGCCAACGCCGCCTGATCGGCGATGCGGCCGAACCGCAGCAACAGCGTGCCTCGGCTGGGGAACCGCGCCCGCGCCCGCGGCAACGGCAGGCCGCCGTCCCGCGCCGCGCCAACGATCGAGACGTGCCGCCAGCCCAGCGCAGCGGCCTGTGCGAAGGCGGCGCTAATCAGCGCCCGGTCGAATGCGTCGTCGTCCATGGATGCATCGCTCTAAAGCTACGGGGTGCCGCTAACATGGGCGGAGTGTGGCAGATTGTCAGCCCTTGGCGGTGGTCCTGGGGAGAGGTCCGGGGAGCAAGTTCCCATGGGGACATCGCACAGGGTGACACTGGCCCGGATTACCCGCGGGGCGGCGGCGGAGGCGGTAGCGACTGTTGCTGCACCGCGCCGGTTGGCGCCGCGGCTGGCGGCGGTCCCGGCGGGACCTCGGCCTGCGGTTGCATGCCCGATGGCCCATTCGGCGCGGGCGGGGGTGACCCCGACGATGTGCCATAGCGGGTGAGGATCTCCCGCAGCGGGTCGGCACCAGGATTGGCGCCCTGCATGCCGATCACAATCCCGCGAGCGCCATAGGACTGGCCGTAGTAGGTCTGATCCATGTCGGAGCGCGCGCTCATCACGCTGCCGGCCAGCGACACCCCGGCATATAGCCCGCGGGTCGCCGAGAACGCGATGATGTCGGCTCCCAGGCCGGTGGTGGTGGAGCCCTGCACGCCGCCGCCGATCGTTGCCACCGCGACCGAGACATCCGCGCCCAGCTTGATCTGGCTGTCGAGCACCGCGCGCAGGCCATGGTCGGTCATGATCATCATCACGAACTGGGCGTCCTGGATGCCGATCTGCAGCCCGAAACTGCCGCCGCCCATGGTGTAGAACGCCGGGTAGGACCAGGTATTGTCGGCGCCCCGCGCCAGCAGCACGCAACCGCCGCCCTCGCCGCCGAAGAAGAACCCGGCCCGGAACACCTGCGGGCAAATCATCACGCCGCGGGCACTTTGCAGCGCCCGCTGCGGGTCCTGCGACACGGTCTGCGTCATCATTTCCTGCACTGCCAGGGTGGAGCGGTCCACCAGGGCCTGCGCGTCGGACTGCGCGCGCGCACTGGCGAACGCCAGCAGACTGAAGGCCGCAGCCAGCAGGACGCGTTTCATCGGATTCTCCTTGCGCCTGGGGCGAATCGCCCCGACTCGACAAGATCAGTGTAGCATTGACCGCCGATTCGCGGCGTGAATGTGGCGGCGCCCCACGCCACGGTGATGGGAATCAGTTGCCACCAGCCCAGGGTGTCGGGTGGAGAGAACGTTGGCGCGTGGCGCTTCGTTTCAGATGCGCGCCATGTTTCAAAATATTGCACTTAGAGCCGGTCACCGCAATGTTGCGCGGGAAAGAAGCCCGATCATGACCGCTCACGTGCCGCATTTCGTCGAACTGTCCGGTGCCGGCCGAAGGGCAACCGGCCGTCTAGGGCAGCTGACGAAGGGCGATCAGATCGAGGTCCACATCAAGCGCCGTGGCGGTGGCGATCAGACATTGTCCGTACCGCCGAACGCCGCGATGCTGATTGAAGCCGTTCTTGGCCATTTGTCTCAGGGCGAACGTGTAGTGGTGCTGACCGAAGATCGGGAGTTAAGCCCCAACGGCGCGCATCTCGGCGTCTCGCGTCCTCTGGTGGTCCATCGCATGGACGTCGGCGATCTACCCTTTCGCTACGTCGGCAAGCATCGCCGCGCCACCTTAAGAGTCCGTCCGGAGACATTATGAAGGATTACAAATCTTTCTGAGCATGCGTCGGATCGAGGCGAGGCGCAAGAATGCGAGTGCGTTAAGACGCCTCCGCTAACCGATTCATATCACTCATGATATCCCAGGACGGACACTTAGTCCCCGGGCACTTGACCCGGGGATCACCCGGCCATCTATCGCGGCACTGTCCTGAATGGATGGCCAGGGTCAAGCGTGGCCATGACGCGTTACGCCGGCCATGGCGTGGCAGCTAAGCCGCGTCATGGAAAATAACGCCTAGCGTGAATCGCTCGCCCTCGCGCACGGTGCTGACGCCGTGGCGCAGCGCGGCGCGATACACCCCACGAAACCCCCGCGCCGGGCGATGATGCACGGCGAATACCACCGCCTCGCCCTGCCGCAGAGGCACGACCTCGGCGCGAGATTGCGATCGAGGCTTCTGTTCCACCAGCACGAATTCACCACCGCTGAACGCCCGCGTCGGATCACTCAGCAGGACCGTAAGCTGCAACGGAAACACAAGCTCGCCATACAGGTCCTGATGCAATCGGTTGTAGTCCCCGGCACCATATTTCAGCAGCAACGGCGTCGGCCGTGTCTGCCCCGCCGTGTGACAATCCGCGAGAAAGACATCGAGCGTATCGGGGAACCGCCCCGCATCGCCGAGCAGCGCCCGCCACCGATTTGCCGTCGCCATCAGACGCGGATAAAATGCGCGGCGCAGCGCCGCAACGGGTTCCGGCAGCGGGTAGGCAAAGTAGCGATACTCGCCCTGGCCATAGCCATGCCGCGCCATCACGACACGGGAACGAAACCCCTGCTCCCCGGCATACAGTGCGGCAATCGCATCGCATTCCGCGGCTGAAAATAACCGGCCCGATACCGCGTGGCCCGCCGCATCGAGCCGGGCGTCGATCGCCGGCCAGTCCAATGCGGCCACACGATCCTCGATCGTCGCCCCCGTCGCGAAACCATCCGCCATAGGTGCCTCCATCCGCGCGCACTGTCGCGCTATCGTCCGAAGTCGGCCAGCCGGATCTTGCCTCAGCTACCCGGCGGCGCGCGCCTTCTCCGCGTCCAGCGCGGCGCGGCCGATCATGCCCAAGGCCAGATCATCCTGCGGCGGCTGGAACAATCCGCCGCGCGCGTCACGGAAATATCGTTCCAGGGGCAGATCGCGCGTCATGCTGAACCCGCCGGCGACGCGCAATGCCGTTTCGGTCACGGTGCACGCGGCGTTGGTGCACAGATACTTCGCCGCCGCAATGGTCGCGCCAAAATCCGCCGGTCGCTCGCCTGAGACCCAGATGCGCGCGGCATCGTGCAGCACCGCGCGCGCTGCCCGCAACGTCACATCCATGTCGCCCAGCCATTGTTGCACATGCGGTGCGGTAGCGATGGGCTTGCCGAGCGCGGGTGGCACACGGTTGTTGGCGTAGTGCGCCGCGGCATCGCACGCCGCCTGGCCGATGCCGAGATACACCGCGGCCAGCGGCAGGTTCCATCCGCTGATGCCTTGCGGCCGGCGCGGCGCACCAACCGGAACCCGTTCCACAATGCGCGAGTCCGGAACGAACACGCCGTCATAGTTCACCGCCTGGTTGCCGCAGCCGCGCAGGCCCAGCGCGCCGCTCCAGGTATCGTCGATCGACAAACCGTTAGAGCCACCCTCAACAATTGCGCTGACCAGTTCGCCCTTGGGTGCCTTGTCGCTCGGCGGCAACACGACCGCGGTGGCGAGGAAGCGCAGCACCGGTGCCCCGGTCACGAAGATCTTCCGCCCGGTCACGCGCCAGCCACCGTCGACGCGCGCGCCGGTCATGGCGGGCAGCCCCCCGCGCGAGATGCTGCCGAGCTCGGCCTCGGTGACGCAATTGTTGATCGTGCCACCCTCGCGCGCCAACGTGCCGCAGATATCCGCCAGCACCGCGTCGGGCCAGGCGCGCGCGTCGATCACACGACCGAGCAGGCTCAGCATCATACCCACCACCAGCGCAGTGGATGCGTCACCGCGGCCAAGGATTTCCTGCGCCAGCACCATGTCGAACACATCGGCGCCCTCGCCGCCATACGCCGTCGGCAACGCCAGCCGCAGATAGCCCGCCTCATGCATGTCGCGATAGTTCTCATACGGAAACGTCGAGGTCGGATCGTTCACGTGGGCGCGTTCACCGAAGCGGGCGGCGAGTTCGCCGGCGCGCCGCATGATCTCCTGCTGGCGCTGGGTCGGGTTGTGCAGTCCAGGCATGTGCATCGTCAAAGTACCTTCGTCGTTTCGCCACCAAGATACGCATCGCGGATGCGCGGGTCGCGGATCAAATCCTTGGCGGGCCCGGACAGCATGATGCGTCCGGATTGCAGAACATAGCCATAATCGGCAATTGCCAGCGCCAGGCTGGCATTTTGCTCGACCATGAAGACCGTGATGCCCTCCTTGTTGACCGCCTGGATCAGCGCCAGCACGCGATCGACGTAGAGCGGAGACAGACCCATGGTCGGTTCATCCATGCACAGCAACTGCGGCCGCCCCATGAGCGCACGCGCCATCGCCACCATCTGCTGCTCGCCGCCGGACAGCGTGCCGGCGCGCTGGTCAAGCCGCTGCGCGACGCGGGGGAACAAGGTCAACAGGCGGTCCAGATCCTGCGCGATCGCGACGCGGTCGCCTCGGCAGTAGGCGCCCATCAACAGGTTTTCGCGCACGGTCATGGTGGCGAACAGACGCCGCGCCTCGGGCACCGAGCCGATGCCACGCCGGATGATTTGTGGGGTGGGCAGGCCGGTGATGTCACTTGTATCGAACGCAACGCGCCCGGCCCGCGGGCGCACCAGGCCGAGGATCACCTTCATTGTGGTGGACTTGCCGCTGGCATTGCCGCCGAGGAGGGATACGATCTGTCCGCGCGGGACGCTGAGATCGAGACCGAAATGGACCTGGACCGGGCCGTAGAACGTATCGATACCGGAAAGTGTGAGGAGTGAATTCTCCCCCTCCCCTTGCGGGAGGGGGTTGGGGGGAGGGGTCGGGGCGCCCAGCCCCCGCCCCCCTCCCGCAAGGGGAGGGGGAGAAAACGGCGCGCGCGATCGCTCACCCCACCACCTCGCCGACCGCGCGGTGCCCCAGATACGCCTCGACCACACGCGGATCATTGCGCACAGCCGCCGGCGGCCCTTCGGCGATCTTCACGCCGTCGTCCATCACCACCACACGGTCCGACAACCGCATCACCAGATCGAGCTTGTGCTCGATCAGCAGAATCGACATGCCACGCGCCTTCAACTGGCGGATGATGTCGAGCATCTCCGCCGTCTCGGTCTCGTTCATGCCCGCCGTCGGTTCATCCAGCAGCAGCAGGCGCGGCCGCAATGCCAACGCGCGCGCAATCTCCACGCGCCGGCGATTGGCGTAGGACAGGCTGAACGCGGGGTCATCCAGCCGCGGCAACAGACGCTCGCCGAACAGCGCCAGAATCTCGCGCAGCTCCGCCTCCAGCGCCGCCTGCTGCCGCACAACGCCCGGCGGCTGCACCAGTGCCAGCAACAGTTCCGTCAGCGGACCGATCCACCTGGGCGCGTGGCGCACCAGATCCAGCCGCGTGTGCGCGCCGACCAGCACGTTGTCGCGCACCGACATGTTGGCGAACACGCGGCCATGCTGGAACGTGCGCGCCAGACCCAGCGCGGCGATCCGTTCCGGCGCCGCTCGGGTGATGTCGGTGCCGTCAAATTCGATGCGCCCGGCATCCGGCACATCGATCCCGGTGATCAGGTTGAACAGCGTGGTCTTGCCGGCGCCATTTGGTCCGATGACGCTAAGCAACTCGCCTTCGCGGAACACGAGATCCACGCCATTGACAGCAACCACACCGCCGAACCGGCGCTGCACGCCGCGCAGGCGCAACAGCTCGGTCATACCGTGCCCAGCAGCCCTTGCGGGCGGAACCGGATCAGCAACAACAGCGTGATGCCGTAGATCAGCATCCGCCACTCCGCCGTCGCGCGGAACAGCTCCGGCAGGCCGATCAGCGCGACCGCGCCGACGATAGCGCCCGGGATGTTGCCGAGTCCGCCCAGGATCACCATCGTCAGCGCGAGGATCGAAATCTGCGAGGTGAACGTTTCGTAGTTGATATACGAATAAAGATGAGCCGTGACCGCGCCGCTGATCCCCGCGGCAAAGCCGCCGACCGCGAACGCCAGCCCCTTGTAACGATTCAGACTGATGCCATAGGCGCGCGCCGCCACATCGTCGTCGCGGATCGCACGGAACGCGCGCCCCAGGTGCGAGCCGACCAGACGAACCTGCAACAACGCCAGACCCACCAGCAGCCCGAGCGAAATCCAATACGCACCCTCGACGCTGTCGAGCGGCAGCGGTGGGATCCCCGTGACACCGATCGGCCCGCGCGTCAGGCTTTCCCAGTTCAGGATCACCAGCCCAACGATCTCGCCCACGCCCAATGTCGCAATCGACACATAGTGGCCGCGCAGTCGAAACGCCGGAAAGATCAACGCCGTTCCGAGGATCGCGGTAATCACCCCCGCGACCGGCACCGCCACCACCACCGGAACGTTCAAATCCAGCGCCAGCAGCGCCGACGCATAGGCGCCGATCGCCAGAAAACCCGCATGGCCCAGCGAGATCTGACCCACCGTGCCGGCAACCAAGGTCAGGCTGAGCGCCAGGATTGCGTAAAGCCATCCATTGGTCAGCGTCTGCAACGCATATGGAATGTTTGGCACCAGCGGCAACGCGGCCGCCCCCAGCGCACATGCGACCACCACCCAGGGCGGCACGCGGATCGCCCGGCTGGGCGCGATGAACGTGCCGGTCAGCGGCTCAGGCGGCGCCTGGCGGGACGATGCGAACAACCCGTTCGGCCGCAGCACCAGGATCAGCAGCAGCAAGGCAAACGCGAACAGGTTGCGGTACGACGACCCGAATAGCGCCACGCCCCAGCTTTCGATCAAGCCCAACAGCAGACTGCCGAGAATCGCGCCGGGCACGCTGCCCATGCCGCCGATCACCTGCGCCACGACGCCCTTCAACGTGGCCTGGAAACTCATCGCTGTGTCGATATGGTTATAGTACATGCCGACCATCAGGCCGGACAGCCCACCCAGCGCACCGGCGATGGCAAACACCGTGCGGTTCACCGCATCGGTATCCACCCCCATCTGCCGCGCCGCGTCGCGATCCAGCGCGGTGGCGCGCACGGCCCAGCCCAGCTTGGTGTAGCGCAGGAACACGAACAGCACCGCGCCGCTGACCAGGCCGATCGCCGCGATCAGCAGGTCCATCGCGCCGATCGTTCCGCCACCAACCGGAATGCGCCAGCCCGGCAGCGGGTCGGGCAACGCACGCGGATCGGGGGTGAAGATCAGTTGCAGCACCTGATCCAGCACCAGGCCGATGCCGATCGTCGCCAGCAGCGGCGCGATCCGCGCCGCACCCGCCAGCGGCCGCAGACCGATGCGCTCGATCGCGATGCCCAGCAGCGCGCAGCCCGCCAGCACGATCAGCATCGTCACCGGCAGCGGCGTGTGCAGGTAGGTGACGCAGGTCCAGCCGATATAGGCGCCCACCGTATAGATCGATCCTTGAGCGAAATTGATCAGGTGCGACACACCGAAGATCAGCGCCAGCCCGACCGCGAGCAGCGCGTAGATATTGCCGATGATCAGCCCGTTGATGGTGTAGTCGAACCAGGAGCCCACGCGGCGTCCTCAGAGCGCCGGCCGGGTTGGCTTCACGCCGTCCCAGATGACAAACGCGTTGTCCCTCACCGTCAGAAACCGGTAGCTGGCCGCCTGCGCGCGGCGCGTCACCGGATCGAACGTCACCTTGCCGTAGATAACGCTCGGCACGTCCTTGATATGCAGCAAGCCCTCATGGATGCCGGCCCGTGTCGCGCCGTATTGCCGTGCCAGTGCTGCGAACAGGATCATCGTGTCGTAGGCAATAGCGCTGAACGTGTCCGGATCCTGCTGATACTTCGCGCGATAGGCGGCGACGAAACGTTGCACTTCCGGACGCGGCTCGGAGGGGAAGAAGCTCGCCATGCAGAACACGCCGTTCGCGGCCGGCCCGGCGAGCTCCAGGAACTTCGGCGAATAGATCGACGTCGAAGCGACGATTACCTGTTTCAATCCAAGGTCCTGCACCTGGCGTGCGATCAGCGCGGCGTCGGCATAGTAGGACAGCAGGATCAGCCCGTCCGGCTTGGCGTCGCGCAGTCGCACCAGGGCGGGGCGAAAGTCCTGATCGGTCGGCAGGTAGCCCTCGGTGCCGACGACCTGCGCCCCCAGCCCAGCGGCAGCCTTGACAAACACGTCCTTCGAGGTGCGGCCCCAGTCGGTGTTCAGATGCAGCACGCCTGGCCGCTGCACGCCGAGCCGCTGCACCGCGAACGCGGCCAGTCGCGGCTGCTCGTCGGCCTGGCTTGGCGAATTGCTCCACATGTAGTCGCCGCCCTTGGTGAAGTCGGGATGCGAGTTGGTGAAGCCGAACTGCGTCAGTTTGGCCCGCTGGTAAATCGGGCTCGCCGCCATCGACGCCGGCGATGAGAAATCGCCCAGCTCGATGATGATCCGCGAATCCGAAACGAATTTCTGCGCGATCGCGACCGACTGGCGCGGGTCGCTTTGGCTGTCCTCGAAAACATAGGCGATCGGCCGGCCGTTGACGCCCCCCGCGCCATTGATCTCCGTCAGCGCGAGATCGAAGCCGCGTTTCCATTGCGCGCCGTATTGCGCGTTGGGTCCCGTGAGCGGGCCGCTGACACCGGCGAGGATCGGCTCCGCGGCGCGTGCCGCGATCGGCAGAGCGACGACGGAGGCCGCCAGAAGTTTGCGTCGGGATAGAGTCATCATGCTGAGTGTCCGGTGCATTACAGTGGCGTGACATCGCGAGAGGCGGATTGCGGTTTCGCCGCCCGACAAACGAGCTCACATCGGCGTCGATTACGTTTTATCCCGCGCACTGCTATAGGACACGCTGCCGCTTCGTCAGGACCCATCATGTCGCGCTCAGCCATCTTGTTCGCCGCCTTCCTCACGGCCATCGCCGCGCCAGGGGCCGCCCGTGCGGCCGAGCCAGTGCGCATCGGCATCACCACCATCCTGAGCGGTCCGACCGCCGACCGCGGCCAATCGGAGCAATATGGCGCCCAGCTCGCACTCGATCGGATCAACCAGAAGGGCGGCGTGCTCGGCCGCCCGATCGAGGCGTTCTATGCCGATAACGCCTGCAAGCCCGACATCGGCGTGCCGGCCACGAAACGACTGATCGAGCAGGAACGTGTGCCGGTGCTGATCGGCGCGCTGTGCACGCCGGTCACCCACGCCATCATGCCCGTCGTGCAGGCGGCGAGGGTGCCGCTGGTGATTGCGACCTCGGCGGGGCAGGACTTTGTCGATGCCTCGGGCGCCGGCGGCAATCAATATGCCTTCAAGACAATTCCGTCGGAGGTCGATATCGCCCGCGGCCTGATCCACTGGCTGAGCAAGCGCAACATCAAGTCGGTCGCGGTCGTGGCGGCCACGGATCGGTTTCCGCAATCCAACCTGGTGGCGATGGCGCAGGCCGCGAAGGACGCCGGCATGAAGGTCACCGCGCAGGAAACCGTGGCGCCAGGCACCACCGACTTCGCCCCGCTGCTGGCGACGTTGAAAGCCGGTGCGCCCGATGTCGTGCTGACTGCGTTGGGCGGGTCCACCGCCGGGTTCTTCCGCGCCTATGAGGCTTCGGGCTGGAAGGTGCCGATCAGCGGCCGCGTTGATTTCGCCGCCGCATTGGGTGCCGTTTCGCCAGCGTTCCGTGCCGCCGGCGGGCTCGCGGACCTGAGCAGCATCACCGTCTTCTCGCCGGTGATCGACCGGCCCGGCGTGCGCGATTTCGTCGCCGCATACCAGGCGCATTACGGCCTGATGCCGACGCAGCGTTCGTTCTTTGTCTATGAGGCGACGTATCTCGTGGTGGACGCGATCCGCCGCGCCGGATCGGACAAGCCGGCGGCGATCGAGCAGGCGTTGAAGACGACAAGGATGCCGTCGCTGCTCGGCGGCACCTACAAGATGGATGACCACAACCACCCGCACATGCCGCTTTTCATCCTGGGGCTGAAGGACGGCAAGCCGGCGGTGATCGCCACGGAGTAGCAACGGTCTGCGGCGGCAGGCTAACATTGCCGACCGCTCAACTTGCCCGGGCGGGCGTGCCGTCCCACGGCGTGAAGGCGCCGGCCTTTACCACCAGCTCGATCTGGCTGGGGTTCTTCACCCGTCGCGTGACCGGATCGAACGTGATGCTGCCGAACACCACGCTGGGGATGTCCTTCACTTTGGACAACCCGTCATGCACGCCCTCGCGCGTCGCGCCATATTGCCGCATCAGCGTGGCCGCGACGATCATCGCGTCGTAGGCCCGCGCGTTATAGGCGCCCGGCTCGGCGTGGAACTTCGCCTGATACCCCGCGACGAAACGTTGCACAGCCGGATGTTTGTCGCCGGGGAAGAAGTTGGTGGTCGTATACACCCCGTTCACCGCGTCGCCGCCAAGCTCCAGGAACTTCGGGGAATACACCGAGCCCGCCGCGACCACCGGTAGCGCAATACCGACCGCGCGCACCTGGCGCATCAGCTCGGCGCCGTCCGGATAATACGAGACCAGCACAAGCGAATCCGGCTTCGCGTCGCGCAACCGCACCAGCAGCGAGCGGAAATCCTTCTCGTCCGGCAGATAGGCCTCGGCGGCGACGACCGTCGCGCCATTCGCCTGCGCTGCCTTGACGAACAGATCCTTGCTGGTCCGTCCCCAGTCGCTGTTGATGTAGGCAACGCCGAATGTCTTCAAGCCCAGTTTCGCCGCATACGCCGCCAGCACCGGCATATCGTCGGCCTGATTCGGCGCATTGCTCCACATATAGTCGCCGCCCTTGGTGAAGTCGGGATGCGAGTTGGTGAATCCGAACTGCACCAGTCGGCCGCGCTGGTAGATCGGGCTGGCCGCCATCGACGCGGCCGACGAGAAGTCGCCCAGCTCGATGATGATTCGCGGGTCGGACACGAATTTCTGCGCCACGGCGACGGACTGGCGCGGATCGGCCTGCGTATCCTCAAACGTATAGGCGAGCGGCCGGCCGCCAATCCCGCCGGAGGCATTGACCTCATCGACGGCAAGATCGAAGCCGCGCCGCCAATCGTTGCCATACTGCGCGTATTGCCCGGTGAGCGGCCCGCTGACGCCGACCAGCACCGGCGCGCCGTTGGTCTGCGCCCGCGCGGCGATCGGCAGCGACGCGGCGGCACCAAGCAACAGGCGGCGTGAAAGCCGCTTCACCGTTGCCCCTCCGGTGGAATCGGCTCGCCCAATGTCTGCATCAGCCGGTTGGCGTTGGCGAACATCGCCGCCGCATTGGTCAGGTCGAGGATCTCCAGATCGTCCATCCCCACCTCGCGCAACGGCTTCAGGTCCGCGACCGTCATCGCCGCCGGCGCCCGCGTTAGCTTGGCGGCGTAATCGACGATCGCGCGCAACCGCGGCGGCAGGGGCGTGTCCAGGCCGTGGTCATACAGCGCGCGAATGACCTCGGGTTGTTTCGTCAGTTCGACGAAGCGGCGCGCATGCACCGAGGAACAATAGACGCAGCCATTGATGATGGAGACCACGACGGTCGCCAGCTCCCGCTCCGCGCGCTTCAATCCGCGCGGCACATACATCACCGAATGGAACAGCGGCGACCGCTCCGCCAGCGAATCGACGTCGTGCGCCAGGGTGCGGAAATACGGCGAGTTGGCCTGCGGGCTGGCCTCCAGCGCAGCGCGTTGCGCCGGCGTGGCGGTGGCCGCCTCGACCGGCGGCAGCCACGGGTCCCATTCCACCGCCTCCAGCGTGAATTTTCCCCCGCTCATGCGGCCTTCTCCTGCGCCAGCAGCGACAGCCCGATGGCGGCGCGCACCTGGTAGGCGACGAAGGCCACAAGCTGCGCCAGCGCAACGATGTCGCGCGCGCTCAATCCGACGGCCTCCAGCGCCGCCAGATGCGCCTTGGTGGCACCGCCCGGCGCTGTTGCCAGAAGCTCGGCATGCGCCAGGATCGCGTCGCGCCGCGTGTCGGCCGGCGGTTCCGCGCGCCCGGCCAGCAACGCCTGATAATGCGCCGTCAGCGCCGCATGCCCGGACAACTCGGCCACACGCCGCGCGACCAGCGCCCGCTCGGCCAGGGTCAAGCCGCCTGGATCGGCCGGCGTCAGCAGCACGTCGTAACTACCCTGGGAATGGCGCAAAATCTCCGGCCGTTGCGCCCGCAGCGCGGCCAACGTCGATCCCGGCGTCGCACCGACGATCTCATTCATCAGGTCGCCCGCAAACTGCGTCGGCGCCATGGCAAACTCCCACCTGTCATCGGCGATAGAGAGGCAGACTCTTCACCGCGGCGCAACATGACCGCGTGGCGGGAGAGGATTTTACCCTTCACGCCGCGACGACGGTGCGCGATCGCCGCGCGCCGCGCTCAATGCCGCAGCTTCTGGTCCCGCGGACTGAGCCGCGCCGGCAGCAGCGTCGCCAGCAGCAAGGTCAGCACCGCCAGCCCGCACGCCAGCAGGTAATCGTTGTGCAGTCCCGCCGTCATCGCCTCGGTCAGCCGCGCCAGCACCGACGGCGCCAGTTCGCCGCGATGCGCCGGGTCGAGCAGGTGGTCGGCCTCGAACATCAGGTCCGGCGCGCGGCGCAGCAGCGTCAGGTTGAGCACCGCGCCAAACGCCGCGGTGCCCAGCGACTGGCCAATAAACCGCATGAACATGCACGACGAGGTCGCCGCGCCCCGCTGGTGCCACGGCACCGCCGCCTGGATCGCCACGATATAGGCGGTGTTGGACAGCCCCATGCCGATCCCGATGACCAACGACCCCGCGGTGGCCCACAACGGCCCGCGCGCCGGCGTCAGCGTGAACAACACGATCGACCCCGCCAGCAGCGCCATCGCGCCGAGCACCGCGACCAACCGGTAGGTGGTGCGGACCATCAGCCGCCCGCCGACGATGCTGGACCCTGCCCAGGTCACCGACATCGCCCCCAGGACCAGCCCGGCGATCGTGGCACTCTCCCCCATCGCGCCCTGCACAAAGGCGGGCAGGAAGGCGGCCACGCCCATCATGATCGCCGCCGCCAACCCGCCGGCGACGCTGCCCACGCCGATCACGCGGTTTTTCCACAACTCCAGCGGCAGCATCGGCTCCTTGGTGGCGCGCTCGTGCAGGATCAGCACGATCAGCGTGGCCAGACCGCCGCCGACCAGGCCCAGCAGCGCGCCGCGCGACAAGGTCGATTGCTGCACCAGCGCCAGCAGTAGCGCACTGATCGACAGCATCATCAGCAGCGAGCCGAGCCAATCGATGCGGCGCGCGCGGGGGCGGATGTCCTCGCGCAGAAACGCCGCGATCATCGCGATCGCCGCCGCGCCGACCGGCAGGTTCACCCAGAACACGAACTCCCAGCTCACCCGCTCCACCAGGAAGGCGCCGAGCGACGGGCCGACAACGGCGGAGACGCCGAACACCGAGGAGACGATGCCTTGCACGCGGGCGCGCTCCGACGGGCTGTAGATGTCGCCGAGGATGGTCATCGCCACGGGCTGCACGCCACCGGCGCCGAAGCCTTGCAGCAGGCGGAACGCGATGAGCTGCACCATCGACGTGGCGAAGCCGCACAGCGTGGAGCCGACCAGGAACAGACCGGCGCCGGCAAAGAACATGCGGCGGCGGCCATACAGGTCGGCCAGCCGGCCGTAGATCGGGATGCTGACCGCCTGGGTCAGCAGGTACCCGGTGAACACCCAACTGAACAGGTTGAATCCATGCAGGTCGCCGACGATGGTCGGCATGGCGGTGGCGACGATGGTGCTCTCGACCGCCGCCATGAAGGTGCCCATCAGGCAGGCGGCGAGCACCAAGGTGCGGCGCGCATCGGCCGCGGGTTCGGCCAGGATCGGCGTGGCGGCTGCGGCCGCCACGATGTCGGTTTCGTCGTCGGCCATGTTTCCCCCGGTTGCGCGGGACTCTGCCCCGAGGCGGTGCGGTGTGTCACCGGTCGGGCGGATGACAACGGGCTCGGCCGGCGCAATGCTGGGTTGCAGGTCACAAAAGGGGGAGGCGATGCGGTTCCAGGACAAGGTCGCGCTGATCACCGCGGCGGGCGCGGGGATCGGCCGGGCGACGGCGGATGTCATGGCGGGCGAGGGCGCGATCGTGGTCGGTGTGGACACCGACGTGGCCCGACTGGAGGCGATGATGGCGGCGATCGGCGCGGCGGGCGGGCGCGCCCATGCGCGGTGCGCCAACGCGCTGCACCCGGCGCAGGTGGATGCGGTGGTGGGGGAGACCGCGCGGCAGTTCGGCGGGGTGGACATCCTGGTGAACGCGGTGGGCGGCAGCACCGTGATCGCGCGGCCCTCGGCCCCGGTGGACGAGCTGAGCTTTGCGGACTGGCAGAAGCTGATCGCGTTCAACCTGGAGGGGACGTTCCTGTTCACCCACGCGGTCGTGCCGGTGATGAAGCAGGCGCGGCGAGGCAAGATCGTCAACCTGGCCTCGATCGCGGGGCGCGGGCTGAGCGCGTCGTCGTCGAGCGCCTATGCGGCGGCGAAGGGCGGCATCATCGCGTTGACGCGCAAGCTGGCGTTCGAGCTGGGGCCGTTCGGGATCACCATCAACGCGATCGCGCCGAGTTTGACTTTGAGCGAGCGATTGTTGCCGCACTGGAACCAGCGCACGCCGGAGGACCAGGCGGCGGAGATCGCGCGCGTGCCGCTGCGGCGGATCGCGCAGGCGGCGGACCAGGCGAAGGTGATTTGCTTCCTCGCGTCGGGGGATGCGGATTTTGTGACGGGTGTGACGATTGACGTGACTGGGGGGCAGTGATCCGTGGGTGTTAGGTAATGTAGTATTGTGTTGCGGCATCGTTCTCTAATCATCATGCGACACCGTCTCACTCCCTGCACTCATTCGGTAGTTCACATAACGGGGGAGGCATGAGCACGATTTGCTTACAAGCTTGAGTTGCCCGGAACGTGGCCATACTTTGTTAATCCTCAATATGGGGTTCGCATAGAAATGCTTTGGGGAATGTTCGACGAAAGCTACGAGCATGACAAACGCTCCGGCCACGCAACCAAGGTCACGGTCGGTGGTTGCATTGCGGACGCCGGCGCCTGGGTAGTGCTCTCCGGTGAATGGGCGGCAGCGTTGGAACGCTTCGAGGTGTCGGCGTTTCATATGACCGATTTTGAAGCCAACCAGCGCGCGTTTAGGGGCTGGGATCAATATCCTGAACGACGACACGCCTTGTTGGCAACGCTGCTCGACATAGGCACTCGCTACATACGCCATTTTCTGGGAGTTGCTCGAGAGGTGGAGAACGCTAGTGGCAAAGAAGCCGAAGCCTATCGCCTATGCGTCTCTGACTTGGTGAAACAGCTTGCCGGGACCGAGCATCAACGCCATCGGTGCAGATTTTCGATTGTTTTTGCCAAGCAAAGTGCCTTCCGCGCTGAAATGTGTCGAATTGCAATAGAAAAAGATGGTGGAGAACGGTTCGGATCTGTATCCTCTAATGAGCCAGAGAGCATGAGCCCGCTTCAATTGGCCGATATTGTTGCTTACGAGATCTCGCGTGCTCAGCGCTTTGGTGGTCCGGAACGCTATCCCTTTAGGCGATTGCGCGATGTGGCTCGTCACGGTTATGGGACATTTTCTCTGTCGTGGCGATGACCGACTATGATCCGCAGGAGAAATGAGAAAACGAGAGATTTTTGATGCGTAATATGCGCATATTGTATTACTTAGCCGTTATAATATTCGCACCCACCAAGCGCTACGCAGCTCACGTCACTTCGTCCCCAAACCCAGCGAACGCGTCGCGCACGATCTCCTCCAACAGCATCACCTCGTTGTCACGCAATTCCTTGAAATCTCTGGTGCGGCGATGCTTCGGCAACGTTCCGTGATTCTGCCGAATGAACATCAGCAGATTCTCCGCGAGCCGGTCGGGCATCTCGACGCTCTCCATGATCCGGCGAATCGCTTCGTCGTGACGGCGCAGATAGTCGATCTCATTCGGTAGATCTTGCTCGACCGTGCGCTCGACGCACGCATAAAGAAACTCCGCCGTCTCGGTGCAATCGAAGTAGCGATAGAGATCGGCCGTGTCGTTGCGAACCTCGACATTGTGCTGCGGCGTTGGGCGCCAATCGATGAAAGGCATCAACGGCCCGGAATGGCCTTGCAACATCGTACGATAATCATCGATGCGGTCCAGCATGACCGAGGAAACCGGAAACACCATGCCAGACGGGGTGAACTTTCGTTCCGCCAGCACATGATGAATCAGGCAGCGATGCACGCGCCCGTTGCCGTCCTCGAACGGGTGCACATAGACGAACCCGAAAGCCGTTGCGGTGGCTTGCAGCACAGCATCAACGCCGTCGTTGCGCATGCGATCATTCGCCGCCAGCAAACCGGTCACGAGGTCGGGCAGATCGGTGGGCCGGGCGCCGATGAACTCGGGCAACGGGTCCCCCTGGTGATCGCGCTCGCCCAGAAACACGCCATCGCTGCGTAAGCCCGGGCGGACGAAGCGCGTGTCCTCGATCAACACGCCATGCAGGCGCAGGATTTCGTCGAGCGTCAGCCGGTGCTTGCCGGCCTGCATCACCGCACGTCCCCAGCGTTCGAGCCGGCTACGCGGCGGCCGTTCGCCTTCGATTTCGAAGCTCGCCCGGCTGTCGGCCAACAGCATGAAGCCGGCGGCGCGCGCGATCAGGTGGGCGCCGGTGCGGCCGACGACCTCTTGGGCTCGCGCCGCGAGATCGAGTCGCACGGCACGTTCCAGCGCTGCGGTGCGCCGGATGATCGGGCAAAAGCTTCCGTCGCCGAGCAGATTGTCGCGGACACGATGTCGCTTTGACAGGAACGATTTGCCAGTGAAATAGGCCTTGGGGTCCAGCAGTTCGATCGCCGCGACGGCGGGCGCATCGTCCACCGCAAGGGTTCGGTTCGTCAAAATCTCATAAAGGTACCAGGCGCGCCGGGCTTGGATGCCGGTGGGCGCGGCCTGGATCAGCGCCTCGACCTCGGCCTTGGGCACGGTGTCGAATAGTCGCTTGAGGATCAGGAGGTCGATGGTTTCGTGTCGCAGGGCAAATGTCAGGTGGTCAGCGAAGCTGTCGCCCGGCCAATATCGCGTATCAAAGACGGTCCAATCCCCCTCCCGCCGCTGGCTGCCGCGAACATGCTGCTCGGACACGCAGCTAAGCCGCCGCACCGGCGCTGCGAGGTGAAACGCCTGCACGAGCGCCGCCCAACCGGCCAGCTTGCTGTGCGCCGGAATGCTTCTGTCCTGCAAGACTGTGTTGGAGTCTGTGTGCATGCGCATATGTCGAAAATCCATCGTCAGGGTCGAATTTAGCCTCTTTTCCGGACCTACTGTCGAAAACACTATGTCTGGCCTTGTCGTCGAAGGCCACCCCCAGGTAGTCGAAAATCGGCCGTAATCTAACTTGTCGGTCGTAAACCACCACATATGCGGTATCCGTACCGCAACGATCCCGGACAATCCGAGGGTCAACGAAGTTCCGTCCGCTGGCTTCGACGCCTGCCCTTGCCGCCTGTCGGGAAGTCTCCTACATTTTGCAAAATGCAGAATACTGAAGCCCCAGCCGACCCACCTCCCCCCGCCTTCCGCACCAAGCGGGAACTGGCGATCGGCACCCTGCGCGACGCCCTCCAGACCGGCCGCTACGCCCCCGGCCAACCACTGCGGCAGACGCAGCTCATGGCGGACCTTGGCCTCGGCTCGACCCCGGTGCGCGACGCGATGCTGGAGATGCTGGCACGCGGCGTGCTGGTGCAGGAAAGCCACCACAGCGTCCGCGTCGCTGACCTCGACCTGCCACGGCTGCGCAACGTCTACCACGTGCGGTGCCTGCTGGAGACGGAGGCCGCGCGCCTCGGCACCGCCAACCTGTCCGCCGCCGGCCTCGCCACCATGAAGGCGCAACTCCGCCGGATGGAAACCGGCAAGCGCGCCAACGACCTCGCCGAGGCAGCGCGCGCCGACCTTGAGTTTCGCCGCACGCTGTATGCGGCGGCCGACAATCCCACCCTGCTCGACTTCATCGACCAGGCCTGGCTCAGCTTCCCGTTCAGCATCCTTTATCGCATCCCGGGCCGGCTGGCGCAGTCGATCAAGGAACATCACCAGACCCTCGACGCCGTCGCGCAACGCGATCCGGACGCGGCCGGCACCTGCATCCTGCACCACCTGCGCGGCGCGCTGGACGTGCTCGAAGACCATGTCCGACGAACGGCCGCCTGAACCGCTCCCCGCCTTCGCCGAAAAGGACCGCACGATGAACCCAGCCCTGCGCGACGCCGCGAAGGAGTACCTCACCCGTTACGGTGGCGACGCCTTCCCGAACCTCTTCGTTTCGGCCAAGGGCACCATCGTGCGCGACGACACCGGACGCGAGATCCTCGATTTCACTTCCGGCCAGATGTGCGCCACCGTCGGGCACAACCATCCCGCCATCGTCGCCGCCGTCCACGCCGCCGGCGCCAAAGCCTTCCATTTCTTCAGCGGCATGATCCCCGAGGTCGTCGCCGAACTCGGCCAGACCCTCGCCGAACAATGGATGCCAACCGGCCTGACCAAGACGCTGTTCGTCAACACCGGCTCCGAAAGCAACGAGGCCGCGTTGCGCATGGCCAAGCTGCACACCGGGGGCTACGAAATCCTCGCCGTCGGCGGCTCCTGGCATGGCATCACCGGCGGCGCCAGCGGTGTGTCCTTCGCCTCCGACCGCAAAGGCTACGGCGTGCCCGTGCCCGGCATGTTCGTGATGCCGGAGCCGAACGCCTACCGCCCATATATCCAAACCGGTGACGAAACATCCTCGGCGCTCGCCTGCCTCGAGCTCGGGCTGAAAATGTTCGACATGCAGTCGTCGGGCCGCCCCGCCGCGATCATCATCGAGCCGATCATCAGCGCCGGCGGCGTGCTCGTCCCCCCCCAGCCCTACATGCAGGCGCTGCGCCGTGCCGCCGACGAGCGCGGCATGCTGCTGATCTTCGACGAGGCACAGACCGCGTTCGGCCGCATCGGCCACCGAACCGGCTCCGACATGTTCGGCGTGATCCCCGACATCATGAGCGTATCGAAAACCCTCGGCGGCGGGCTGCCGCTCGCCGCCACAATCACCACGCCGGCGATCGAGGAAAGCGTCTACCGCAAGGGCTTCAACTACTACACCAGCCACGTCTCCGACCCGCTCGGCGCCGAGGTCGGCCTCGCCGTGCTGCGCGTCATCGCCGAGGAACACCTGGTCGAACGCGCCCGCACCGTCGGCGCCTATCTGCGCGCGCGGCTCCAAGAACTGCAGCAGCGCTACGAACCGATCGGCGATGTGCGCGGCGAGGGCCTGCTGCTCGGAGTCGAGCTGGTACGCGACCGCGAGACCCGTACGCCGAACCATCAGCTTGGCGCTCTGACCACACGCAAATGTTTCGATCTCGGCCTGAGCATGAACATCCGGCGCCGGCCGCAACGCGGCTCGGTCTGGCGCATCGCCCCACCGCTGACGGTTTCGACCGGCGAGATCGACAGCGCGGTCGCGATCCTCGATCAGGCGTTGCGCGAGAGCCTCGAAGAGATGGCGGCAAGCCGCGCGGCCTGAGGCAACTCGCAACAAAAAGCGAGTCAAGCGGGTGGCGCACACGCACAGTCGACGCCCACAGTCGACGCCCCCACCGATAGGGGTCGGGAAGGAGCTACCTCCCCGCCCTCCGAACCGTGCGTGCGGTTCTCCCGCACACGGCTCTCCAGTTGCCGGTTTCCTCATCGGGAGTGTCTCGCCTGTGCGTAGGCGGTCTGT
>Ga0326727_10008177_pt1 | contig 26810 bp, 23 predicted proteins | sample MB2enrmetagenome_FD_207643 | JGI IMG/M metagenome (GOLD analysis project Ga0326727, IMG submission 207643) | Lab enriched peat soil microbial communities from McLean, Ithaca, NY, United States - MB29MY | ecosystem: Environmental > Terrestrial > Soil > Wetlands > Peat | place: USA: New York...
GGGGGCCGGGGAGTCCCGCCGCTAAAATAGACTTCGTATTCAATTTTAAGACGGCGAATATCGTCGTCCAGCTTGTTGAACTCTTCGTCAACTGTCACGGGAGCGCCTCAAGTTCAGCTCAGGAGTCCGAATTATACCCTGTTTGAAACGCGCCGCGTCAACCGGAAAGTTGACGGGCATAACCGACTGTGTTGAAATGTCGGACGGAACCTGAATCCCGAATCTCGTGCTATGGACTCTCCCAACCTTGATTCCGAATCCGCCGCCGGCAGCTTGCTCCGCCAGATTCCCGCGGTGGATGAGCTGTTGAATCGCCAAAGCCTACGCGAGCTCGAAGGGCGCGTGGGCCATCGGCTGGTGGTGGAGGCGACGCGGAAGGTTTTGCAGAGCCTGCGTGAAAGAATCTCCCGCGGCAGTCTGGCCAACGTCTCGGTTGAGTGGCTGGAAAAGGAAATCCTCGAGGAAGCGGAAGCCGTGACGGGGTTTTCGCTCCAACCGGTCATCAACGCCACCGGGGTCATCCTGCACACCAATCTGGGGCGCGCACCGCTGGCGCCGGAAGCGCTTGCCCACCTGGCGCAGGCCGCCGCGGGCTATTCCAACCTGGAGTACGATCTGGAGCGCGGCGAACGGGGCCAGCGCGATGTCCACACGGATCGGCTCTTCGCCCGGCTGCTGGGCGCGGAGCGGGCGCTGGTGGTGAACAACAACGCCGCGGCCGTCTGGCTGGCCCTGAATACGCTGGCGGAGGGTTCCGAAGTCATCGTGTCGCGCGGCGAGCTGATCGAAATCGGCGGCTCCTTCCGCATTCCCGACGTCTGCGCGAAAAGCGGGGCGGTGCTGCGCGAAGTCGGCACCACCAACCGCACGCGGGCCGCTGATTACGCCGCGGCCATCAACGAGCGCACCCGCATCTTGCTGCGCGTGCACCCCAGCAACTTCCGCATCGTGGGTTTTACGGAACGGCCGGGTTTGGAGGAGTTGGCGGAATTGGCCCACCAGCACAATCTGCTTCTCATGGAGGATTTGGGCAGCGGCTGCGTGGTCGATCTCGCTGCATACGGCGTGCGCGATGAACTGCCCGCCGGACTGAGCTTGCAAGCCGGCGCCGACGTCGTGACCTTTAGCGGCGACAAACTGCTGGGGGGCCCGCAGGCGGGCATCCTGGTGGGAAAACGCGAACCCCTCGAACACATCCGCAGGAACCCGATGTTTCGCGCGTTGCGAGTGGATAAACTGACGATTGCCGCCCTGGAAGCGACTGTCTCCATTTATTTGCAGGGGCGTCTGGATGCCATCCCCGCGCTGCGCATGATGCGCCTTTCCCAAGAAGAAATTGCTTTGCGGGCGGAGCGCCTGGTAAAAAGAATCTCCGCGCGGCCGGGCTTCACGGCCGTCCTACGCGATGGCGAATCGGTGATCGGCGGCGGCTCCACGCCCGGCCAGACGCTCGATACTTCTCTCGTGGCGGTCCGGCACAGTCAGCACAGCGCGGCCAAGCTGGAGGAAACGCTCCGCGGCCACAAGCCCGCCATCCTGGGCCGCGTCGAGCAGGACGAATTCATTATGGACCTGCGAACAGTGGGAGAGGACCAGGACGATAAGATTGCCCAAGCTTTCGAGGAATTGCCGATTGCCGATTGTCGATTGCCGATTGTCGATTGACGATTGGAGGTGGCTCGATTCAATTGTTAATCGACCCTCAGGATGTTTTCAATCCGCAATCGGCAATCAACAATCGGCAATCGAAAATCGGCAATTATGAAAGCCCTTTATTTCGACGGCAAACTTACCCTGCGCGAAGTGGCCACGCCGCAGCGCGCGCCCGGCGAGGCGTTGATCAAAGTCCTGCTGGCGGGCATTTGCGGCACCGACCGCGAAATCTTGAAAGGCTACTCGGGTTTTCACGGAATTCCCGGCCATGAGTTCGTGGGTCGCGTGGTGGAATGTGACCACGCGCCGTGGATGGGCCAGCGCGTGGTGGGAGAGATCAATCTTGCCTGCGGCCATTGCCCCTGGTGCGCGAAGGGCCTGGGCCGGCACTGCCCGCACCGGTCGGTTATGGGAATCGTGAACCGCCCGGGAGCCTTTGCGGAGTATCTGACTCTGCCGGTGGGGAATCTGCACAAAGTTCCGGAAGAGATTTCCGACCAAGCCGCGACTTTCGCCGAGCCCGTGGCGGCGGCCTGTGAAATCCTGGAGCAAATGACCCTGGCGCCGGGAACGCGTGTGGCCATTATCGGCGACGGACGCCTGGGGCTGCTGGTGGCTCAGGTGCTGAAACATGCCGGAGCGCAGGTGACGCTGATTGGCAGGCACGGATGGAAACTGGATCGGGCGCGCGGCTGGGGCGTGAAGGTTTTGAGCGAAGGCGATGAAGAGCTTGCCCCCAGTAGCTTCCCCGTGACGGTGGATGCAACGGGCTCGCCACGCGGCCTCAGTGAGGCGTTGCGCCTGGTGCAGCCGCGCGGTACCGTGGTGATGAAATCGACTTTTCACGGCGCCGCGAGCTTTGACGCCACCAAACTGGTGGTGGATGAGGTCACTTTGCTCGGCTCCCGTTGCGGAGTTTTTGCGCCCGCCCTCGAACTCCTCCGCCGGCAACACGTGACGGTTCACCACCTGATTACCAAAACGTTTCCGTTGGAACTGGGGCTTGAGGCCTTTGAGTATTTGGACCAGACTTCGGCATTGAAAGTCATGCTTGAAATTGCTGGAGATTGATTGAACCGCGGCGGCGCGGAATAGCGGGGTGGCGCGGACCTTCAAAAGCGGAGGTCCGCCCTAGGGTTGCTAACACTTGGCGCATGAAACTTCTACTCCGCGCCCCGGCGACTCTGCGGTAAGATTTCGTATGAGGGGAAAAAGCATGTATCGTCCATCGGCACCAGAGCATTTACTGCTTCGCATTTCGATGCTGTTGCTGATTGCGCTGGCAATCAGCGCCGGCGCCGCCGCAGGGAAAAAGAAGGTGCCGCCTCCGCCCACCGGCTTGCCCGCGCAAATCAACGCCCTGGCGAAGCAGCTTCCCGGTGTGATGCTGGATGATGCCGGTCCCATCACCAGCCAGATTCAAAAGTTGGTGGTGGATCACATGGCGGAGTGGATGGCCAATCGCACGCCGACGGACGTGGAAACGCGCCGCGAATTGGAAAACGTTTTCTCCCTCCTGCACTATCCCCTGATGGGTCTACCGGCGGCCTTCGCGCAACCTTGGAAAGGCCAGATGGTAATCGGCGCCGGGTACACGCTGGGTTGGAACGACTTTGACCGTCAGAATGTGGTGGCGATTTTTGTCACCAGCGCGGGCAAGAGCCATCTGGCCACCATCACGAACTTCGTTCCCCGCACCGACCTGCACTATGAACTGCTGCCCCAGCTTGCCTGGGACGACCTCCGCTTCTTCATTTACGGTTTCCGCTTGGGGAAGAGCCAACTGCGCCTCTCCGTGGTTCTCTACTCCTTTGACGGAAAAAACCTGAAGTCCCTTTGGGAGAGCCGCGACATCTATGACGGAAAGATGGAGGTCCTGAAAGATAAAGTTACCATCCGCTATCTGAAAGAGGATGAGTACGTGCACGCGGTGGAGGAAAAGCGCAAACCTCCGCGCCACCTGGCCACGTACCAGCTAACCTCCGCCGGGATTCAACTCCTGGATGACCACGAGATTCCTTTCTGACAGTTGTCAGTCGTCAGTTGTCAGTTCTCCGTGGCGTAACGATGGGCCGCTTTTACTGATGACTGAAGACTGATGACGGATGACTTTTGTTTTCCCTCTTTACCAGTGCTTGCTACATGCCTGTTCCCGCCGTATACTCTCGCCACAATTTTGCTGTTTCTTAAGGAGGAATTATGGCTTTAATTTCACGACGTGACGCAGGGAAGCTTCTCTTGGCGGGATGTGCGGGCGCACTGGTCCCGGCCGGGAAACTTCGCGGCGCCACCATGATCAATTCCGTAATCCGTGGCGTGCAAATCGGCGCGCAAAGCTACTCGTTCCGTGAACTTCGCGATCCTGATGCCATCATCAAGGCCTTCCAAACGGTGGGGTTGGGCGAGTGCGAACTTTCGAGTGGCGGGGAGCCCCCGAAGGGAAAAGACGTGTCCCTTGACTATTTCAAAGCACTCCGCAAGAAGTACAACGATGCGGGCGTGGTGGTCTACGCTTACACCTACGGCTTCCGCAAGGATTTCACCGACGAGGAAATTGAGCGCGGCTTTCAGATCGCCCAGGCGTTGGGGGTAAAATATATCACCTCGTCGGCGAACGTCAGCGTGGCGCCGCGCGTGGATAAGGTCGCCCAGAAGTACAAAATCATGGTGGGCTTCCACGGGCATTCCGGCATCGACAATCCCGATGAGTTCTCCACTGCAGAGACTTTCGCGCGCGCCATGAAAGGCGCATCCCAATACATCGGCGTCAACCTTGACATTGGCCACTTCACCGCCGCGGGCGGGGATGCCGTCGCCTATATTCGTGAGCACCACGCAAAGATTGTCACCTTGCATATCAAGGACCGTAAGAAGGGACAGCATGGTGCGAATCTGCCCCTTGGTGAGGGTGACACGCCCATTGTGGCCGTGCTGCAATTGCTGCGCGACAAAGGTTGGAAGATTCCCGCCAACATCGAGTACGAATATGGAAAACCCGGCATGGACTGCATCGCCGAGGTTAAGAAGTGCTTCGCGTATTGCAAGAAGGCCCTGGAAAGCTGAGGATATCTCCGTCCGCATGATCCAAACTGTTATACGCCGGGCGCGAACAGTTTGTTCATGAAGGTTGCGCCCTTGCAAACTGGACGGCGAAACTCGTCCGCGTGCTGGTGGTCGTCAATTCGCTCTGCCACCCGCCGAGCGAATTGGCGGCCGCGTGGAAGGTGGTCCGAGGGGCAAACTCCCATCCTTTTCCGCTGCTCCCGAACAGAACCACGCGCAGGCCCGGTTTGGTGACCAGCACGCCTTTCAAGGCCGCCGAAGCCGTGTCGAACTCGGCGCTCTCAATGACATAGCCACCGGTAAAGTGATGCGACACTGAAACCAGGGAAGGAACATCCTTCACTGGCTGAGCGTGAATCACCGCCACGTCCCCGGCCGGAACCTCGATTTCAAACTCCTCCTCGAAGCGTCCGAGCCAACGGTATTGCCACCATTCCAGCGCCAGAAATGTCTTTCCGCTTTCCAGCCCCAGCATCCTGGGGGTGATCTGGTACTTCTGGGTCGCGCGGGTCAGGTTGAAAACTGCCAGCACGGTCATGGGCCCAAAGCCGGTCGGCAGCGACAAGCACCACAACGCCGGGTAGCCCTGCGGGAACGGGTGCTCGAAAAGATCGAGTGGGCGCGCGGCGTGCGGGTACACGGGCAGCAGGCGCCGGACCAGTTCGAGGCGCTCCGGATCAACCGAACGCAGGTCCTCGCTTAACATCACGTGCCCACCGCTCATCGCCACTACCGTAGCGCGCACGCGTGCTTCTCCCAGCGGGCAGCCTTTGGCGATCTGAATCGAATCGGGATCGTTGACGAAGAAGTTGCGGTGTTTGTACCACAGCGCGGCGATTGTCCCCATGCCGTGGCGATACCCGTCGATGGTTCCGCTCCAGTCACCCGCCTGGCCCATGTCCGCGCTGATGCGGGTGGAGTCGCAGTAGCCCACCTGCAAGTTGTTGTCGCTGGAGCCGGGGTTTAAGGTCGCGCCGCCCGCCACGGCCCGGAAGGTCTTGTACGTCTGCGCGTAGAGTTCGCCGTCCCCCAGCTTCCGCCGGTTGCTGGAACTTGTGCGGAGCGAGAAGAAGTCAAGCTTCCAGTAAACCGTTCCCCAGGCTTTCATCCGCGCCAGCGTGTCACCCCACATCTTCTGCACCGCCGGCAGGCCGCCATCGAAAAAGGTGATGGGCATGCAATGCGGCTGGCCAGCGAGGTGCCCCCACACGCACGCCTCAGAACTCTGCGGCTTCCCCGGCGCGTTCAGGGATTCCAGCGCCTCCCACTGCGCATGATGGGGAGCGTTGGGGCTGATACAAAACGGCGTGTACCAGAGCCCCAGCGATACTCCGTAAGTTTCCATTTGCTCGGCCAGCCACTTCATCCCGCGCGGGAATCGCGACTTGTCCGGTTCCCAGTCGCCCCAGTTCGCATCCTGCTGCCAGCCGTGGTCGCAAAGCATCAGCAACTGCATTTTCTGCGGATACCCGCGGAAGAGGGTGGCGATGAGCTGGGCATTCTCGAGAATGATCTTCTCGTCGATCGCCGTCCCGTAGCCGTACCACGTCATCATGCCGACTATGGGAGGCGCGTCAAATTTTTTCCCGTGATAGGCTCCCACCGCGCTCCCATAAGTTTCCAGCAGACTATAGGGATCGGTTCCCCATGACGTCACCAGCGGATCGAGTGGCTGCTCGCCGCCGGGGGCAATTTCCAAGCCCAATTCCTGCACGGCTTCCACGCGCGCAATGTCCGTGGCCCCCTCATTCGGGATGACGCGAATGAAATTTCGCCCGTGCCGCTGGCGCAAAAAGCCGGCCAGCAAACTCGCTCCGGTGGAGGCATCCCAAACCACCGAATCCATGTCGCTCTGGTGAAAGGTCTCGGTTGCGCCATCAGCCTTTTTTTGGCTAATGGGCTCAAAATATTTGTCCGGCCCCAGGTATTCGAGCGCCTTCACTCCACTCCAGCCGGAGCGGCCGCTATCAAGATGCACGCGCCATTGCCTTTTCTCTGCCGGCGGTATGGTCGGCAAAACCAAACCGGCGAGGTCAACAAGCTGGCTCTGGCGGGCGGTGTTTTTGATTCCCAGGCGAAACCTTCTTCCGCCGGGATATTCCTCGCCCGCGAGAGTGAATTGCCATCCGTTCGCGGCTAAGTCGCGAGCCCCCGCGAGGCGCGTCCCACCCACCTGTATAAACGGTTCGAAGCCAGCGCCACCCCACGCCGCTGATTCGCCTCCCTCGAGCGAGGGCGCGGGAGATGCTGCGGCGATGAATGCCAGCCCGGCCCCCTTGAGAAAGCTCCTTCTACTTGTGGTCATCGTAATCGCCTCGGAACGTCTTGTTCAGTACCCCTCACGCCGACCCTTTTTCCCTTCGGCCTATGGCGTGAAAATCTATACCCAAATGGGAGGTCGTTGCAAACTTGGACCTGCGCCCGCCCGGGCCTAGGCATCATAAACCTTGCCCCTGAACGCCGCTCTGACTTGCCGGCTGGTGCGAAGCGAACGCATCGCGGGTAGAATGGTTCGGCACGCAGTGGAGGCGGTTCATGACGAGCGTTAAGCACCAAACCAGGTCGATTCGAATTTGTGTCGTATCCATCGCGCTGAGCATGGCGTTCGGGTCTGTTAGCACCTCCTGGGAGCGCCTTGCACCGCAAGACCAGAAAGCGGGCGGCACAAAGCCTTCCTCCCAGCGAATGGCGGACGGCAAACAATGGACGACACACAATCTGAGCGTCAAGACTGTCCCGTCCTACTGCTACGAAGATGCGGAAATGAATTGCCTTCAGTATGGCCGTTTGTACACGTGGGAGTCAGCGCGGCGAGCGTGTCAATCGTTGGGAGAAGGATGGCGATTGCCGACCAACGACGAATGGCGGCAAATGGTGAAGCACTACGGTGGGGTCCGTGAGGATTCCATTGACAGCGGCAAGGCGGCGTACACGGCGCTCCTGCTCGGAGGGAGTTCGGGATTCAATGCCTTGCTTGGTGGAGGCCGCTCCGCTGATGGCCAGTATGCACGCTTGGAGGCCCATGGTTTCTACTGGACGGCATCAGAAAGTGATCCGGCCCGTGCCTGGTTTTACAACTTTGGTCACGGTGGGCTATCTCTCAATCGTCATAACGATGGCGAGAAGCAGAGAGCATTTTCCGTTCGGTGTGTCAGGGAGTGACGGTGCATTTCCCCGCCGGGGCTCGATAAAGTTGTTTGAAAACAAACGCGTCGCCGCTTGGGACTACACCTGGATGCCGGGAAAGCCCACGCCGGTCCACTTTCACGCCAGGGACGCCATTGTGGTCTACTTGGCCGACGGGGCGGTGAAATCCACGACGCTCGACGGCCGAAGCGCCGTCTCTCAGATTTCGTTTGGCCTGACTAAATTTGGCGTTCGGAACCGCGTGCATAGCGAAGAGTTGGTCAGCGGCAAAGTCCGTGCCATCATCGTGGAGCTGAAATAAGCGGGGGAGGGGGACAGAGGACGGGGACTACGCCGCTTCACACGGTGGGCAACGCCCCGGCGTCCACCGTCGGGTGGGTGTCCTTCAGCAGCGATAGCGCCGCGCGATTGGACTGGATCTCCTGCACCATGAAGCGGATCATCGGTTCGGCAATCGGGCAGCGGGGAGCGCCGGCGGCATCATAGGCGCGCTCGGAGGGCAGCGCCTCGATAACCGGCAGCCGCGAACAACCATGCCCGAATTGACACCGATGGCATGTGGCGCTGCGCGCCAGACGCAACTCGATGGTGCGACGGTGAAGCTCGGACTGCAACACATCGAGTAGCGGTTCTACGAACAGGTTGCCGATATAGCCATCCTGAGTGTAGGCGTCGGCGTGGGTGTAGGCGTCGCCGTTCGTGTTGACGATAACCGCCCATTCGTCAATCGATGGATCGTAACGGTTGGCCTCTCTCCCCAATAGCTGGTAAACCGCGGCGTCCAGATAGTGGCGAAGCGGGTAGACGTCGATCGGCTCATCGCTTGTCAGCCACCGGCGCGCCACGGCTTGCAGCGCGTCCACCACCTGGTCGTGTTCCAGCATGAGGTGCCGCATGCGCGCCGGGGGATCGGCGATGCTGAAAATCGGCAAGATGCGATAGTTCAGGCGGAGGTGGGCGCAGAATTCGAAAGTGCCCACGACGCGGTCGACGTTGGCACGATGGAGCACGCTAATGATGCCGACGCCCAGCCGCTCGATCGCGCGCGTGTCAAAAAGGAGCTGGATGTTGCGGAGCACCTTGTCCTGCGAAGAGCGGCCTGCGAGGGTGACTCGCTGGTCGCCGAAGACGTCGAGCGATACCCCCAAGCCGATCTGAAGGCGTTCCAGACGCGCGATCGCTTCGGCATCGAGGCGAGTGAGATTCGTCTGCAGTGAGGTTCGGTAACGGATACCTGCGCCGCCGAGGTGTTGGCGCTGCAGTTCGACGAACTGTTCGAGATATTCGGCAGGAAGCAGCATCGGCTCGCCGCCGTGCAGCACGAAGTCGAGCCGGGGCCACCCGCCGGGTGGCTGCCGGGCGGCCAGTCCGGCGAAGAAGTGCTCCATCGCCGCCAAGGGCATGCGATCGCGCACCCCCAACTCCTCATACTCATAACAATACGTGCAACGGAGGTTGCACAGCTTGCTGAGCTTGAGCACAAAGTACATCGGTTACCGCCGGCACGTTTTGGCCGCGAGCCTCGATATCAGCCCTTCTTGCGCTGGGCGGCCGCGAGGGCACGGTAGACATCACGCGTCACTTCATCCAGAGCTTTTGAGGGGTGCTCAACCTTGAGGATCCGGTCAGTACCATCGCCACCGCCACCGCCGTTGCCGCCGCCGCCCACATCCAGATACCAGCCGCCGGACTGATGCCACCCCGTTTGCAGGTCCTGAACCCAACCGCCGGACTGTCCCCATTTATCAGCTTCCACAACCCGCATCTCGTGCTTACCGGCTTTGCTCAGGATCTCCTTCATCGATTCGAGAACGCGAGCCATTAACGCCTCGTCTTCGCACGTAATCGCCAGGCCAATCGTCTTTGCAGGCATAGAGTCCCTCCTGGTGGAATTTTATCCACCCACGAACTGGAATTAAATTTTAGCTCTGCCCGAGAGTTAATACTCTACACCTAATATGTTCGATCGGTCACTATTTTTTCATCATGGGCCGGAGCTGGAGAAAAGGTGATGCATCAAGGTCACTCGCGGTCCGTATTCCCCGATACAAGACATCGGGGCGCGGTCCAGCGGCAGTTGGTCGAAGGGCAGTGGCTGGTGGTTAGTGGCTAGTGGCTGGCAAACCCCGGCACACCACCCGCTGACCTCTTCCAGGTGCCGCCGGACTACACAATCGAGGAGCTTCAGACGGTGGCGAAACCTCGCGCCGGCTCGGATTGACCCAAGGGTCACGACGGCACTGAACAGCGAGCGTAGCGCGGCAGGGAACGGTCAGGTACCCTTTTCTTTTCAGGAAGGATGCGGGAGCCATGGGTGTCGGGCGGTTGCGCAGTTTGGATTGGAAAACAACATCCGCAACCCCTGGCACCCCGAAAAGGCGTACCTGCCGTTCCCCCTCCCAACAAGGCGCCGTCCCCGCCCCCGCCGCGGCCCGCAGCGCTCAGGCCACATTGCACAAGGCCGCGGCGTAGGGGCGAGCGGTCGCTCGCCCTCTTGGGGCACGGCCAAGATGCCCGTGCCACGTCGCGTAGGGGCCAGCGGCGCTGGCCCTGAGCCGAATCCACCAAACAGAATGGCGGACCGCGGCGACCCCTACGCCTGCCCGAACGCCGTTCGGTGGTCGGCAGGTTCCGACGCTTTTGGGGATTTAGCCTCAAGGGTCGCGTTCGCGTCTATTGGGTGCCGGTTTATGAGGGTTGTATGCATGGCATTCCGCCAAGAAGAAATTTACCTAATACCGACAACGAGGGGAACCGGACCCAAGGCGAAGCTGCCTGGGCCAGTAACCACTTGGAGCAGGAATTCCAGCTCGTGTGGCCCAAAGGAACTTCGCAGACATTTCGCTCAACCATGGTGCGGACCGGGCCCGATGACTACGACTGGAATGTCCAGCACCGGGACAAAGAGGGTGAATGGGTCGACATGTTCGGACTGGAGTACAAACGCCAGCCAGCTTGAGGATCAATGCAGAGCGCGGGTGGCGCGTAGGTTGGATTTCATGTGTGCCCTCCGGCAACTTGCGCGACAATTATGCCCACGTGTGCTAACCCCGACCTGTCCTAGCCCTTCAAAGTCCGCGCCCCCTGATATCTGCTGCTATTGCGCAAGGGAAAGAGGGGCGCCTTTCCTTTTATTGACCTGCCCTCGGGCATATGGTATCAACGCTGTTTCAACTTCATTAGGGGAAAAACCCTTGAGCCTGCCTAAAGTTTTCATTACTCGCCCACTGCCCCGCGCGGCAGTCGAACGGATCGCGACGCGATGCGAAGTAACCGTAAACCCCGAGGACGTGCGCCTGCCCCCCGCGCAAATGATCGAAGCTTGCCGCGAGGTCGAGGGTCTGGTGACTTCCAGCACGCCGGTGAGCGCGGAAGTGTTGGAGCACGCCCCGCACCTGCGCGTGGTCTCCGCCGTGGCCGTGGGATACGACATCATCGATGTGGCGGCTTGCACGCGTCGCGGCATTCTGGTGACCAACACTCCCGGCGTGGTTACGGAGGCGACGGCTGACTTGAGCTTCGCTCTGCTCGTGGCCGTGGCGCGCCGGCTGGTGGAGGCTGACCGTTACGTCCGCGAGGGCCATTGGCATCACTGGGCTTTCGGATGCATGTGGGGCACGGACTTGGCGGGCAAAACGCTGGGCATCCTGGGCTTTGGACGCATCGGCCAGGCTGTGGCACGCCGCGCCCGTGGATTCTCCATGCGCATCCTCTATCATTCCGTTGACCGCCCCACGCCCGAGCGCGAACACGAACTGGGCGCGCAATTCGTGGATCGCGAAACGCTTCTGCGCGAGGCCGATTTCCTGAGCATTCACGTTCCCCTCGCCCCCGATACGAATCACCTGATCAGCTCGACCGAACTTGCCTTGATGAAACCCACCGCTTTCCTCATCAACACGTCGCGCGGAAAGGTGGTGGAGGAAGCCGCGCTGGTTGAGGCGCTCCAGTCGAAACGCCTTGCCGGCGCGGGCCTTGACGTCTTCGAGTTTGAACCCCAAATTCACCCCGCCCTGCTCGCCATGCCCAACGTGGTGGTAACCCCGCACATGGGCACCGCCACCGGCGAGACTCGCCTGGCAATGGCCATGCTGGCGGCGGAAAACCTGCTCACCGCACTGGCCGGCCAGCGTCCACCGAACCTGGTGAACCCGGAAGCGTGGGGGAAGTGAGTCCCCCATTTTCAGTGATCAGCAACAAGGGTTAGCAAGGCGAAAGTTCACGGCCGGCGGGTAAGAACTCAGGCGGAGGGCGAATCAGTCCGGCGTCCGCCCAGCAGTAGACCGATCCAGCAACTCACCGGCCAGGTAAGCAGCCATGACAACCAGTACCAGTGCGGCCAGCCCTTGCTCCAGTTGGGAATCGTAGAGCCGATGCCCATCACTTCCCCGATGATAAAGAACCAGAGCACATGCCGCGCGGCGCGGCTGGGAGCAAAGCGGGCGCAGAGCCAGGCACACAAGATCGAGATAACGACGAAAAGTGCCGTGCTCGTGACGAGCGCAGCATTGGAAGGGACGCGGCCTCTGAGGTAATCGCCCGGGAATAGGCGCATGAGCAACGGGTCCGTTGCCAAAACAAGAGCTATTGAGAGCAGGTAGCTGCCGACCACCACGGCGATGGATTTGAGCATCAGTTATACCTCCGTGTAGGGGATGAAACACTGCGAGCCGCCTATCCCGTCGGCGTCGGCAGGGCCTCAATCCTGCGCACCATACTTCCAAACAGCCGCCGCGTCAAGCGGCTCTCCACTCTGTACCTAACCCACGGGCCTCGAATCCGCCAAAGAACCTAGCTGTCCTCACGATGCGGGTGTATATTGTGCGCGTCATGAACGACGAATTGAACTTATTGGGGGAATCATGAAGAAGCTTGCGGTTTTTTCCTGCGTTTTGTTTGCCGCGTGTTTGCAGATGTTCGCTACGCCGCCGGCGAAAGGCGGCAAGGAGCCGGTGGATTGGGTTAATCCTTTCATTGGAACCACCAACCCCGGATTGCGATGGATGATCTTCCCGGGCCCGGCCATGCCGTTTGGGATGGTCAAGCTCAGCCCCGACAATCGCGGAGGAAAACGCTGGCGGGCGGGCTATGACTACAAAATCGGCACGCTCCTCGGTTTCAGCCACATTCACTCGTGGACGTTGAGCGGCCTGCTGACTATGCCCACCACCGGCCCGCTGAAGCTTGTCCAGGGGCCGGAGGAGGGCTCACCGGAAAGTTTCCGCTCGAAATTCCGGCACGAGACTGAGGTGGCTTCGCCCGGCTATTACGCCGTGACGCTGGATGATTACAAAATTCGCGCCGAGCTGACCACCACCACGCGCGCGGGATTTCAGCGCTACACCTTTCCCCAAGCCGACCAGGCGCGCATCCTGCTGGTGTTGGACGTTCCCGGCGAAATGGACATGGCGATCAAAAGAGCCGTCATCCGCCGGGTGAGCAGCACGGAGATCGAGGGGGAATCGGAACAGACCAACGGCCGCCGCGACACCTGGCAACAATACACCCTGCATTTCGTCGTCCGCTTCAGCAAGCCTTTTGATTCCATGGGTGGCTGGGTGGGAACGAACATCACTCCCGAGAGCAAGGAGATTACCGGCCAGGGCGACATGGGCGCTTTCGCCAGCTACCACACCACCGCGGGCGAGGTGATTGAGGTCAAAAGCGGAATCTCCTTGGTGAGCATTGAGCAGGCGCGCCTGAACCTGGACACGGAAATGAATCGCTTGGGGTGGAACTTTGACGCGGCGCGCAAGAACGCCCGCGACACCTGGAACAATCTGTTGAAGAACATCGAGATTGGAGGCGGTTCGGACACCGACCGGACGAAGTTTTATTCCAACCTTTACCACTCCTTTGTGGCGCGCACGATCTTCAGCGATGCGAACGGCAAGTACGTGGACCCCACCGGGAAGATTCAGCAACTCAAAAACCCGGAATCGCCCATGCTGGGCTGCGACGCTTTCTGGAACACCTTCTGGAACCTGAATCAACTCTGGGGACTGGTGACGCCGGAGATCCTGAACAAATGGGTGAACTCGCAACTGGAGCTCAACGACAAGGGCGGATGGCTCTCCAAAGGCCCGGGAGGCCTTCGCTACAGCGGCATCATGGTGGCCGAGCATGAGATTGAGATTCTGGTGAGCGCGTGGCAGAAGGGCATCCGCAATTTCGACGGGGAGCAGGCCTTCGCCGCCATCAAGCACATGCTGACGACTCCTGGGATGAATTATTACAAGGACGTCAACGCGGGGTGGGTTGGGTTCGAGAAGCTCCAGCCTTACCGCGATCTCGGCTACGTGCCGGTGGAAGACGGACAGGTTTCGCTCACCCTCGAATACGCTTACGACGATTGGAGCGCGGCGCAAATGGCCAAGGCGCTGGGCAAGATGGACGATTACCAATACTTCTCCAAGCGCTCCCAGAATTACCGCAACGTGTGGGACCCCTCGATTGGCTATTTCCGGCCCAAACAGCGTGACGGCAAATGGGTGGAGGATTTCTCCCCCTTCGACCATAAGGATTTTACCGAGGGCACGGCGTGGCAATACGCCTGGTGGGTTCCGCACGACATGAAAACCCTCGTCGGACTGATGGGAAAGGACGAGTTCATCCGGCGCCTCAACCAGGGGTTCGAGGATTCGCGGCCGGATTTTGCCTCCGATTACAAGTACGTCAACGTGGGCAATCAGCCCAACATGCAAGCGCCCTGGTTGTTCAATTACGCCGGAGCGCCGTGGCTGACGCAGAAATGGACGCGCGAGGTTTTGGAACATTCCTACGCCAACCGGCCCGACGGCTATGTGGGCGACGAGGACCAGGGCCAAATGGGCTCCTACTTCGTGATGATGTCAATGGGCCTGTTCGAGATGGACGGCGGCTGCTCCCTGAAGCCGCTCTATGAAATCAGCAGCCCCTTGTTCGATCGCATTGTCATTCACCTCGACAAGAATTATTTTCCGGGACGGGAATTTGTGATCGAGACGAAAAACAACTCGCCGGAAAATGTTTACATTCAATCCGCCACGTTCAATGGCAATCCGCTCGACAAGCCCTGGATTTATCATAGCGACGTGGTGAAGGGCGGCACGCTGGTGCTGGTGATGGGGCCACAGCCAAATAAGGAATGGGGCTCGGCGCCGGATGCCGCGCCACCACAGAACGAGAACTGAGGAGGATGAGGTAAGTCCTCAATAATTCTCATCTTAGGTTGCCAGGAAATACGAAGGGGGCTAGGAAATTCCCCCAGGAGAAAACTCTCGTGAAAAAGAAGAGTCACCAAGCATTTTTCACAGCTTTCTTAATATTCACGTCATTGGCGATCACGGTTATTCCATGCGCTGCGCAAAGGGCTCCCGCCGCCACCCCTTCCGTTATCGTGATCAACTCCGGCTATAAGCTGGTGATCGACGCGAAGCGGGGGAGCATTGAGTCGTTCCGGTCGGCTTTTGGCCAGGACCACGACCTCCTGATACCCGCCCACGCCCGCCTGCCACTCTTCAAAATCGAGTTCCTGGATGACCATGGCGCGTTCAAGTTGGTTACGTCCTCCGATGCGAAAGAGGTGAAGGTGGAAAGGAGCCGCAGCGCCGAGGGCGAGACCCTCACCCTGGACTTCCAGGAGATCAGCCAGTTGCCGCTTGACGCTCGCGTCACCGTGCGGTGCCCGGCGCGCGAAACTCTAACCTACTGGACGATGACGCTGAACAATCGCACCTCGTGGTGGATCGGCCACATTCAGTTTCCGGTCATCGAAGTTCCCTTCGACAATTCCGTCAATCAAAACTCCAGCCACATCCTCTGGTCTTTCGCCGATGGAGCGCTGGCCGGGCCGGTGGAACCCACAATGTCGATCGGCGCGTGGGGCGGCAAGGAAGTTGATTCGCCGGAAATCTGGCGCTCCAACAACTACCCCGGGGAGTGGACCACCACGCAGTTGATGGCCTATTACAACGATGCCGGTGGGCTCTACGTGGCTTGCGACGACCCCAAAGGGCTGCCTAAATTCATCGATCCCCTGCTGGAACGCGATGGCGTCACTATGGGACTGGGGCATTACCCCGGCACGCGTGGGCCCGGCGAAACCAAACTCCCCTACAACGTGGTGCTGGGGACATTCCGCGGTGACTGGTATGCGGCCGCGCAAATTTATCGCGATTGGGCTTCCCAGCAACCTTTTTGCGCGAAGAAAATCGGGCAGCGCGCGGACATTCCCAAGTGGCTGGAAGAAGCTCCCGTAGGAATTGCCTTCCCCATGCGGGGGCAGGGAGATTGGGACCCGCCTGCCGCGGTAAATCCTGAATACACGCCGCTGACCAACGCCTTGCCCTATCTGGATCGCCTGGCCGGCGCGCTGAAGAGTCCGCTGATGCCCATCATCTTCAATTGGGAGCACTCCGGCCCCTGGGTGCAGCCTGAAGCTTATCCACCCGTCGGCGGCGAGGCCGCTTTCCGCGAATTCATGGTGAAAGCCAAGGCGAACGGCTGGCATCCGGTTCTTTACGGCGACGGCCTCTGCTGGGTCACTTCGCAGAAAAACACTCAGTACGATGGCATGGCTTATTTCCGCGCTCATGATGGAGAGTCCGCCGCCGCGCGCAAATGGGACGGCAGCCTTCTGGAAGATGTGTGGGCGTGGCGAAATAACTACGTGGCTTGCGTGGGGACGCAGAAGGGCCGGCAGATGGTGCTCGACATGACCCGGCAAATGGCGGAAATGGGACCCGACGTAGTGCAGCAGTTCGATCAGGGTCCCGGCCCACGGGCCTGCTATGCCACCAACCACGGCCATCCCCCCGTGCCGGGCCCGTGGATGACGGAGGCCTTCGACAGTCTGATCAAAGCGGACGAGGACGCGGCCCGGTCGGCGAATCCCCACATGGCGATGTCCTGCGAGGGAGCGCCGCCGGAAACTTATCTGCAAAACTTCCAGATTTGGGATGGCCGCGTAAGCATGTGCCCGCTCTATTCGTTCCTCTACCACGAATACGCCAACGGCCACCAGGGTTTTTACACCCATCGCACCAGTGACGAGGCGCTGCGAGCCTCGGTGGCCAGAGCCTTGGTGACCGGCTATATCGTCAACTTCACGTTACGGGATCACGGTCAGATTGAATACGACTGGGACCAAACCTGGACGCGCGCCATCCCTGACCAGACGGCGATTCTCGACTGGGCCCGGCGAACCAATCATTTCCGCGCCGGAGTAGCGCGCGACTATCTGATCTATGGACGCATGCTGCGGCCCTGGAAAGTTCACGGCGTCGATCAGCGCGACTTCAGCGGGGGCAAGGAGCCCACCGTGCAATCCGCCACCTGGCAAGCGACCGATGGGCGCATCGGTGTGGTGCTGGCCAATTACGCGGACCTGCCGGAAACTCCCCAAGTGGAGCTGGAAGGATCAGGAAGCAAGCATCTGACCCTCTACACCGGCGACCAGAAGAAAGAGCTGGAGATGGAATTTCCCACTGTCCTGGAGGTACCCATGGAACCACGTTCGGTGTGCTTGATGGAGGTGAAAGCTCACTGATGAGGCAGTGGGTCTGCTGACGCATACCCCTGCTCTTGCGGGTCTGTGATTTCTCCCTAAGCCTCGCCGATATGGATCAAGCTAAAGCGGTGGCGCTCAGCATCTGGCGGTCACGAAGGAGCACGACTCCGGTGGTATGCCTCGAGCGCCTTTTTCGTTCTTTTGAGTTCCGCGACGAGCTCCTTCTCTGCCAGCAGCGCTAGCCGATACTCGCCCGCCAACACTTTGTTGCGGAGGTTTCCGAGGGCGTAATGCGCGACCGCTTCATCCTCCTTGGCGCAGAGGATGAGCCCCACGGCCGGATTCTCACCTGGGTGGGTCCAATGCTCTTGGGCATAGTTCAAATAGAGATTCATCTGGCCAGCGTCAGCGTGGGTGAATTTCCCGGTTTTGAGATCGATGAGAATGAGGCATCTCAGACGCCGGTGAAAAAACACCAGGTCAATGCGGTACCATTCATCCCCGACGCGCAAGCGCTTCTGGCGTGCCACGAAGGCGAAGTCATTGCCGAGTTCGAGGAGGAAGTGCTCGAGGTGAAGAATCAGTGCCTCTTCCAACGCGGATTCAGAGTACTCGTCTTTAAGACCGAGAAACTCCAGAATCAGGGGATCCTTGATTTCTTGCTCCGGGTTGACTTGATCCCCCGCCCGCCCGCTCTGTCCCTTGCGCAGCATGGCAGCCTTGTTTCGAGAGAGCGCAGTGCGTTCGTAAAACAAGGTCGAAATCTGCCTGTCAAGCTGGCGCACTGACCACCCGCCGCGTAGAGCCTCGGCTTCGTAGAACCTGCGGGCCTGAGCATCTTTCACCGATAGTAGGAGAATGTAATGGGACCAGGGGAGAGGGAATCGCGGAATGGCGTTAATATCGCGGGGGCCAAATCTTCCCGATACTATCCTGAGATTTCGCAGGGTTGAACCGGTCCCCAATTCGTCAGACGGCGTCTGTCGTTTTTCATGGGTCATACCGGTTAACGTTCTCGCCCCCAATTGTGCAGACGCCGTCTGCACAATTGGCCACGTCGCGTAAAACTCGCGCATTTGGAAAAGGTTCCGGCGCGAGAACCCCCTCCCGAACCAACCCGTCAGGTCATGTGCCAGCTTCTCGATCAGCGCCTCACCGTAAACCGCACGCCTCTTGCCTTGTTGCTCGTGTTCGACGATTCGGCGGCCAATCTCCCAATAAGTGGCGGTCAAGATGGCGTTGACCGATCGCGCTGCGCCCCTTCGCGCCTCCTCCAGCAGATGCACGACTCCCTGAAGCAATCCGTCGTACGACCTGGTGACCCATGGGTTCTTTTTCCTCATCAACGGCACTCGCGAGCCCGATGGCTCCTATGGAACTCGGTTTCAGCGGTGATTATAGCCCATCCCGGTGGAGACCCGCCACGCGACCGCGCGGCGAACTCCCTTGCGTTTCCCCGTCGGCTTCCCAATAATGGAAGCATGCTGACACGGAATAACGTTCGTCTGACGCTGGAAGGCGCGCGCGCCATCCTCTCGGCGGCAGAAGGCAAGGCGCGGGAAATCCAAGTTCCGCAGAACATCGCCGTGGTGGACGAGGGCGCCCACTTGCTACTCTTTGCCCGCATGGACAACGCCAAGCTTTCCTCCGTGGAAGTTGCCTTGACCAAGGCTCGAAGCGCCGCCCTGCGTCGCGCGCCCACGGGTCCAACGCCCGCCGGCGATCCGAACGTCATAAATTCCCTCGGCCTTGCCTTGGCCAGCGACGCCAGGCTCACGTGCCTGCGCGGCGGCCTTCCGCTGATGGTTGACGGCCAATGCGTGGGCGGCATCGGCGTGAGCGGAGGCCCCGATACGGATGACGTTCTCGTGGCGCAAGCCGGAGTGGATGCTCTTGAGAGGTTTTCGCAATGACCACCTCGGCTCAATCCGCAACTCAGGCGAAGCTGGACTACTCCCACGGCAAGCAACTGGCGCAACTGATTTTCCATGAAACCATGGCGGCCATCGACGTGCGCCACGCCATGCTGACCAAGCTGAAGTACGAGGGCGGGGCGCTGACTGCCGGGGAAGTGGCGCATCCGCTTGTCCGCCCCCCGCGCGTGGTGGCCTTTGGCAAGGCGGCCAATCGCATGGCCACCGTGCTCCACGAAATCCTGGGTGGGCGCATTGAAGCCGGAGTCTCAGTGGCCCCGGCCGAAACGCAACAGAAGCTCGCGAACTTCCATTACTTCGTGGGCGGTCATCCTTATCCTGACACCGACAGCCTGGAGGGCGCGCGAGCCTCACTGGAACTCGTCTCCCATTTGACGCGCGAAGATACCGTCATCTTCCTGGTTTCCGGGGGAGGGTCCGCGATCTTCGCACTACCCATGGACCCGAGCATCACGCTTGCCGATTTGAAGGAGTTCAACCGCGCCCTGGTGACCTCCCACCTTCCCATTGAAAAGATAAACGTCCTGCGCAAGCACCTCTCCGCGGTAAAAGGCGGCAGGCTCGCCGAACGCGCTTACCCGGCACGCCAACTTACGATCTTCATCTCCGACGTGCCTGACGATCTGCCCTCGATGGTGGCTTCCGGGCCGACCATGCCCGATGAGTCCACCACTGAGCAGGCTTACGAACTCGCGGAGCAGAACAATCTGGCCCGCCAATTCCCTGCCAGTATCCGGGGGTTCTTTGAGCGCCGGGAGCTGCCCGAGACTCCCAAGCCCGGGGACCCGCGCTTTGCGAATTCGCACTACTTTTCCCTGCTGTCCAACCGGAACGCGGTGCAGGCGGCCTTGACGGCAGCGAAAAAGCTCGGGTTTGATGCCGAGATTGAGGGCGGGGCCTGGGACGCTGACTATCGCGAGGTGGTGCACGCGAACGTCGCCGCTCTCGACGCCCTGTCACATGCGCACAAGGGCCAGGCCGTCTGCCTGGTGGTGGGCGGGGAAGTAACCTGCCCCGTCACTGGCCCCGGCATGGGTGGGCGCAACCAGGCCTTCGCTCTTTACGCCGCGCAGCAGATTTCGGGACAGCGCCGCGTGGTCCTTAGCGCCGGCACCGACGGGCGCGACGGGAATAGTCCCACCAGCGGGGCCGTGGCCGACGGGCAGACGGTTTCGCGCGCCCAGGGCCGAGGTCTGGACCCCGCCGCCTACCTCGCGGGAAGCGACGCGTATTCGTTCTTCCGCACCTTGGGCGATACGCTCGATACCGGGTTCACGGATAACAACGTGCGCGACGTGCGCATCTGGTTCGACTTTGGGGCCTGAGTTTACGACCATCACCATGGAAAACCTCACAGGAAAAGTTGCTTTAGTGACCGGCGCGAGTATGGGCATCGGCCGGGCCATTGCCGAAGCTTTAGCCAAAGCCGGTGTGGATGTGGGCGTCAATTACTTTCAACATCCGGCGGAGGCCGAGGAGGCTTGCGCATGCATCCGGCGCTTGGGGCGGCGGGCGCTTGCCGTGCAGGCGGATGTCTCGAAATCCCCCGAGGTCGCGCGCCTGGTGAAAACGGTTGAGGAGGGTCTGGGACCCGTCGAAATTCTGGTAAACAATGCCGGGGCCTCGCGTCCCCAGCCGTTGGAAGAGATTCGGGAAGAAGACTGGGATGAACTCATCACCGTGAATCTCAAGTCCGCCTTTCTGGTCACCCAACAGGTGGCGCCGGGAATGCGCGCGCGCCGCTGGGGAAGGATCATCAACATCTCCTCGGTGGCCGCGCATACGGGTGGGGTGGTGGGACCGCACTACGCTGCGTCCAAAGCCGGATTGCTCGGGTTAACCCACTCCTACGCCAACCTCCTGGTGCGCGAAGGCATTACCGTAAATGCCATCGCCCCAGCGCTGGTCTATACCCAGATGATGGCGGCCAACCCGCGCGCGCGGGCCGACCTGATCCCCGTAGGGCGCTTCGGCAAAGTCGAGGAAGTCGCGGATGTGGCCGTCATGCTGGCGGGCAACGGTTATATCACCGGGCAAACGATTAACGTGGACGGCGGATGGTACATGACGTGAAGCTGTCAGCCGTCAGCTCTCAGCTTTCAGCTAATGCTTGAGCTGACGGCAGAGCGCAGAAAGCTTTTCCAGGAGGAACTCATGCCGGAATCAATCGGATTTATCGGACTCGGAATTATGGGCCAGCCCATGGCGCTGAACCTCGCCAAAGCGGGCCACAAGCTGGCGGTCTACAATCGCACGCCGGGGAAATCCGCGGCTCTGGAGGCGGCGGGCGCGCGCGTGGCCGCATCACCTGCTGATGCCGTGCGCGATGCCGGCGTGGTGATCATTATTGTCAGCGACTCCGCCGCGGTGGAAAGTGTGGTGACCGGCAAGGACGGCATTCTGGAGACGTTGCGCACGGGGGCGATCGTCATCGATTCCAGTACCATCAGCCCCGCCGTCAGCCGCAAGATGGCCTGCCTGGCCGCGGGCAAGGGAGCGAGTTGGCTTGACGCCGCCGTTACCGGCTCAAAGCACGGTGCCGAGAAAGGCGAACTGACCTTCATGATCGGAGGCGACCGCGAGACCTTCGACCGCGCCATGCCCATCCTTCAGGTGCTGGGGAAGAAGCATATCTACTGCGGACTGCACGGACTCGGCCTCTCCGCCAAGCTTGCGCAGAACACTATTCAGGCCACCATGGTCGAAGTCTTCTGCGAAGGCTTTGTGCTGGCCACCAAGGCCGGTGTGCGGCCGGAGACGATGCTGGAAATCATCCAGTCCAGCATGGCGCGCGCCGGCATTACCGACTTCAAAGCCCCGTTCATTTTCAAGGGCGACTTCACTCCTTACTTTCCCCTCAAACTGATGCATAAGGACCTGGAATTGGCTGCCGAAGCCGGCTACGCGCAAGGTGTTCCCATGCCGGTGCTGGCGGCGGTGAAAGAGGTCTACATGGCGGCCAAGGCTCAGGGTAAGGGTGATCAGGACTACGCCGCGGTTGTAACTCTCCTGGAAGAATTTGCCGGTGTAAAAGTGCGGACTTGAGGCGAGGCAGGCCAACCGCATTATGGACATTCCGCAATTCCCCGCTATAGCCCGGTTGTAAGGGAGTCGTTCCCGACCTCACGAAACACCGCCCTCACGAAACACTTGACAACCTATTCCCAGGGTGGCATTCTATATCCGACTCTTATAGTCGGATATCGATATGCTGAAACTATCCAAGAAGGCAGACTACGGGTTAATCGCTGTAAGGCATTTGGCTGAGCAGCCTCTGTCGACGGCGTGCAGCGCCAAGGAAATCGCCCGCGCCTATGGAATTCCGACCGAATTGCTCGCCAAGATTCTCCAAAAGCTCGCCAAGAACGGCCTCCTGGTGTCCCAGCATGGGACGAACGGCGGCTACGCCTTGGCGCGCCATCCCAAGGAAATCTCAGCCTTTGAGGTGATCCGCGCCATCGAGGGGCCGCTCTTCATCACCAGTTGCGTCACCGACAAGCGCGAGTGCGGCCAGATGACCAGTTGCACCATCCGCGAGCCCCTGAAGAGGGTGAACGAAACGCTGGTGAAGGCCCTGAGCGCCGTCACCATTTCCAGCCTCTCGAGCGACACCCCCGGCCTGGTGCAAATCGAGGGAGGCGTGTTGTGAAGCTTCCCATTTACCTCGATTACCACGCCACGACCCCCGTCGACCCGGGCGTCCTAGAGGCGATGCTGCCTTTTTTCACCGAAACCTTCGGCAACCCGGCCAGCCGCAACCACAAGTTTGGATGGGCGGCGGCCACGGCGGTGGAAAACGCGCGCAAGCAGGTGGCCAAGCTGATCAACGCCAGCGCCAAGGAGGTCGTATTCACCTCCGGCGCCAGCGAGTCTGACAATCTGGCCATCAAGGGCGTCGCGCACCGCTACCGCGACCGGGGCGACCACATCGTCACCCTGGCCACGGAGCACAAGGCGGTGCTCGATTCCGCCAAAAGGCTGGCGCAGGAAGGCTTCCGTGTCACCTACGCGCGCCTGCGGCCCGATGGTTTGGTGGACCTCGCTGACCTGAAGCCAGCCATAACCGATAAAACCTTACTGGTCAGCATCATGGCGGCGAACAACGAGATTGGAGTGTTGCAGCCGCTGGCGGAAATCGGCCGGCTGTGCCACGAGCGCGGGGCGCTGTTCCACACGGACGCGGCGCAGGCCACGGGCAAGATTCCGCTCGACGTCGAGGCCATGCAGATCGACTTATTGTCCATCGCCGGGCACAAGATGTACGCCCCCAAAGGCGTGGGAGCGCTCTACGTCCGGCGGCGCGGCACGCCGGTGGAGCTCACCCCCATCCTGGATGGTGGCGGCCACGAGGGCGGGCTGCGTTCCGGAACGCTGAATGTGCCGGGAATTGTGGGCTTGGGCAAAGCTTGCGAGATTTGCCGCCAGGTGATGCCGGAAGAATCGCGCCGCCTTGCCGCCCTGCGCGACCGGCTGAAGGATGGATTGATGGCGGCAGTCGAGGGCATTCACATTAACGGCAGTCTGGAGCATCGCCTGCCGAACAATCTCAGCGTGAGCTTCCCCGGAGTCGATATCGCGACCCTGCTGGCGGCTTTGAACGACATCGCGCTTTCCTCGGGCTCCGCCTGCACCTCCGGCACTCCCGAGCCCTCGTACGTGCTGCAAGCTCTGGGCGTTTCCGACGAGGTCGCGAACACGCCGCTGCGCTTCGGTCTGGGCCGTTACAACACGCAAGAGGAAATCGATTACTGCCTCGGCCGCGTGGTGGAAACGGTAAAGCAGTTGCGCAAGATGGCAGGCACGGCAGCCGCGTGAGAAGAAAAAACATATGAACCACCAAGACACCAAGACACAAAGAAAGCCACGGACTAAAGGACTTCATTCATTGGATTTCTTGGTGTCTTTGTGCCTTGGTGTTGATCCGGTTCTTGGTTCTTAGGAGGAGTAATGCCAACACCGCAGACCGATCTCGAAATTCTGGCGACACAGGAATACAAATACGGATTCGTCACGGACATTGAGCAGGAGACCGTGCCGCCGGGGTTGAACGAGGACGTGATTCGTTTGATCTCCGCCAAAAAGGGCGAGCCCGAATGGCTGCTGGAATGGCGGCTGAAGTCTTATCGCCACTGGCTGAAGATGGTGGAGCCGACGTGGGCGAACGTGAAGTTTCCTCCCATTGATTACCAGGCCATCCGCTATTATTCCGCGCCGAAGAAGCAGGGCTCCGGCCCCAAGAGCCTTGACGATATCGACCCTGAGTTGCTGAAGACCTACGAGAAGCTTGGCATCCCGCTCAAGGAGCGCGAGCTGCTGGCGGGCGTGGCCGTGGACGCGGTGTTTGACAGTGTTTCAGTGGGCACCACCTTCAAGGCGAAGCTGGCCGAGCTGGGCATCATTTTCTGTTCCTTCTCGGAAGCCGTGCACGAGCATCCCGAGCTGGTGCGCAAGTACCTGGGCTCGGTGGTTCCTTACACTGACAACTTTTACGCCACGCTAAACTCCGCCGTGTTCAGCGATGGATCGTTCGCCTACGTCCCCAAGGGCGTGCGCTGCCCCATGGAGCTTTCCACCTACTTCCGCATCAACGCCAAGGACACCGGCCAGTTTGAGCGCACCTTGATTGTCGCGGACGAGGGCGCGTACGTCAGCTATCTCGAAGGCTGCACGGCCCCCATGCGCGATGAGAATCAGCTTCACGCCGCGGTGGTTGAACTCGTGGCACTGGACAATGCGACGGTAAAGTATTCCACCGTGCAGAACTGGTATCCCGGCGACAAGAACGGCAAGGGTGGCATTTACAACTTTGTGACCAAGCGCGGCAAGTGCGCGGGCGTGAATTCCAAGATTTCCTGGACGCAGGTGGAGACCGGCTCGGCCATCACCTGGAAGTATCCGAGCTGCATCCTCCAGGGAGACAATTCCGTGGGCGAGTTCTACTCCGTCGCCGTGGTCAACAACTATCAGCAGGCCGACACCGGCACCAAGATGATTCACATCGGCAAGAACACCAAGAGCACGATTGTGTCGAAAGGCATCAGCGCCGGTCGCGGCCAGAACAGCTATCGCGGCGCGGTGCGCATCCTGAAGGGCGCGGCCAACGCCCGCAACTACTCGCAGTGCGATTCCCTGCTGATTGGCGACAAGTGCGGCGCCCACACGTTCCCGTATCTCGAGGTGAAGAATTCCACCGCCACCGTGGAGCACGAAGCTTCGACCTCCAAGATCGGCGAGGACCAGATCTTCTACTGCCGCCAGCGCGGAATCTCGACGGAAGATGCGGTGGGCATCATCGTCAATGGCTTCTGCAAGCAGGTGTTCCGCGAATTACCAATGGAGTTCGCTGTCGAAGCGCAGAAGTTGCTGGGGGTGAGTTTGGAAGGCAGCGTCGGTTAATTATGAATTCTGAATTATGAATGGTGAATTGATCGTAGGGGCGGCCCTCGTGGCCGCCCTCGGGCAACCACAAGGGTGGCCCTACGGAGTCAACGCGAATTGGGTGAGTCTTGGACGCAAAGCTGAAACGAAAAACCCGGATTGCGCAGAGCGAAGCTCTGCGGTCGCGGCTTCGCCCGGATTCGCGGCCACCGATTCGCAGAGCTTCGCTCTGCGCAATCCGGGATCATTCCGGGGGAAAACGGAGAACTGAATGTTAACGATCAAGAATCTGCAAGCTAATGTGGGAGACAAGGAAATCCTGCGGGGAATTGACCTCCAGGTGAACGCGGGCGAGGTGCATGCCATCATGGGGCCCAACGGCTCCGGCAAATCCACGCTCGCGCAAGTCCTCGCGGGCCGCGAACTTTACGCGGTGACGGGTGGCGCGGTGACGTTCGAGGGCAAGGACTTGCTCGAGATGTCGCCGGAAGAACGCGCACGGGAGGGCATCTTCCTTGCCTTCCAGTACCCCGTGGAAATTCCCGGCGTCTCGAACACTTACTTTCTGCGCGCCGCGCTGAATGCCACGCGCAAGCATCGGGGCATTGAGGAGCTTGACGCCATGGACTTCCTCACCATGGTACGCGGCAAGATGAAGCTGCTGGAAATGGACGAGAGCCTGATGTCGCGCTCCGTGAACGAAGGATTTTCCGGCGGCGAAAAGAAGCGCAACGAGATTTTCCAGATGGCGGTGCTCGAACCGAAGCTCGCCATTCTGGATGAGACCGACTCCGGCCTGGATATCGACGCGCTCAAAACCGTGGCCACCGGCGTCAACGCCCTGCGCGCCCCCGACCGCGCCATCATCGTGGTGACGCACTACCAGCGCCTGCTCAACTACATCGTTCCGGACTTTGTCCACGTGCTCTCGAATGGCCGCATCGTCAAATCCGGCGGCAAGGAACTGGCGCTGGAGCTCGAAGACAAAGGCTATGGATGGCTGGAAGAAGACGTCAGTGGTCAGTTGTCCGTGGTCAGTCGTCAGTAGAAACACAGCGCGATCGATGGCTATGTGCAAAGCACCTTGGAGTGCGGCGGCTCGACGCCGCCTTGGTTCTCCTCGGCGTTAGGCCAAAGCGGCGTCG
>Ga0326727_10008178_pt1 | contig 26807 bp, 30 predicted proteins | sample MB2enrmetagenome_FD_207643 | JGI IMG/M metagenome (GOLD analysis project Ga0326727, IMG submission 207643) | Lab enriched peat soil microbial communities from McLean, Ithaca, NY, United States - MB29MY | ecosystem: Environmental > Terrestrial > Soil > Wetlands > Peat | place: USA: New York...
TCGGCATTGAGCAGCAGGCGCTGCATGGTAAAAGACTGCACCTCCTTCCGTCTGGCTTCCGAGTCCGGCCATTCGCCGGAAGTGCGCCGGAAGAAAATGCGCGCTTCCTGGCGGGCGGCTTGGAATTTCTCCGGCGTGACCGGTTCGCCGAAGACCGTCCCCAGAAACACCCCGGACCGGCCCGGCTCCATGAAGCGGTTCCGGCTGTTGGGGGTGAAATAAATGAGGAAGGACAGGATGGTCGCCACGATGACGACTATCCAAAGCCACTGCTGATGCTTGCGAATTGTGCCTATCATACTAAAATCCGGTGTTCCACAACGCGGCCCCGCCACCGCCCCGCCGGCCGTACCCCTGCGCCGCCGCCATATTAAGCCCTGACCCGCCCCGCGCAAGGGCCGATTTTAACCTCTTGAATTCCGACGCGAACGCATCCAACATCGGCCCTGTCGCGGGTTGCCGTGGAGGCGGCCACGCCAACGATTAGGTTTATGCTTATGTCAAAAATGAACAAACTTTGCCTGCTGTCGCTGCTCCCGGTGCTTCTGGCCGGCTGCAGCTCCATCACCAATCTGACCCCGACACAATATCCGCGGGACCCTTCCAACTTTTACCGGGTGGAGGCGATGTGGAAGAGCAATCGGCGCGTCATCAAGCCGGATACTTTCAAGCCGCTGGTGGTCGTCGATCTGCAAACCTATCCCATGCGGCCCGTGCCGCTGGTGCGGGACCGTTGGGAGGCCTACATCCCCGTGCCCGCCGACCAGAACGTGGCCAATTTCCATTACAAATTCGACTTCACCGATTACGCCTTTGGCAAGCCCAAGGGCGACAGCTTGATGTCCACCACCTACAAGCTCACCATCAAATAGCCCCCCGGCGACCCGGGCCGCTCACGGCGCGCCCGCGCCGCGGGTTTGAAAGGCCGCTGCATGGAGCCGGGCGAAGTCCGCCCCGGCCGGCGGAGGCGGGTTGAAGGTGGCGGTCCATTGCCGGGCGGCTTCGGCGGCCAGGCTGGGAATGGCGGAGGGTTTCACCGGGCAATCCCCGAGCGAGCGGGGTATTCCGGCCAGGTTCAACAGCCAGCCCAGCCGCGCGATCAGGCGCTCCACCCCGCCTCCTTGCTGAATGGTCCCAGTCGCAGACTGGGTTCGCCAGCCCTTGCGCAAAACCATAAAAAAGCCATCCTAATCTTATATTCTCTTATAATTATCGTTTCTGATTGACAATGAGGCGGTTTTTGATATTCTCTATGCATGACTTTCAAACCCTTTATTCAACAACTTCAGATGGAATCCCGCGCGGCAGACATTCGATTGGCCCCGGGGCCGGGCCGAAGGCGCCTGGGTCTGGTTCTGGCGGCGGCATGCTGGCTGGGCGTTGCCGGGAGCGCCGTCGGGAATGGGGCCGCGCTTGAACAGGGGCCGGCAATGAGCGTGCCCCGCATGGGCCACTACATCGTCCAGTTGCCGGATGGCAGGGTGGCCCTGCTTGGCGGGCACGGGTCGGGTTTCCTGGCGCTCAACTCCATGGATCTGTGGACGCCGGCCGGCAACAGTTTCGCCAACGAGAGCCTGCCCTTTGCCTATGACATGGGCGCTCTCATCCGCCTGGCCGACGGCACTTACCTGATGGCGGGAGGGGCCGGCGACTACGGCGATGCGCCCGGGTATGCTTCCGCGCAATTGTTGGATCCGACGAGCGCAACTGCCGCGTCCACCGGCACCACGATGACCCTTCCCCGGATGCACTGCAAAGGCGCGCAGTTGAGCGGAGGCGCTGTGCTGATCGTTGGCGGATGGTATGACAGCAGCAGCGGCACGTACGGCGAGATTTACACCCCGTCCAACAAAATCTTTGCCGCCACCGGCGCGCTCAACAGCCCGCGGTCATTGCCTTTGGTGTTCCCGACGTCGGATGGCAAAGCCGTGGTGGTGGGCGGCACGGATATTTACGGCCTCTCCAGCATCCCGTCCGTCGAGCTTTACGATCCGGGCAGCAACACCTTCACGGTCCTGGCGGCGAACGCGATTGCCGCCGAGACGAACTGGGTTTACGGAGCCGTGGAATATGGCGAGGAGGTGGGGCGGAGCAAAACCAGCGATGGCCGCTACGTGTTCAGGATGTGGCAAACGGTCAACGGCAACGTTCTTTATGCGCTGGCGTTTTTCGACCCCGTCAGCAAGCAATTCTCCAAGCTGGCCCTCACTCCGGTGTCTTGGAACAATCAGTTGGCGGTCTGGCCGCCTGTGCTCGACGCGGCCAACAACCGCGTCTTGATGCTGGCCGGAGCGAGCCCGGATGGAGGCGCCGACGTTACTTTCCAAGTGTATCAAGCAGACTTGGCAACCGGCCAGACTCTCGCCCTCTCCGATCCGTTGACGATTTCCAATTACTATACCGGCAGCGTGGGCATGACGCTCTTAAGCGACGGCCGATTGTTTGTCACGGGCGGCACTACCGGCCTGGGCTATGACTACAATTTTGATCCGGTGCCAAACACGTTCTTCCTCAGCGGACTCAATCCACCCCCCCAGATCCAATGGCCCGTCCTTTCCGGCCAGACCGTCTCATTCACGATTTGCGGCTCGATCGGATACACGTACCACATCCAAAGTGTTTCAAGCCTCAACACCAGCAACCAGTGGCAGAAAGCGGGCAGCGTGACCCTGACAAACTCCACCCAGATATGGACCGATCCGGTGCTTCTCACCAATTCTAGCCGCTTCTACCGCTTGGTGCAGACAACCCCCCCCCAGATTCAATGGCCCGTCCTTTCCGGCCAGACCGTCTCGTTCACCATTTACGGCCTGACGGGAAGCACGATCCAAATTCAAAGTGTTTCAAGCCTGAACCCCGGCAACCTGTGGCAGACAGCGGGCAGCGTGACCCTGACAAACTCCACCCAGACATGGACCGACCCGGTGCTTCTCACCAATTCCAGCCGCTTCTACCGCTTGATGCAGACAAACCCGTGATGGAGTCAGGCCGTCTGGAACATAAACAGACTCCTGCATCCCACAATCGGCTTGCACTACTCAGTATATTGAGTAAAATTACTCAGTGTATTGAGTAATTTGTACCGCGGTGGTCGGCTCGCCAAGCATCTCCCTGACAGAGTTCCTTTCCAAACCCGCGGCGCATTGGCGGCAATGACGCGCCACCGGGCGATGCCGGCCATTGAGAATTGAGAAACCCAGCCAAGGGGTCCTGGGAAATTAGTCTGTCCCGAAAGAAGAAGCCGCTGCCTTCCAAGTCGGGAACTCGAATTTTGCTACCGTTGACAATCGCTGATTTGCCCTGTGTTTATAGGGGTTTTGTGAATCTTCGGCTTTGGCTGCGGTCTGCCATTTTTTGCCCGAAAAACAGGCGTCAGTATGGAATGCGAGTATGGAAAAACTTCACAAGGCCGCGATGAATTCTTCCACGCCGACCCCGGCCTGCTCCAGAATTCCCTTGAGCGTGCCACGGCTGATTTCCCGGTGCATCGGCACAACGCAACCCCGATTTCCCCGGCGCATAATCACGTGACTGCCGCTTTGCCGCTTGAACACAAACCCCAGCCGTTCCAACGCGCGGCGCGCTTCCTTGCCTGAAACATCCGGGAGTTTAGGCATGAGCCAGCGACGACACCTCGAACGTCGTAAGAATCGCCCGGCCCTTTGTTGCCTGGGGAAACTCGGAGAGATAAAGTTCCGTCGCTTCTTTCAAATTAGCCAGCGCCTCCTCGAACGTTTTGCCCTGGGTGGTTGTTCCCGTTTCGGGGTTGTGCGCCACGAGCCAATCACTATCCGCATCGGGGTAAATGACGGCGGTAAAACTCAGCGTCTTCTTGCGCATCGTCTTGTATTCCTCATGCCTCCGCTTGGTCATGGAAAGGCTTGCCATCGGCGGCGGTGTAAACGTCCTCAGCCGCGTCTTTGAGGAAATCGAACGCCGGGCTGGCCGACGCCGCTTTTGTCCAGGCCTCCTCCGAAATGTCCTCCGCCTCCGGCACCAACACGATCACGCGGACGCGGCTTTGCCCTGGAATGGGCAACGGCTCGTCCAAACGCAACTGATGCTGCGCGTCCACTACGCCGGTTGTTTCAATCGCATTCATGTCCGCCACTATGATGGCCCTCAAACGAGCTTGAATCAAGCGCGGATGTGCGAAGACAATTCTGCAGTCCCTGCAAAACGGCCCGCTATACGTTGTCCGGGTGAAGGACAGTCAGCCCCGGAACGCGCTGAAAATCGCCCGTATTCCGCGTGACGACGACGGCCTGGGCGGTGTCGGCACTCGCGGCGATCAGGGCGTCGGGGATTCTGATGCGGACCAATTTCCGAATTTGAATCGTCCGCTCAACCACCGCGTTGGAAATGGCGATTTCTTCAAACTCGTTCAACAACCGCCGGACGGCTTCCTCTTCCTTCGCGCTGAGATCGGGAAAACCGAGGACTTCAATTCGAGTGATGGCCGAATAGATAACCGAAACTTCTGGCCGCTTCCGGGCCTCTTGCAAAACGCGCACCCCGTGCGGCAATCCGGCCAACGCGTCAATCAGGACGTTGCTGTCCAGGAGCCAGCGCATCAATCACGATCCCACTCGGCGCGAACCTGGCGTTGCCAGGCGCTGCTGTCCAAGTCGGGCCGGCGAAGAACTCCAAGAGACGCTTCGACTGCGTCCCAGTTGGTGCGATGGGGCGCATCCGGCAGCAGCGTGACCAAGGCGCGCCCCCGCTCTGGCAGTTGGGCGCCTTCCGTCGGGACAACCCTGCCGCCGGCGATTTCAGCTTCAATGGTCACGTATGTCATGCCAATACAATGCGCCTCAAATCATTTTAAATCAAGCGCGGAGGCGCGAAGACAATTCCGTAGTCCCCGCAACCGCCTTCAATTCACCGCCCGGCCGCTGATGCCTTTGGTGCCCTTGCTGATGGCGCGGGCCGGTTCCTTGGGGCGCAACGACCGGCAAGCGGCCCCGGCCCGCCACATCTCGGAATTGTGCATCGCGGCCAGTTCCTTCTGCACTCGCGCCTGGTAATTGGGCGCGCCGCAGGCCGAAAGCACCCGCGCGCATTCCTGGCCGCTCTTCACCCGTTGATACAACGCCTTGAACACCGGCAGCGTGGCCTTCTTGAACTTGCCCTTCCAATCCAGCGCGCCGCGTTGGGCGGTCGCGGAGCAATTGGAATACATCCACGCCATACCGTTTTCGTCCACCAGCCGGATCAGGCTCTGCGTCAGCTCCTCGACGGTCTCGTTGAATGCCTCGCTCGGCGTGTGGCCGTTCGCGCGGAACACCTCGTATTGCGCCTCCATGATCCCCTCCAGCGCGCCCATCAACACCCCGCGCTCGCCAGTCAGGTCGCTGAACACTTCGTGCTGGAACGTGGTCGGAAACAGGTAGCCCGATCCAATGCCAATGCCGACCGCCAGGCAACGCTCCTCGGCGTGCCCGGTGGCGTCCTGCTCCACGGCGAAGCTCGAATTGATGCCCGCGCCGCTCAGAAAGTTGCGGCGGACATTCAGGCCCGACCCTTTCGGCGCGACCATGATCACATCGACGTTCTTCGGAGGAATGACGCCCGTCCGTTTCTGGTAGGCGATGGAAAAGCCGTGCGAGAAATAGAGCGCGGCGCCGGGCTTGAGATTCTTCTTCACCACCGGCCAGATGGCGCGCTGGGCGGCGTCGGAGACGAGCATCTGGATGATGGTGCCGCGTTTGACGGCTTCCTCGATGTCGAACAGCGTCTTGCCGGGCTTCCAGCCGTCGCTCACGGCGCGGTCCCAATCCCGTTTGAACTGCGGCGCCTGGCCGACGATGACCTTGAAGCCGTTGTCGCGCAAGTTCAGTCCCTGGGCGGGGCCTTGCACCCCATAGCCGAGGATGGCGATGGTTTCATTCTTGAGCACCTTGCGCGCCCGGGACATCGGAAACTCCTTCCGCGTCACGACCTTTTCCCTCGTTCCACCGAAATCAATAATTGCCATAATCAATCTTCCTTCTCTTAAAACTGGTTACATTCTTCTTTGCAGTTCGTTCGAACAAAGTTTTTAAGCTTAATCACCGCCCCGCCCCCGTCAATCGCAAACGCAGACTTTGTCGTGTTGCATTCAAAAGGAGACTTTGCGCGAATTAGGGGTCAGTCCTAGAAAAATGACAGATTTAGTCTTTCCGCCGGTGGAATCAGGGAAAAACACAGACAAAGCGAAGTCTTGAGGAGGTTGACTCTTAATTTGGACGCGAGCGCGAGGCAGCGGGTTGAGGGTGTGAGGCGCGTCGTTGTCGATGGGATTTGTGGCTAAATATCCGTGGGAAAACGGCGATTGGGCATGGAGTTTATCTCCCAGCACGCAACGATAAAGGGTGACTGTCAATTTTCTAGGACTGACCCCTAAGCTCACGGCTGCGGGAAGATTTGGTAGAGGATCAAATAGACCGCGACGCCGGTGACGGAGACATACATCCACAGCGGCCACGTCCAGCGGGCGATCTTCTTGTGCAGCTCGAAACGCTGCTTGAGCGCGCGGTTCAGCGTCACCAGGACCAGCGGCACAATGACCATCGCCAGCACGGTGTGGGTCAGCAGAATCGCCAAGTAAATCGGACGGAACCACGCCGGGTCCCGGAAGCGCGTCACATGATGCACGAAGATGTGGTAGGTCAGATAGCAGACCAGAAACAGGACCGAAGTGGCAAAGGCGCCGATCATGCAAGCGCGATGCGCCTTTATGTTTTTGGTCTTGACAAAAACGAAGCCGGCCAGCAGCCACACCGCGCTCAAGCCGTTGAGCGCGCCGTTGACCGCGGGCAAATCGTGCAGGGTCATAATGCCGGGGGCGCGTTCATTCCCGCGCCAAAGACTGGGCCGCCGCGGCCACCGTCGCCACCGCCGACGATTCCTGGCCGTCGTAATAGCCTCGAATCCGTCCCAGCTTGTCCAGCAGGACGAACTTTTCGCTGTGAATGAAAAGGTCGTTGGCGCTTTCCTGCTCCGTGGCGGGCTTGTCCAGGACCGTGAGCTTGAGGCCATCCACCTCCACGCTGTGCAGCGCGCGTTTGTCGCCGGTCAGGAACGTCCAGCGATCGTCCCTGGCCCCGAAGCGTTCGGCGTACTGTTTCAAGACCGCCGGCTGGTCGAACGCCGGATCGGTGGTGAAGGAAACAAGCCGGATGGGCCGCCCGGCCGGCAGCGCGTTCTGAATCTCCTTCATGTGCCCGGACATGGCCAGGCATTGGCCGGGGCAACGGGTGAAAATGGCGTCGGCAATCCAGACCTGGCCGCGCAGGTCCGCCAGCGTGACCTGCCGCCCATTCTGGTTTGTCAAGATGAAGTCAGGCAGCGCGCCATAGACCGGCAGCGGCCTGGATTTGAACCGGGCCGCGACGACCACCACGGCGATGGCGAGCAACAATCCGCCCCACACAGCCAGGAGGTTCCATTCGACTTTTCGCGGCGGCGCATTCATGGATACTGTTCCCGCCCCATCCTTCTAAATGACAAAGCGCAATTTCTCAACGGCCAATTCTGGGTGCGACCGCCAGGGAACGCAAACCAGTTCTTGTGCAACTTGTATTTCTCCCCCTCCTCCACAGACTTGTGGAGGAGGGGGTCGGGGGGAGGAGGCTCTTCTTGGGAACCCCTCCCCATGAACCCCGCATCGAAAAAGCAGCCTCCTCTCCCCAGCCCTCTCCTCCACAAGGATGTGGAGGAGAGGGAGGTGGAACAACGCACATGGCCCGGGTTCATGGGTTCAATGCGCGAATGCTTTCGGGGAATTTTCTCCCTGTCCCTCTCCCCGCTTGCGCGGGGCGAGGGGATACAAATCGACACCCTTTTTCCAAAACTCAGCCAAAAACTGATTTGCGCCTCCCGCCAGGAGCCTGCCCGCCGCCACGCCGCCTATTCGTAGCCCGCCCCCGCGCCCGCGCCCGCGCTCGATTTGCCGGCGACCCATTTCCTGTAATCCCCGGCCGAAACCACCTTCAAGGTGCCTTTCATGCTGTAATGGCCCGCCCCGCAAAGCTGGGCGCAGTTAATCATGTAGGTCCCGATTTTGTGCGGCGTGAAATGGGCCGGGATCACCATGCCGGGGATGGCGTCCTGCGTCACCCGCATCGGCCGGCAGGCAAAACAATGGATGACATCCAGGGAGGAGATATAGACGATGACCGGCTTGTCCACCGGCGCCACCAGGTCCTTGGCCACGATGAAGTTCTGCTTGTAATGCGGGTCGTTCTTGTCCAACCCAAACGGATTGTCCCCGGAGACAAATTTCCTGTCCTGGGCGGCAAACACGCCGTTGGTGTCCGGGTACCAGCCGTTCCACTGGAACTGCTGGGCGATGACCTTGATGAGCGTGGAATCTTTCTCCTTGGGAAACTGTTCCACCGCGTGGGCCCAAATGGGAATGGCCAGCCCGATGAGCAGCGCCGCCTCGATCAGCGCCACGCACCCTTCCAGATAGGTGGAGGCATGGCTTTTGACGCCCTTGTAATCGGCCACCGGATTGCGGCTCTTGTGGTAGCGAAACAGCACGTAAAAGAAATAGCCAATCCACCCCACAAACAGCGTCCCCATCAACGCGTGAACGCCACGAATCAACCGATCCACCTCCGCCCCCTGGCTGGACGCATCCACCGGCATGTTGCCGACGGGCGAAATATAATGGAACGCGTACCACGTGGGCAGGATCAGGAGCAGGCCCGACAGAAAGAACAGCTTCCAGTTCATCCCGTGGCGAATGGGCGGCGTCTCTGGCATGGGCCGGTCCTCTGGGTTCATGAAGGATTCCCGTCCGCCTCTCCAGCCCGGCTGGCCGCGGCGGCGCGGCGCGAAAGGAAGACAAAGAACGATGCGGCGCCGATCAGCACCGTCGTCACCACCGCCAGCAGGCTGAAGATGCCGGCGTTGACGCTCTTGGCCATGTTGGAATCGGACCGGCCGAAGCAGGCGGCGCAGGCCAGGGCCCCGCAGGGCGAAGCCAGCGCGGCCCCCAGAACCGTCCAGGCCATTTTCAGGATGCGTTTCATAAATAACTAATGTGTTTGAGCTTGCGCAAAATGGATTTGCCGTAGAAGAGCAATCCCACCCCCGCCAGGATGCAAAAGATGCCCGCCACCAATTCCCCCACGTCCCGCGTGTCCGCGTAGTCGTGCAACATCCAGCCGCCGACGAAGAAGGCCAGCAGGATCGACGCGGCCACGAACACGATATGGAAGGCTTTGAGCGACATATCACCGGATTTGCACGATGCTGCCGTGCGACATGGAGATTATCGTCAGATACATCAGGGCGGCAAAAAAGAAGACCGTGCAGCTCAGCACGGCGTAGATCATTTTCTTCTCGGAAATCAAGTGCATGAAAAAGCCGGCCACCAGAAAGCCCTTGGTGGAGGCAATCAGCAGGGCCAGCGCGATGTTGATTTCGCGGCTGCCAAAATTGATCAACGAGGCCCAGACCGTCAGCAGCGTGCCGCACAACAGCGCGACGCCGACAATGAGATAGGTGCGGACGTGTTTGCGCGCCTCTTCGATGGCCCGCGGGTCGGGCGGGCCGGTCGGGGCGACGGATGAATGGGAATCGCTCATAATAGTCTATAACAGATAAAGGACCGGAAACAGGAAGATCCAAACCAGATCGACAAAATGCCAGAACAGGCCCGACACCTCGATGCGGTTGGTGTAACGCTCGGGGTCCAGCTCCCACACCCTGGCCAGCGGCCCCCAAATGGCGAAGATGACAATGGCCCCGCCCAGCACGTGCAGGGCGTGCAGGCCTGTCAAGGTGAAGTAAATGGCGGTGTAGGTGTTGTGCCACGGGCCGTAGTTCTCCATGGAAACGATCTGGTCGCGCGGGATCTCAAGGATGGGCTCTTTCTCGTGATGGACCTTTCCTTCCATCAGATCGGCGTGGCTGGCCACATAGCGTCCTTCCAGCACCACCTTTTCCTTCGTCGTGCCGGGCTGGAGATGGCCGTCGGCGATGCGGCCGTCCTTGAGGTGGACCTCGTAATGCATGAACTTGTCGCGGTATTCGAAGGATTTGATGCCGAGAAAGACCAGGGCGCACAGCAGGGTGATGCCCTGGTAGAATTTGTAACGGTGGAACCGGCCCATCTTGAGGGAGGCCCAACCCAGGACCACCGTCACGCTGGACACAATCAGGACAATGGTGTTGGTCATGCCCAGCCAGATGTTCAGCCAATGATGCGGCCAGGTCCCTTCCTCGGCGTTGACGCGCAGCAGGATGTAGGACGAAAACAGCGCCCCGAACAGCATCACTTCCGAAGCCAGGAACAGCCAGATGCCCAGCTTGGCGTTGTAAAGACCGGTGTCCGGCCGCGGTTTAACTGCGTACGGGATTTCCATGCAGTGACGGCTCCTGTCCTTCCGGCTCGTTTTGCGGGGTGAAATCGCGGCCGTGCCCCGGCACGCTATACTCGTAAGGGCCGCGGAACACTTCCATCGGCTTCTCGAAATTGCCGTGCGGCGGAGGCGTGGGCGTTTGCCAGTCCAGCGTGGTCGCGCCCCACGGATTGTCCGAATCGGCCTTGCGCCCGCGCCGGATGCTGTAAAAGAAATTGATGATGAACGGAATCTGCGCCAGGCCCAGGGCAAAGGCGGCGTGCGAAATCGGGACGTTCAAGCCGACGATCTCCTTGCTCAAACCCACCACCCCGCCGCTTTCCGCGTAAGTGGCCCCGCCGTCATACATGCGCCGCGACATCCCTTCCAGGCCCTGCACGAACATCGGCATGAAAATCAGGTTCATGAAAATGAAGGAAAGCGCGAAATGGACCCTGCCCCAAAATTCATTCATGAACCGCCCCGTGATCTTCGGATACCAGTAATAAATGCCGCCAAACAAGGCGAAGATCGTCCCCGGCGCCACGATGTAATGGAAGTGGGCGATGACGTAATAGGTGTCATGCAGTTGGATGTCGCTGGCGTTGAAGCCCAGGGGCAGGCCGGTCAATCCCCCGATGCCGAACATCGGCAGAAAACCCAGCGCGAAAAGCATGGGGGTGTTGATGCGGATGGACGCGCCCCACAGCGAGATGAAAAGCGCGGTCAGGATGATGACCGACGGGATGGAGATCATCATGGTGGTGGTTTGGAAGAACGTGGCGATGCGCGTGCCCATGCCGGTCAGATACATGTGATGCGCCCAAACGATGAAGGACAGAAAACCGATGACCATGACGGAATAGACCATCGAGCGGTAGCCCCAGATGGGTTTGCGCGTGTTGTTGGCAATGATCTCGGTGACAATGCCCATGGCCGGCAGGATCAGCACATACACCTCGGGATGGCCCAGGAACCAGAACAGATGCTGCCACAGCAACGGGCTGCCGCCGCCGCTCACATGCACCGCCTGGCCGGCCACCATCAGGCCGGTCGGCAGGAAGAAGCTCGTCCGCAGCAAGTTGTCCATCAATTGCAGCACGCTGGCCGCTTCCAGCGGCGGAAAGGCCAGCAGCAGAAGAAAGGCCGTCACGAATTGCGCCCAGACAAAAAACGGCAGCCGCATCCAGTTCAAGCCCCGGGCCCGCAACTGAATAATGGTGGTGATGAAATTGACCGCCCCCAGCAGCGAGGAGTTGATCAGGCAAACCATGCCCAGAATCCAAAACGTCTGCCCGTTGGGATGCTGGCCGGCCGCCGTCACCGTGGCCAGCGGCGAATAGGAGGTCCAGCCCGATTGCGCCGCCCCGCCCGGAATAAAGAAACTGGCCAGCATGATCACGCCGCCCAGGAAATAGAACTGGTAGCTCACCATGTTGACGCGCGGAAAAGCCATGTCCGGCGCCCCAATCTGCAGGGGCGTGACGAAATTGCCAAAGGCCCCAAAAGCCAGCGGCACAATGGCCAAAAAGACCATGACTGTGCCGTGCATCGCGCCAAAAGAATTGTACAAATCCGGCATGATGACGCCGACGTGCCCCGCCGCGTCTTTGCCCACCATGTCCGCCCCCGCCACGGAGGCCAGCAGCCGCCCCACCACCGGGATGGCCCTGCCCGGATAAGCCAACTGCCAGCGCATCATCAACATCAGGCAGAAGCCGAAAAACATGAACAGCAGCGCCGTCACGCCGTACTGCATGCCGATGACTTTGTGGTCGGTGGAAAAGATGTATTTGCGCCAGAACCCGGGTTCAGCGTGATGCGGCGCGCGGGCGCGCGCATCGGTATGGGCTGCGGGCTGCATGACTATTTATTGCGTTGGCAAAAACAATTTAAGTTGCAAGTTAATGGCGCCGGGCCGCCTTGTCAAACGGAATCATTCATCCTTATCCGCCTCTCGTCTTGTCAAAAACCATCAGGCCAAATAATAATGGCAGGTAAATGATCGAAGCGTAGAACAGCGCCCGCGCCCGCCCCGGGCTGCGGCGCCGCGCAAATCGCCAGGCGCATCCCGCAAAAGCCGCCCCCAGCATCACCGCGCCGCCCAGATAGATCGCGCCGGCCAAATGATCCAAAAACGGCGCCAGGCTCACCGGCAGAAGGCCCAGCGTGTGGCACAGCGCCTGCCGCCCGGTCCGTTCCCCGCCGGCATCCACCACCGGCAACATGACAAAGCCGGCCCGGGCATAGTCGTCCCGGTACATCCAGGCAATGGCCAGAAAATGCGGCAGTTGCCAGAAGCAAACGATGGCAAAGAGCGACCAACCCCCCGCCGACACCTCGCCCCGCGCCGCCGTCCAGCCCATCAGCGGCGGGAGCGCGCCGGGGATGGCGCCGATGGCGGTGTTGAGGGTGGTCACCCGTTTGAGCGGCGTATAGACCAAAAGGTAGCTCCCCAGGGTGATGGCGCCCAGCAACGCCGTCGGCAAATTCACGGCCAGCGCCAGCCAGGCCAGCCCGCTCCCGGCGCAAGCGCCGCCGACCAGCAGCACGGCTTCGGGCGTGAGCCGCCCCGACGGCAGGGGCCGGTCCTGGGTGCGCCGCATTTTGGCGTCGTGCTCGCGTTCGAGAAGCTGGTTCAGGGCGGACGCCCCGCCGGCCAGGAGCGCGGTCCCCAAAACCGTGCTGAACATCAAGCCGCCGGAAACCGGCCCGCGCGAGCCAAGGTAAAAACCCGCCAGCGTGGTCAACAACACCAAGGCCGTCAGCCGCGCCTTGAACAATTCGCTCAAAACAGCCGCCAGCGATTTCCCCGCCGCCGGCGCATCGGACATCGCGCCCGGCCCTTGGAGTGTTGGTGCGGTGGCTTTCATAAACGGCTCAATGGGGAATGCTGGAGGACGCCAACCAGGACGCTGCTTCCGGCTTCCGGGCGGCGCCGCATTGCGCGACGGGCGCGGCCAACATGCGGCAGCAAATCATCGAGCCTAACCCGCCTGTCACCAGGCACAACGCGCCGCAGGCCACGTGCGCCGTGGCCACATCGGCTGATTTGCCGGTCCAAATGGTGGCCGCCCCCAGCAAGGCCTGCGTCAAAACAAGCCCAAACCAAAGACAAGCCAGCCGGGCCAGGGGATGGCGGCGGCCGAGGTCGTGCCCGGCGCGCCAGGCCGCCAGGCCCACCGCCGCCAGGATGGCCAGCGCCAGGATGCGATGCGCCATTTGCAATTGGATTTGGAAGGCGGTGATTGGATTGTCGCCCGCGTCTTCCATGCGCTTTTGATTATAGCCCAACACGGCGGCCGGGCTGGTCTCGGGCCAGAGCCTGCCGTAGGCCGCCGGAAAATCGGGGATGGCCAGTCCGGCATGTTGATGGCGCATGGTGGCGCCCAGCACAAGCTGGCCCAATACAAGGCAGGTGGCGGCAACAAAGAAAAACCGCAGCCGGCCGCGGTCCGTGTTCGCCCGGACGGGCAACCCGCGCCAAACATCACTCAGGCAGAGGGCGATGACGCAAACCAGCAGGAGAAATAACTGCGCCAGCGTGGCGTGAAAGATACCGAGGCGGGCGTCCAACTGCGTGACGCGCAGCCCGCCCAAAACGCCCTGCGCCACCACGGCGGCCACGGCCATGTTTCCCAGCGCTGGGAACGGGCGCGGCGCGGGCGCTCCGGCGGGCCAGACAAAACTGGCGGCCACGGCGCCCAGCCCCAAAATGGCCAGGCATATGTTTTCCTTGTAGTGGGCCGGAAACGCCAGGCAGAGGCAGAGGCCGGCCGCGAGCAAAAAAGCGCCGCCCCAACGCAGCACCGGGCGCGCCTTGCGGCCGTGCAACCAGAGGGCAAGAATCAGGGTCAGGAAACCAACGGTTGAGGCGACCAGACGATGGCTGTGCTCGAAGAAGATGCCGCCGATCCACCTGGATGGCGGGAAGAAAAACAGGTTATAGCCGTAGGTGTTGGGCCAATCCGGCACGGCCAATCCCGCGCGGTGGCTGGTGACCAATCCCCCCATCCAGACGAGCACAAACGTCATGCCCGCGGTGAACACCGCGTAGCGTTTCAACCCAACTTGAGCAACTGACTTCAAAGGCGCCACAGACGACAGACAACGACAAACAACGACAGATAACAGACAACACAAATGGCCATAAGTCAAACGACGCCACGGCAACAGCGCGCCGCGCCGGTTGAAGGAGCCTCAGATTGTTTGGGCCGCCCGGCTTACTTCGCAGCAGGCACTTCGATCGTAAAGTCGGCGGTGATGGGACCGGTTCCCACCGTAATCTGCTTGGAAACGCCCGGCTTGGGCGTCGCCTTCAGGTGGTAAGCGGTCAAAGTGTAATCTCCAGCAGGCAAATCGGCTATCTTGAACTGGCCGTCCTTGTCCGTGACGGCAAAGTAGGGGTTCTCCTGCACACCCACGTAACAGAACATCCAGGCATGGACTTCGCATTTGATTTTGACCAGCACTTCCGGCTTGGTGATGCTGGCGGTCCATTTCGTGTCGTTGACGTCGCCTTGGCTCGGCTGGGCGAAATTGAACTCCTGGTTGCCATCGACCGCCGGCAAGGCATGGACGTTATGCATGAGCGGGTCCGAATTCTTGAACTTCAAGACCTGTCCCACCATCACGCCCGTCACGTAAGGCTGATACATGCAGCCTTCCTGGTCGATTTCCACCACGGTCGAGGGCGGCGTGAATTTTTTGCCCTCCAGGCCCTTGGAAATATACACGAACACGTTGGCCAGGCCGTGGTCCTTGCCGACCACATAATGGCGGGTGGTGGTGACCGTGGGGTGCAACGAACTGCACGTATCATCGAACTGGATGGTTTTCTCCGCCGGGGGCGTGCCTTGCAAAGTCACCTTGCCGCTGACATCGCCGGCGGAGGCGGTTTGCCAGGGAGCCGAGAGCGCAACAACCATGAGGGAGAAGACAAATCTTTTCATACGCATACGTAATTTCGCACAAACGAAACAAGCCAGCCCGCAAAATAGCACAGTCAAGAACCCTCGCAAGTGATTTGTGAAGATATGAGGTTCCAAAACCCGCAACATTCAGTTTGATTTTTGATTGAGCGTGTGATGCGCCGCCGCGGATCGCGCCATGGCGGAGCGGGGGGGACCGAAGGCTCTGGAGGAACGCAGCCACGGCATCGGACGGATGGGAGCGGATTGATTGGGCGCCGGCATGGCGCCGGTTCAATTCTCGAACGGCGGCATCTGGTCAATGGCCCGGTCCAAGTGCTTCAGCAACTCGGGCACGCTCACGGTCGCCGCCTGCCAGAGCTTGGCCGGGTCAATCGAGTCATAACCATGGATCAGGATGTTTCGCATGCCGATGATGGCCGCCCATGGGATTTCCGGAAAACGGGCCTGCACCTCTTTGGGCACGCGGTTGGCCGCCTCCCCGATCAGTTCCAGCTCCCGTTCCAAACTAGCCTGGCACCGCCAGTCGCCGCCGGGGCCAAACGATCCCGGTTTCTGAGCCGTCGTCAATTCAACCACCCGCCGGGCATACTCACGCATGTCCAACATCGGGCCGCGCGGATTATGATGCGGATTCATCGTAGATGGTCAGCGAGTGCTTTTGCACCAGCGGCCGCAGCCAGGGGCGCAGGTGGGTGCAGAAATCAACGCGGCCCCCCAGGATTTCTCCCAACTGCTCCCCGTAAAGAAAGAAATCCCAGCCTGTGTTGCGCAGCGCCTCTGGATGAAATTCCGCCAGCACGTCCACGTCGCTGTGCGCCGGGTCGAAATCGGCTCGCAATGCCGAGCCGAAAAGCGAGAGCTTGCGAATGCCCCGCTCGCGACAAAACCGCGCAATGCGCTCGCGGTCGATCTTGAGGGGCAATTCGGCGATGCTCATATTCCCGTGATTCTAGTCGTATTCCTGTTTCCCGTCCAGCCGATGCGCGCGCATGATTTCGTTGCCGCGCGGGGTCCACCACCTTCGCGGCAGTGCTTTCGTGCTTCCATAGGATGCGCCAGTAAAACATGTTGCCTCTCTCAGGGTCAAGGAAATGGGGCGGGGCGCTTGACTGATCTTGGGGATGGGGATGTGAGGCTGGCTACTGCGGCGGCTGGGTTTTGAGGCGGAACCATTCTTGCGGGATGGACGGGGCGAAGGGGGCCGGCAAGTCCAGCGTTCCGCCCGTGCCGGCGTTGGTGGTGAGGTTGCTCCAAGGCGCCGCCCCAAGGTTGCTGGTTTGCTGCAGGACGTAATCGAAACCGGATTCGGAGGCAAAGGGCAGGAGGAGATTTGCGCCGTTCCAGGCGGGGAATTGAAGGCCGGGCGCCACGGGATTGACCGGATCGGCATAGACGGCGCCCCGCCCGCCCGTGCCGACATAGACCCGCCCGTAAAACTTCGGATCGCCTGTCAAGCAATAGACCGCGCCGAACTGGTGCTCATCGTCGTTGATCCGCGCCCAGGTCGCGCCCTGATCGTCGGATTGGAAGAAGCCATAGACGCCGGCCACGGTGCCCGCCACAAAAATGGCCGGATAATTCTCCCCCGGCGCCGCCCGGCCAAAGCCGAAATTGCAGGATTCCGCCACCGTGGAAACCACCGTGAAGGCGGCGCCGGAATTGGTGGACCGCATCAGGGCGGTCCCGTTGCCGGCTGTCAACCAGAGATTGCCCTCCTGCCCGAAAACGGCCTTGAGGACCGCCGAGGTCGTGTTGTAGCTGGGCAGGGTCGGCAATCCGCTCGCGCCGGCGGAGAACGCCGCGCCGCCATTGGTGCTGACATAGACCACGCCATGGATCGGGTCGTAGGCATAGAATTTGCCGGGGTTGACGCGGTCGGCGACCGGGTTCAAGAACTCGGGGACGCCCGTGCTGGCCAGCCACGTTGTCCCGAAATTCGTCGAATAAAAGGTGCCGGCGTTGGTGAGGGCGGAGTAGTACACGCCTTCGCCGGCGGGCGTCCACACCAGCCGCGATCCATCCGCCGCCACGGCGATCACACCGGAGTCCGCCGCCCCGCCCGGCTCGGTGGGGAACCGCGTCCAGGTGACTCCGCCGTCCAGCGAATAGGACCCGCGCGGGCCATTGTCTCCAACGTAATTGCGGGTGTGGGTGCGGGCGACGATGTTAGGCGCCAGTTCCGCGTAGTCGATGCTCGTGCTGGACGGGTAGTTGGGATAATACGCCCCGTTGCTCGGAGAGGTGTCGAGGCTGGCATATCGAAAGCCGTTCACATCCGCCAAGGCGGTCAGCAGCCAGGGACCTGTCGGTGGGCTGACGAGGCCGGCCACCACGGTTTCCTCCAAACCCTTGTCCTGAAACGTCCAGGTGACTTGGCGGCCGGCATCGGCGTCCGTCAGGTCCTCGGTCACGAACACGCCGTAGCCGGTGTCAAACCAAGCCTCGTTGCTGTTGAAAGGATTGATCTCGATATCGCAGATCCAATTCTGCATGAAGTTGGTCTCCGTATAAGGCGCCTCGGAACCGTTGATGTTGGCGTTGCGCAGGATGCCCGTCCAAGTGGCGCCGCCGTTGGTGCTCCGATAAACTTCTTCGCCCGGATACCAACGGTCAATGGTGCCCGCCACAAGCTTGTTCGTGTTGGCCTTGTCCACGCAAATGCCCCCGAAACCGAAATCTCCCGTCGGCGGCGAAATGCTGGACCATTGCGCGGACGTTAGATTGTATTTGTAAATCGCGCCGTTGGTCGCGCCGTCGGGGTTCTGTCCGTTGGCGGAGGCGTAGGTGACGTAAAAAAGATTGGAAGCCAGGGCAAAGCGCATCGGATAATACACCGCCGGCTGGCCGCGGATGGCGCCCCAGGCGCCGCCGCCGTTGGTGGTCATCCAGATATTGTTGCCAGTCTCCATTGTACCGACGATGAGCCTCTGGCTGGCGTTGCCGTGACTGCCGCTGGAGGCGTCCACACAAACGAAGTTCAAATTGGTGGATGCCAGGCCGGCGACCTGGGCCCAGCTTGCCCCCGAGTTCAGGCTCAGCCACAACCCGTTCTGGGTGGTGCCGAGATAGAGGGTCGATGGCTGGTTCGGGTCCACCTGCAACCGTTCTCCCGTGTAATGGCCGTCGTCGTTGCCGCCGAGTTTGATCGGCAGGTCCACTTCACTCCAATCATCGCCTCGATTAGTCGAGATGAGGATGGCGCCGTTGCCGGCCCAGGAGGCCGCGTAGCCCCCCACGGCAAGATAAAGCTGGTTCGGGTTGGTTGGATCGCTCGCCAGGCTCAGCACGTAGTCGTAGTATAATTCGCCCTCCCCGATGTAGTCGGTCAACGGAATCCATTCGCCCGTCGCCCCGTTCCAACGGTAGGCGCCCCCCACGTCCGTGCGCAGATACAACCCGCCGGGCTGTCCCTGATTATAAACGATCCCGGAAACAAACCCGCCGCCGAAGACCGGCACGTCGCGCCATTGATAACCGGCGCCGGCGGCCAGGGGCAGGAGCGCCCATGGCAAAAGCGCCAGGCGCAGGAGAAGACAACGCATCCTTGGCCATGACCGGGCACCATGCATGACTGGTTTATAGGCCGGAAAACCGCCCAAGTCAAGACATGGCGCCGCGCCGGAGCAAGGCAAAAGTATTGACTGGCGATTGGGGTTGCCAGGGGCAAAACCCGCCTTGCACAATTCCAGCGAAGGTGCTTGATTTGGCCGCGCCACAGGAATTTTATGATGACAACATGGCCGGGCCAGCGCCGCGGCGGCGGGAAGGCGGCCAGGCCGGCGGCGTGAACTTGAGAAGGGTGTTTCATCCCGATCCAAGATGACCGAATCCAATGAGCTTCATTCCGACACGCTCCCGCCGCGCGGGCAGGCGGCCTGGCGTTGGGGCGCGCCCGGCCTGACGCTGGCGGTCCTGGCCCTGCTGGCCTGGAGTTGCGCCTTTAATCCAACAACGCGTTTTCTGGCACCCGGGCCGGGCGAGTGGATTGTCTATCCGCTGCCTCTCCTGGGGCATCCTTATTCCGGCTTGGAATTGGCCGGCACGTTCCGGCGCGCCTTCGTGCTGCCGCAAAAGCCCGCCGCCGCGCTGCTCTCCTGGCGGTGCTTCACCAACGGCGAAATCCTTGTCAATAATACACTAATCCCGCCTTCCACCGCTTCTGCCGGAAACTGGAAGTCCGCGTCGCAAGCGGAGGTCGGGCCCCTTCTCCGGCAAGGGACCAATGAGATCATCGTCACGGTGGTCAACCGATTAGGCCCTCCGGCCTTGAGCCTGGAACTCCAGGCAGGAGACTTTCGTCTCGCCTCCGATGAGACCTGGGCCGTTTCGGTGTCCGGCGCCGCCTGGCGCGCGGCCCGGGCCGCCACCGCGACCCCCTGGCCGGGCAAAGGCAACGATCTGTCCTTGACGGAGTCCCCGGCCGGCGCCTTTGGGCGGTGCTGGCCCTGGCTGTGTCTTTTCGCGGCCATTTCCGCTTTCGGAGCGGGGTTGCTCCAACTCTGCCTCGAGCGCAGCGCGATTTCGGGTTCGCCAACGGCCGTCCTGACAACGCTGGCGGCCCTGCTGGCGGCGGGTTGGGGGCTGCTGTTGCTGCACAATTTTCCATCCCTGCCCGGCGACGCCGGTTTCGATGCCCAGGCGCACCTGGCTTACGTCAACTATATTCAGGATCACCATCGCCTGCCGGACGCGGGCCAGGGCGCCGAGATGTTTCAAGCGCCGCTCTATTATGTCCTCTCGGCCATCTTGCTGGGTCTGGGCCACTGCAAAGTTTCTGACGCAGCGGGCATGTTGCTCCTGCGGTTCCTGAACCTGGGGATCGGGGCGGTGACTCTGGCCCTGGTCTTTGCCGGGCTGCGGCTGGTTTTTCCGGGCGACTGGAAAAGGCCGTTAACCGGCCTGGTTTTTGCCGCCTTTTTGCCCGCGCAACTCTGCCTGCTCCATTACCCGACCAACGAAACGCTCTCCGCCATGTTCGTCACCGCCGCTTTGGGCGTGGCTCTGCGCCTCTTGCGGGAGAAGGAGCCGTGGCCGGGATGGCATGGCGTCCTGGGAATTGTGCTTGGGCTGGCCTTGTTGAGCAAATCCTCGGCCGTGCTGGCCGTGCCGGTGATACTGGGTGCGCTGGCGGCAAAACTGATGCTGCGCCGCGAGAGGGCGGCGCGAGCCTGGCTGGAGGCCATCGGGCAGCCGCTGCTCCTCTGCCTGTGCCTGAGCGCCTGGCATTACTTGAAACTCTGGCGCCAATACGGCAACCCGCTCATTGGCGGTTGGGATGCCAGGCTGGCCGCGCCCTGGTGGCAAGCCAATGGATTCCAAACTCCTTCTTACTATTTGACCTTTGGCGACGCCCTGACCCGTCCCTTCTTCAGCGGCCTGCATAGCTTGTGGGACGGACTTTATTCGACGCTTTGGGGCGACGGCCTTTGGGGCGGCCACTTCAACATCTGGAACCGGACGCCGTGGAATTATGATTTCATGGCGCTGGGATTTGTTCTGGCGCTGGTCCCGACCGCGCTGGCGCTCACGGGGTTGGCCCGCATCCTCGCCCTGTGCTCCCGCCGGGCCAATCCGGGCTGGTTGTTGATGCTGGGATGCGCCTGGGTCTTTGTGTTTGCCATCATTGATTTGACTCTGAGGTTCCCCTGCTACACACATGCCAAGGCCTTCTTCGGGCTTCCCCTTCTCCTGCCCTTTGGCGCGCTGGGTGCGCTGGGATTTGAATACTGGACCGGCCGCGGCAAAGTGGCGGGTTATGTCGTTGGGGCTGCCTTGGGCGTCTGGTTGCTCAATGTCTATGCGTCTTTTTGGATCAGGCCTGACGCCATGCAAACCGAGCTTGCCTCGGCCATCACCGGCTCAGGCTCTCCAAGGGGGGACCCCGGCGAGGCGATTTTCAATGTGCTGAAACGACACCCAAGTGAGAGCCGGCCCATAATCTGGCTCGCCTCATTGGGGATTCCGAGGAACCCCGAACAGGCCGTGCAACAGCTTGAGCAGGCGCTCAAAGAGGACCCCGCCAACGCCCGCAACGAAACCTTCCTGGCCCGGGACCTGGCCCTTTGCGGGCGGGCGGCTGAAGCGGTCCGCCACGCCAAACACGCGGCTGAACTGGCGCCGGAAGACGAGCTGGCCTTGCAGACTTGGGGCCGGCTGGCGTTCCGCCTCAATGACTACAAGGAGGCCGTGGCGGCCGGGCGCCAAGCGTTGAGCCTGGACCCGACCGACTCGCAGACTCACTACAAAATGGGGTTGGCGCTGATGCGGTTGGGGCAGGTTCCGGAGGCCGCCCGCCACTTCGCGGCCATTGTCGATGCCCAACCCACCTGGGCTGATGCGCAGTTCGAACTGGGCCTGTGCCTTCTTTACCAGCCGGGACAACGCAGCCAGGGTCTCGCCCATTTGAAGGAGGCGGTGCGTCTGGACCCGGCCAATTCCGCCTGGCAAGAAGTGTTGCAAAAGGCCCTCGCAGGCCGCTGATTGGCAGATGGGCATTTCATCCCAGTCGAAGATGACCGAATCCAATGAGCTTCATTCCGACACGCTCCCGCCGCGCGGGCAGGCGGCCTGGCGTTGGGGCGCGCCCGGCCTGACGCTGGCGGTCCTGGCCCTGCTGGCCTGGAGTTGCGCCTTCAATCCAACGACGCGCTTTCTGACCCCCGGGCCGGGCCGGTGGATTGTTTATCCGCTGCCTCCTGTGGGGCATCCTTATTCCGGCTTGGCATTGACCGGCATTTTCCGGCGCGCCTTCGTGCTGCCGCAAAAGCCCGCCGCCTCATTGCTCTCCTGGCGGTGCTTCACCAACGGCGAAGTCAGTGTCAACAATACGATAATTCCCCGCCCGGAGGCGGCTTCCGCAAACTGGAAGAGTGTGGCGCGCGTGGAGGTCGGGCCTTGCCTGCGCGCGGGGACCAACGAGATCGCCGTCACGGTGGTCAACCGGTTGGGCCCTCCGGCCTTGAGCCTGGAACTCCAGTCGGGAGACTTTCGTCTCGCCTCCGATGAGACCTGGGCCGTTTCGGTGTCCGGCGCCGCCTGGCGCGCGGCCCGGGCCGCCTCGGCGACTCCCTGGCCGGGGAAAGGCAACGACCTGTCCCTGGCGGAAACCACAGGCGGCGCCTTCGGGCGATGCTGGCCCTGGCTGTGTCTTTTCGCGGCGATATCCGCTGGCGCGGCGGGGTTGCTGCAACTTGGCATTGGCCGCAGCGCGATTTCGGGTTCGGCCACGGCCGTCCTGACAACGCTGGTGGCCCTGCTGGCGGCGGGTTGGGGGCTTCTGTTGCTGCACAATTTTCCATCCCTGCCCGGCGACGCCGGTTTCGATGCCCAGGCGCACCTGGCTTACATCGACTATATTCAGGATCACCATCGCCTGCCGGACGCGGGCCAGGGCGCCGAGATGTTTCAAGCGCCTCTTTACTATATCATCTCGGCGACCTTGCTGAGTCTGGGCCGCTGCAATGTTTCCGACGCGGCGGGCATGATGCTCCTGCGATTTCTGAGCCTGGCCATCGGGGTGGTGAACCTGGCGCTGGTCTTCGCCGGGCTGCGGCTCCTTTTTCCTGGCGATTGGAAGAAACCTCTGGCTGGGCTTGTTTTGGCCGCCTTTTTGCCCGCGCAGCTCTGCCTGCTGCATTACCCGACCAATGAGACCCTCTCCGCCATGTTTGTCACCGCCGCCCTGTGCATCGGTTTGCTCCTCCTGCGGGCGAGGGAGCCGTGGCGGGGATGGTATGGCGTTTTGGGAATTGTGCTGGGGCTGGCCCTGTTGAGCAAATCCTCAGCCGTGCTGGCCCTGCCGGTGGTCTTGGGCGCGCTGGCCGTGAAGTTGGGGCTGCGCCGTGAAAGGAAAATGAGGGTGTGGCTGGCCTGCATTGGCGCGCCGCTGCTGCTCTGCCTCTGCCTGAGTGGCTGGCATTATCTGAGGCTGTGGATGGATTACGGCAATCCCTTCATCGGCAACTGGGACCCGAAAGTGAAGGCGCCTTGGTGGCAAGCCAGGGGATTTCAGACTCCCGCCTGTTTCTTCGCTTTCGGCGACTCGCTGATCCGCCCGTTTTTCAGCGCCTTGCATGGTTTCTGGGACGGACTTTATTCGACGCTCTGGGGCGACGGCCTTTGGGGAGGCCAATACGACGTGTGGACCCGGCCGCCCTGGAATTATGATTTCATGGCGGTGGGATTTGTTCTGGCGCTGCTCCCCACCGCGTTGGTGCTGACAGGACTGGTCCGCGTCTTGATCGGGTGCTTTCGCGCCGCCGACCTGGCGTGGCTCTTATTGCTGGGATGCGGCTGGCTTTTTGCTTTTGCCATACTCGACATCAATCTCAAGGTGCCGTATCACACAGTTGCCAAGGCTTTTTTCGGACTTCCCGCTTTGTTGCCATTTTGCGCGCTGGGCGCCCTGGGATTTGAATACTGGACCGGCCGCGGCAAAGTGGCGGGTTATGTCGTTGGGGCGGCTCTGGTCGTCTGGTTGCTCAATGTCTATGCGTCTTTTTGGATCAGGCCTGACGCCATCCAAACCGAGCTGGCGTCAGCCATCTCCAACTCAGCCTCTTCAAACAGGGACCCTGGCGGGGCGATTCTCAAGGTGCTGAACCGCCACCCAAGCCAGAGCCAGCCCCTCCTCTGGCTGGCCTCGTTGGGATCCCCAAGGAATCCGGCACAGGCCGTGCAACAGCTTGAGGAGGCGCTCAAAGTTGATCCCGCCAACGCCCGGAACGAAACCTATCTGGCCCGGGACCTCGCCCTTTGCGGACGGCTGGCTGAGGCGGTCCGCCACGCCAAACACGCCGTTGAACTGGCGCCGGAAGACGAGCTGGCATCGCTGCACTGGTTCCGGCTGGCGTTCCGCAATAATGATTACAAAGAGGCGGTGGCGGCGGGGCGCGAAGTTTTGAGTCAGGATCTAAACGACCCGGAGATCCAGTACCCTTTGGGGTTGGCGCTGATGCGGTTGGGGGAGGTTCCGGAGGCCGCCCGCCGATTCTCGGCCACGGTCGATGCCCAACCCACATGGGCTGATGCCCAGTTCGAACTGGGCCTGTGCCTTCTTTACCAGCCGGGACAACGCAGCCAGGGTCTCGCCCATTTGAAGGAGGCGGTGCGTCTGAACCCGGCCAATTCCGCCTGGCAAGAGGCCTTGCAAAACGCCCTCAACGCCCGCTGACTGGCCGATGGGTTGTGCGGGCGGCATGATTCACCGTCAGCCAGGCCCCTGTTTGTCGGCGAGCTTCCGGCGCAGTTCCTCGGCGAAGACCTCGTAAATGATCGTTCGTCGCTCGGCAAAAACGCACTCGATGACCCTCGCGCTTTGCCACAGGATGATGCGGTAGCTCCCGATCCGCAGCCGCCAATAACCGGACAGCTCCCCCTCCAAGGCCCGAACATCGCCGCGGCCCCGCGCCAGCGCGCGTATGGCCAGGCTCATTTGCCGACGCGGCTCCGGCGCCAACCCGCGCACGAATGCCGCCACGTGCCCTGAAAGTTTAATCGTCATCCAGGGCCGCGAGAGGGACGAACCTGGTCTTGCCGGCCTGGTGCTCGCGAATGGCTTTCAGGGCCCCGGGGTTGGCCATGATCTCCAGCGTCTCGATGATGGCTTCCATGCGATTGGCCGAAAGGATGTAGGCCACCGTCTCGTTGTGGCGCGTGATGGCCACGGGCTGCTCTTCGGCCTGCTTGAGCAGCCGCGTAAAATTCGCCTGGGCGCGCGCCACATTATACGTATTTTTCACGCAATAATACTTACCACGCCTCCCTCGCGCCGTCAACCCGCCGCCTTGAGCCGTTCCGCGGGCTGCGCGGAGGGGAGGCGCGAGCCGCAGCGCCCGCAAAAGTTGGCCGCCGCCGGCGCTTTGAGGCCGCACTCGGGGCAAACCAGCCGCGCTTTTTCATGGCGGGCATGAATGATCAAATTGCGGCAGTAGGGAATCCAGTTGAAGGCGTAGGCCAGGATGAATACCGAGTCCTTTTCGTAAAACAGCGCGTAAGCCAGGAAAAGAAGCGAGCCGGCCAGGCTCAACCACCAGAACAGCGGCGGCACCACCACCTGCTGGCGCTTCTCCGTCGCATACCACTGCACCAGGAATCGCGCCGAGAAAACACCGTTGGCCGTCCAGCCGAGAATCTTCCACGCGCTCCAGGCCACGCCCAGGAATTTGCCCTCATGCCACAGCAGGTGGTGCAGCCAATCCATGCGTCATTCGGCCAGCAGTTTCTCCACCGCCCCGCTCAGGTTGCCGCGCGCGTCCACCACCCGCAGCAGGCCCTTTTTGTCGATCAGCCACATGGCCGGGATGCTTTCAATGCCGAATTGCCGGGCATATTTGTTCTGCCAATAGAGCCCGTCGAAAAACTGCGGCCATTCCATTTTGTGCTGGGCCACGAACTGCGTGAGCTGGCTCTTGTCCTTGTCCAGGCTGATGCCGACGATCTCGAAGCCCTTGGCGTGGAGCTGGTCATAAACCTGCTTGACTTCCGGCTCTTCCCGCACGCACGGCGGGCACCACGTGGCCCAAAAATCAATCAGCACCACCTTGCCCTTGAGCCGGGCCAGATCGACGCTCCGCCCGTCCACGGCGGTGAACTGCAAATCCACCGGTTTGCCCATGGCGTCGAGTTTTTTGACCTCGGCGGCGGCGGCGGATTTCATCTCTTCGGGCGCGGCGCCATTGGCGATTTCCTGGAACAGCGGGCGGGCCTTTTCAGGCGGGCTGTTCAGGGCCAGGGTCCAAAGGACCTTGAAATGGTCCTCCCCCTTGACCGTGGGATCGTTGAGCAGCGATTTGGCGGCGGCCTCGGCGTTGACTCGTAGAGTGGTCTGCCCCCATTGAATGCGCAGCCACAACAGTTGAAACTCCATCAACTTGGCTTCGCCGGCATGGCTGTCCTTGGGAAACCGCGTGTAAAAGTCCTTCGCTTTGTCCCCCAAGGCCTCCACGTACGGCAGGTAAAACTTCTGCTTCTCCGCCGTGTCCGGCAGCGTGTCGCGCCATTGCGCGGGTGCCGGCGGCGGGTGCCGGTTGACATTGAGCAGCTCGGCCCACGCGCCGTCAGCGTCCTTGGCCTGGAGCGCATGAGAAAGCAATTCCGTCTGGGTGGGCGCGTTGGTGCTTTGCGCGCGCGCCCCAGCCGCCGTCAGCAGCATCGTCCCCGCCACCGCGGCCAGCAGCCCCGCCAGTCGAAGAACATGTCGAAAAGTTCGCATAAGAATCTCAGTTAGCCGATTGTCATGTACCCGACGCCGCGCGCTTTTCCAAGACAATTCGCAACTGCCGAAAGCGTGAATCCCAAGAAGCGCCATTTCTCCTTAGGGGTCAAACCGTACTTTTGCACATTTCCGTTGACATTTGTTGAGAGCTTTGAAACGCTTGCCCCATGCCCAGACTGATGCGCGTCGAGTATGCGGGGGCCATTTACCACGTCCTGAGCCGGGGCGATCGCAAGAAAGCCATTTTCCTCGATGACGTGGACCGGCAGGATTTCCTCAAGACCCTGGCCGAAACCTGTCAGAAGACCGGTTTTGAGGTTCACG